>SMTZ1_10005084_pt1 | contig 13221 bp, 6 predicted proteins | sample DeeMarSWOR136_30_FD_25667 | JGI IMG/M metagenome (IMG submission 25667) | reverse complement strand
GGTTGAACTCGCGGACGTAGGACCAGCCGTCGGCACCGACCGATACCAGCGTATCCCGATTGAGCACAGCGCCGATCCAGATGGCGCCCGCGAATAAATATCTGGTCTGCGAGAACTTAGGGAACTCGCACGATCGTACCTGCTGCCCGGTGAATATGTCGACCGTACCAGACTGCGAGAAGCCGGAACCAAAAGTGCCGATGTTGGTGACGCCCAGGGCCATCCGGCCAATATTGTGTTCGGCAAGGCAATACGCCGGTGAGGTGCTGCCGCCCGGCGGCAGTTTGCTCTCCGCATCAAAGGCGGCTCGTGCCTGCGCTTGTCCGGAGCACAGGACGATAAGAAGAGCCAGGCCGGCATTGAGAGCGTTCTTCGTAACCACTGATGTCTCCTTTCCCGACAACGCGGTCATCGTATAGTCGGCAGCCCCGGCGGTGGGAAGCTGACACAGTCAACAGTACTAAAAATCAAGAGTATACGCAAGGCCGCGCTTTCGGGGGGCTGGTCCGGCTGGCGGCGACATCAGGCACAGAAGAACCGGCCCCGCGAAAAGCGAGACCGGTCACCAAAATCGTCAATGCGGCCACAATCGGCGACGACTACAAGATAACAACGAGCTTGCCGATCTGGATATTGCCGGCCTCGTCTTCAACCGTCCAGTAGTACATACCCGAAACCACCTGCTGGGTGTTGCGAGTAATCAACTCCCAGCAGTCCTCATGAGCAGTTGTCGGGCACCCGGGCGGCGGCGCCAGGTTGGGATGCTGGAACTCACGCATCAGGTCACCGTCCAGGGAGTAAATGCGAATGGTGCACTTCGCCGGAAGATTGGCGAAGTGTATCAGCCTGACCCGGTCGATCGGACGGTCACCTTCGCCTCGGCCCTCAAAGCCGCGATCGCGATAGTCACCATCGATGCGATACGGGTTAGGCCAGACGAAGACCGGGGTTGCGTAGGGGTCATCGGGATCGGGCGCATCCAGTGGATAGGTAACAGCGGCCAGCAAAGTCGGGCTGGTTTCCAGCGCGTCTAACCCTGATGATGGTGAACCGTAGTCAAATGCGGTGACGTTGACGTAGTACGGCACCGTGGGCAGAAGACCCTCAAACGTATACTCATACTCATAGTATTTGATGAAACCGTCCTCGGTCAGATAGACGCTGTCCGCACCGTTCGGGAAGAGAATCCGGATCGAGTCGACCTCCAGTACCGGCGGCCTGAGGGCGTCGGGATACGCCTTTCTGATCTCGGTTTGCGCATTCGGGTAGTTTCCGAGGATCGACTGGTTGAAATCCTGCGGCTCGAAGTAGTAGACGCTGGGGTCGTCACCCGGTTCTCCCTCTACGACCAGCGGGCGGCTCCGGGGGTAGTCCAGGGGGTGCCAGATTTGATCGTCGCAGCTGTCCGGAGCGTACATGCAACGCAGCTCTCTGAGGGTGAACGGACTTTCATTCAATTCGAACTGATTGGTGCCGTCATTGTAATCCCAGCGGTTGAAATCTTCGATATCGAATGATGCAGCCACCGAATAGCTCGAGCGACGTTCGTCGCGGCCGATATAAACCCGGTAGCCCTCGAAATCTGTCTCGCGGGAAAACACATCCGCGGTGTTCTGGGCCAGAACACCGTTCCAGCGAACTACCAGCCGACCTACGCCGGGCTCAACGCGCAGGCCGTTGACACGAGCCCCGGAGCGATCCGTGGTCGAGTACGTTGATGGAGCCGGCGGCGGGGTGGCACCGCGGAAGTCGGGCACGCCGTCGCCCTTGCGCCAGACAGTATCGGCAAGGTCGTATTCCCAGTGACAGACAATAATCATAGTATCAGGATCGGCGGTAGTGTCCATCGTGGTATCGCACACCTCGGTCGAGTCATCGCCGAGGTTGCAGATCGTATACTCGCCGGCGTAGCCGTCACTGTCAGTATCGACCCCGGGGTTGTCGTAAACCCAGTCGGCCCAGGTAGCGTTGGAGCCGAGGGAGTCGAAGTTCACGCCTTCGTACCAGCTGTCAGGGTTGTACGGAAGGTTCAGGTAGTTGTCGTACCGTCGATGGAAGTGAGCCCCGGCAACATAAGCCAGTGAAATGGGAAGCGTCTGACCCGGTTCAATGTCGAACGGTCCAAAGGACAACACGTACCGGGTGTCCAGCCCCTTGGCCCAAATCGTGTCCCGGTCTGCCGGGGGGGGCAGCCAGGCCGAGTCCAGGGTACCGATAGTAGCCACCCTGGGCTGGTCAAAGTCGAAATCCCCGTTGTTGAGGATATAGAACTTGTTGCGATCACCTTCGGGAGTACCGGTACCGCCGGTAGTGAAGTCGCGCGGGCTCGACCGCCGCATCGGACCGTAGTCGAGCGCGGCATTGACGTTACTAACCCACCAGTTGAAGGAGACCTCGAGAGAATCCGACGGCGTTCGCACGATTCTGGTGGCGGTAATGTGAGGAACGACCTGAAAAACAATCTGGTCCATATCGCCGTCGTTATCGGCGGTCCAGGCGATGTTGACCACGTCCGAATCGGGCGGGCACGGAGGCTTCATGTACAAAGCCGGCTGGTATTCGCGGAAACCACAGAAGTCGTCCTGGGCGCCGGCGCCACCCTGGATGGCCAGGTCATGAATGTCGGCGTCGACATAGATGCCCATGTAGACGCGCCGCAGCCGGTCGGTCCCGATGTTCTTGATGCCGTAATCGAAAAGGACGAAGTCCTGGGCATAAGAATATGACCAGGCAAACGTGCGCTGAGATACCTCGAGGTTCAGGGGGCGGTGACTTCGACCGTCAAGAAAGTCGACGGAATTACCGAGACAATTCGTACAAGTATCGGCATAGCGGGCGATGTAATCCTGCTCTGAAATCGCACCTTCGTATACATCAGGCCGGGCCGGATCGATGGTGGAACGATAAATCATGTCTCCAAACGGCGGCTCATCCGGGTGAAACTCATTGTGGGGCCGTGACCAGCCGTCGGCGGCCGTCGAGACCAGGGTATCGCGTCCGAGGACCGCTCCGATCCAGAGAGATCCACCGAAGCAGTAAGTGACGCGGCTGTTCTTGGGGAAATCGCAGGTCGGCAGCGGTTCGTTGGTGAAACAGTCACGCGTGCTACCCGAGACGGACAGACTGGTCGCAAAAGTGCCGTCGTTGGAAACGCCAAGCGCCATCCGACCAACATTATGCTGAGTGTTACAGTACGATGGGGCGGTGGCCCCGGGCGGGCCAGGCTCCGGTCTGATGCCATCCATCGTACGCCCTTCGGCGAGACTGAAGCCCAACAGAATCAGGCATCCGAGAATGCCAACCTTGGTGAGGAGATTCCTTGCCATTACCTAATCCTTGAAAATCTTTGATAGCTTTGACTTAGTAACGTCCAACCACTTCTGAATGTGCAAAAAATGCGGACCACATCTTGCTAATAGAACGCTTGTCGGCCCCTGAAAGCAAGCCTTTTTTGCCGTGCCCCCAGTTCCGGCGCAACTGGTTGCAACGTATGACCTAGCGTGCCTGTGTCGCCGGACAAGCATCAGAGAGTCTGGTGGCCTTAAGCGCTGAGCCGTCACGCCCCAAAGCTCCGGGTCCGATGCAACATTGAGCCGAGACCGGCGGCGGCCCGAGCCGCTGACCCCTGATGAAAGACCATAAGACTAACCAATTCAGCCAGTTAGGAGACCTTTCTGAAGTCAGCGCGTCGACAGCCCGGGCTGACCGCTCGAGCCATCCTTCGGTCGATTCCCACAAACACGTCCAGCGCTTGTTCACGGGCCGTCACCGGCCTTACTTGGCACTTCCAGGCTCACCGGGACGCCGGGGGGATGGTGACGTCAATCGGTTCCACCGATCCCAGACCGAGGGAGTCGAGAGGAATGTCCAGGTCTTCAGATTTACCGACCACCAGCACCTTAAGAGCGTCGGGGTGAAGGTACTTTTGAGCGGCCGTAACGATGTCGTCGGCCGTCACGTTTTCCACCCTGGTCTTGACTTGCTGGAGGAAGTCGTCCGGCAGACCGTAGTAATCGTACTCCATCATCCGGTTCACGACTTCGGCCCGGGTGTCGAACTGGAAGACGTACGAGTTCAGATAGCTGTCCTTGCCCCGGGTGAGTTCGTCTTCGGTCGGTGGTTCGGTCTGCATGCTCTTAATGACCTTGATCATTTCCCGGATGGCCTTGCCGGTCGACTGCGACTTGGTCGCGGTGTAGTTGTAAAACACGCCGGGGTAATCCAGGCCGGAACCGTAGACCGACCTGGCCGTATAGGCCAGTCCCTCGCGAGACCGAACGGCATCCACCATGCGGCTTCCGAATCCGCGTCCCATGATGGTATTCATAACGATCCGATCGGCATAATCGGGATCGGTCATCAGACCACCGATATGGCCAATCAGAACCTGGGACTGGTTGACGTCCGGTTTTTCAACGAAGTAGACCTTTTGTTCGTAGGTGTATTCCACGCTCGGCAGGGGCGGTACGGATGCCGTGCCACGCTCCCAATCACTGAAGAGTTGCTTGATCTTCTCCAACACAGCCGTCTCGGTGAAATCCCCCCAGACCGCCATCTGCACGTTCTCCGGCCGGAAATACGTCTGGTGAAAACCCACCAGGTCGTCGCGGGTAACCGCCTCGATGGTTGTATACTCGGGGTGCCTGGCATAGGGTGACTCGGCCCCGTAAATGAGCTTGGCGAACTCCCGGTTGCCTATCCGGCGAGGTTCGTCGTTGCGTCGGGCAATCGCCGAGCGCTCGCCGACCCTGGCCAGCTCGATCCTATCGTCGCTGAACAAGGGCCGTCGAAGGATCTCGGCCAGCACCTCCAGCCCGAGGTCGGTGTGCTCACTGAGCACCCGTATTCCGGCGCCGCAGGTAGTGGTTCCGCCAAAAGTCTCGACACTGCCGCCGATTCCTTCCAGCAGTTCATCCAATTCATCGCCGGTCCATCGGGACGTTCCACCGGTGCGGAGGACCTCGCCCACAAGGCCCACCAGCCCGACTTTTTCAGCCGGTTCGAGATATGCCCCGCAGTGGATGTCGACTGACATGCGGAAGATGGGGAGTTCATGGTCTTCCACCAGGTACAGGCGCAGTCCGTTGTCGAGCGTAGCCCGTTTGACCTCCGGGATCTCCAGCTTATTCAGCTTAGGGTATTGCAGTTTGCTAACATCTACAGGCTCTGAGGCCGACACCGGAACGGCCAACGCCAGAATCAATATTGAGATCAAGATAAAGTGTGTTTTCATTGTCTTTTGACCTCCCATTAGCTTTCAATCGTGTTGAGCATGACCACGTTGCGGTTCTTGGAGGTGAAGTACTGTCGGGCGACTCGCTGAACATCCTCGGGTGTCACGGCGTTTATGCGGTCAAGCTCCCGAAACATCTCGCGCCAATCGCCATAGTAGTTCTGGTAGACGGCCAGTTGGCGGGCCAGGCCGGGATTGCTGACCAGCCGGTTGATGAATGAGGATCTGGCCCGCGCCTTGATCTTATCCATTTCGGCCGGCGGCACCGGCTCGGTTTTCATCTTTTCAATCTGCGCCAGGAGTTCTTCCTCACATTCCAGGTTTGAATGGCCGGGGGACGGGATAACCTGGGCTAGAATCAGACCCGGGTATTTATCCCCAACGCCGCCGCTGGAAATGGAGACACCGGTAGCTATTTTCTTTTCCTTAACCAAACTCCTGTAAAGAAGAGAGGTTCGCCCCTGGCCCAGATAGTCCAGCATGGCGTCGATGGCCGGGCGGTCGGGGTGGGTGACCTCCGGAATGTGCCAGGCGGCGCCGTAGCGCGGTTGCAAGCTGACCTCAATCACCATCCGTCGTTCGCCCTGCTGGTCCGGCTCCACGGTAACGATGCGCTCTGGCGCGGGACGGCGCGGGATTCGATCCCAGTACTCTTCAGCCATCCGGAACACGTCCTCGGCCTCCACGTCGCCAACTACAGCCGCAATCAGATTGGCCGGTGCGTAGTATTTCTCGAAGAACTCCATCGCAGCTTCGCGCGTGAAGTTCTGGATATCCGACATGTGCCCGATGCCGCGGATGCCGTACGGGTGGGCCTTGAAAGCCAGCCCGATCAGTTCCTCGTACATCTTGCCGAACGGGCTGTTTTCCACGCGCATGCGTCGCTCCTCAGCGACGACATCGCGTTCCCGGTACATCTCCCTGAGAACCGGGTTCAGGAATCGCTCTGAATCCATGGCCATCCAGAGTTCCAGTCTGTTGGACGGAAGACTGTAATAATACCTGGTCATGTCGGGACCGGTGCTGGCATTGATGCCGACCGCCCCCTCGCGCCGGAGAACCTCCTGGTAGGCATTCGGTACGATCATCTCATACGATGCCTGGCGGGCTGTCTCGAAGGCCTGGGTCAGCCCGGCAATTCGAGAAGAATCGGCCAGGTGGCCTTTGAGACGCTCGGATCGCAGTTCCATGAATAGGGAATCCTCGATTGCGATCAACTCCAGTTCCTTCTCGATGTTCTTGGATCCCAGTGAGGTGGTACCCTTGAAGGCCATATGCTCAAACATGTGAGCCATGCCGGTGTACTCCTTGGGGTCGTCGACCGCTCCGACATTGGCCAGAATGACGAACGACACGACTGGCGCCTGGTGTCGTTCGAGGACGATGAACTTCATCCCGTTGTCGAGGGTGTGTTCTTTGACCGACTTTTCCAGCTTGGAAAAATCGAAGCCGTTTCCCCCTGAAGCCAGCAACGCCAGTCCGGCGGCCGCAGCCGGGAGAGTTTTGAACCAGCCTGTCATAGTTTCTCCGTTCCTGTGCTTGTCGTTGTCTCGACCCGCAAGAAATGCCGGCCGGCCGTAACCGTCAAGTGCTTAATGAGATAGGCGGGGCAGGATAATCTGTTGCGGAAGGGACAAATAGGGGAAGAAAACCCGTCCGGGGCGGTAGCTGGGGTGAAGCTAAGAACACCCTGAGATAAGGAGCCCGCTATGAAGCAAGTTGCACTCACCCTTATCGCCGCCCTGATATTGGGCCTCGTGACCGCTGGTACCGCGGCTGCCCAGAAGCAGAAGCATGGCACCATCAGCGGTTGTCTGACCGATTCGGAAACGGGCCAGCCGATTGTGGACGCCTGGGTGGCGATCCTGGAGAACAACCGTGGAGCGCGGACCGATTCGGCCGGCTGTTTCACCATTGGTGACTTGCCGGCCGGGGTTTACAACCTTGTCGTTACGCACGATCGATACGGCTCGGTCAAGGGGCTGGCCGAATTAACCGTATCCGTGAAACCCGGCGAAAGCGCCCGGGTGAAAGTTGAGCTTGTCGCTCTGGGAAAAGCTTCGGACAGGAACATTGAGTCCACCCCCGATCCCCTTGATAAAGTGGCCGATTACCTGGGTCTGTCCGGCGACAAAAAGCAGCGGCAGGAAACCGCCACCAACGAATTGCCGGGCATCCTGGCTCCGACGATACTGCGCCAACCCGGTATAGGCGAGGTCGGTCGGGGTAGTGAGTACGAAGATCGATCAAAGTGTGTGCCGCCCCCCGGGTACCACCCGATCCCTGACGATTATTACCGGCCGCCGAGGGACATGTTTTTCCGCGATTACGGTACCAACGATTTCATCGATACACGCCGGGACCGATTCTCGACGTTTGCCGTCGATGTGGACGACGCGTCTTATAACATAGCTCGCAAGTACCTGCTCGACGGCCTGGTGCCGCCGCCGGACGCGATCCGGGTCGAAGAGTTCATCAACCACTTCGATTACGGCTACAATGGCCCCAGCGACGAGACCTTCCGCGTCTTCACCGAGTTGACCAACTCGCCGTTCGAGCGGGGCAGGCATATCATGAAGGTGGCCATCAAGGGCCGGGAGATCGAGCGGTATGAGCGCCGGCCCATGAACCTCACGCTGGTGATCGACGTCTCCGGGTCGATGGCCCGGGGTGACCGGTTCGGTCTGGTCCGCGAGTCCGTCCGGGCGCTGGTCAAGCAGCTTAACGGCCACGACCGGGTCGGGATGGTCGCGTATGGATCGCACGCCTACGTGGTGCTGGAGCCGATAGGCGCCGACCGCCGCCGGGACATCATGGCGGCCATGGACCGGCTGGGTCCGGGCGGCTCGACCTACGCCGAGGCTGGCATCCGGCTCGGCTACGAGATGGCCAACCGCCAGTTCGTGAACGGACATAACAACGTCGTGGTCCTGTGCAGCGACGGCGTGGCCAATGTCGGCCGTACAAGCCCCGATGAGATCATGGGCGAAGTGCAGCGCTTCGCCCGGCGCGGCATTACGATGTCGACGTTCGGCTATGGTATGGGGAATTACAACGACGTTCTCCTCGAGCAGTTGGCCCAGAAAGGCAACGGCCGCTACGCCTATATCAACGACCAAAGTGATATCCGCACCGCGTTTGTAGATGAATTCGTGACCAACCTCCAGGTGTTGGCGCGTGATGTCAAGGTCCAGGTCGAGTTCGACCCCAAAGTGGTCAAGGCTTACCGGTTACTGGGGTATGAGAACCGCGACGTGGCCGATCATCGCTTCCGCGACAACCGCCAGGATGGCGGAGAGATCGGAATGGGGCACGAAGTGACGGCGGTCTATGAACTGGAACTGGCCGGGAGTCGCCGTGGCGGAAAGATTGCGACTATCTTTGTGCGCTGGAAGAACGCCGACGGCACCGAGGTATTCGAGCTCAGCCGCGAGGCCACGATCAACAAGCACCTCGCGTCTTTCGACCGGGCCCGGCCCGAGCTGCGCCTGGCGCTGGTTGCCGGACGTTTTGCCGAGATGTTGAAGCGGACGCCGTACGCGGCCCGGACCAGCTTCGACGAACTGTATCGAATCGCCGAACCGCTGCGCCGGGAACTGCCCGGCGAGCAGACCGATGACCTGCTCAACCTGATCCGGCGCGCCGGCGGTCTGACCGACTGGCAGGCGTGGGAAAGTGAAGACGACCCATATTTCGGAAACTACAAGCGCTAACCGTCATCCCGGAACGGATCTTTGTGGCGTCGGGCCTCACCTGCTGCATGCGGGTATGGCCTGACGTCTTTTTCTTTGCGCTCGCGCCGGATGAAGACGTATAATGCCTCAGTAACGCAAGGAGAGTTGCCAATGCCGGTTGTCAAATACGATCAGATCAAGCTGGAGCCCGTCCAGATGGACGGCGCGGTGAAAACGACCAAGGCCAATGTCGTCGGTCCTACCGAAGGCTGGCACGAAAACACCATGCGCGTGTTCCGGGTCGGCCCCGGCGGGGTCACGCCGCATCACCAGCACGATTATGAGCACGTCAATTATGTCATCAAAGGGAAAGGGACGCTCACTATCGGCGAGCAGACCTTTGAGTTAGGGGAGAGAGATTTCGCGTTTGTGCCGCCGAACGTCAAGCACCAGTTCCGCAATCCGAGCGATGCGGATTTTGAATTCATCTGTATCGTCCCGCAACGCGGCGCGTGAACAGATCACCCCAAGAAAGGACGCTTGATCTACTGGGGTTGACGTGTATCCCGGGTCAGAAGCTGATCCGCAGCCCGAACATTATCTGTTTCGGACTGCCGAAGTTTAAAGGGTTGCGCTGGGCCAATTGGTACTTGCCCTCGAAGTCGAGACCGGAGGAGTCCACAGGCTGACTAGTAGAAGTGGCCCGAGCAATTCCTTCCGCAGTCGACAGATACCCGGTGTTATCGGGTAACCCGGTTCCCGCGTAAACGTGGTGGACGTTTATTTCTCCGAACAGGTTCTTCACCCACAGGAACGGTGTTATCGTAAATCCTGAGACCATAAAGTCGCGCTCGAACATGAGGTGCGTGACGGCGGTCCACGGGGACGAGGCAGAGTTGATCGGGCCGGTCGGAGTTTCCTGAACAGAGTATAGACCGACTGCGTCATACGGCCTCACCGGAGTATAGGGGAAGCCCGAGCTGGTCTCCCGGCTCAGGGTGAGACGAGTCCGCTCGAGGGGATAGAACCCGCCGATGGCAGGGCCTTGTTTGTCTTTAGTGGTGTAACTCAGCACGGCACTGGAAGAGTGCGGGTGGTTCAGGTCGCTCGGAGAATACCTAACGGGTAGTACGCCGGAAGGTTCTTTCCAAGAAATGTTGAACGCACTGAATGCCCAGGGGCCACTCGCTTCCGAGCTCATCCAGGAGCGTTTGAGGTCCAGGTATAGTCCGTCGGTGAAGATGAGCCGGAAGCTCGCTTCAATACCCCAGGTGCGCACCCCGCCTCTCCCGGAGAGAATGTCGTATACAAAGGGTACGGACGGCGTGACGTGAAACATGTCTACAGCGTTGCTGAGCTCCCGGTCGAAGACGGTCACCGCGAGGTCGGCAAAGGAACATTCGAACGCGGCTCCCCCTTCGTACACACGCGTCTTGAGAGGTTCCATGTCGGCATTTCGATGTGGGTGGTATGAGCCGAAGCCGAGCTTCGCCCAGAAGAAGTGCCAGTCGTTATAAATGAATTCCTTTGGCACTGCCATGTGGAAGTGTGCGTAACCGGCCCGGAACGACAGCCCGGTGCGGCCGACGGCGTAGGAAAGCTGAAGCCGAGGAGAAAGTCGGGTATGGCTGCCTGCGGCAGTCAGGTCGGCGAGTTGCAGTCTGTTGTCTCCGACCAGGTCCGGGTCAAAGGGGTGGTGGTAGTCCCTCAGGATCAGGGCATCATAGTCAAAAACGGACAGGACGAGTCCCGGCTGCACGCGAAGGTCGGCTAGTTGAATGTCGCCGACAAGCCAGACAGCGTACTCTTTGGGATGTTTGATTTCATTCCCCCAGGCCGTGCCGCCCGTGTCGTTTTCCGATCCAGCCAGGTCATAGCCATAGTGCTCGATGCTTCTTGTAGTCAGGCCAACTGTATTAGTGGGCACCAAGTTGTGGTAATAGCGTATAGACCAGCGAGAATATTCTATTCCGGCACTAGTGACCACCTGGTCGCCCCATTTCCTGCGTACCTGCCCTGAAAGGGAGAGCACGCTGGACTTATATCGCAGGTAATCGTCGAAGTACCTTGCTTCGTCGAGGTCGGTCGTGACGCCATCTATATCGTCCCATGACACAAACAAGCGCGACCAGTCTACATCCGGGTTCGAATACGGTCTCACGTAACTGCTCATGTCCTCCTTGTGAACTCCGTCACCTTGGAAGACCTCGGACGCAAGGTGTGAGACGCCCACCGAGTAATCGAACGTAGGGGTAAGCCGATGGCTGAACGTTCCGGCCACGGCCAGATTCTGGTCTTTGTTATACGGTGTATGCGGCCAGTTGAAATAATAGGGTTGGATATATTCACTCCATTCGGTTTCCGAGCCGTCAACGGTGGCCGTGAAGTGCATGTTCCATCTCGGTGCGTAATCGAAACGGCCGTTATACGACCAACCGGCGAGCCAGTTGCCGGGCAGGCGGATGGGGCGGTCGGGGAGGAAATCCTCGGTCATAATCGAGGGATTCCGGTCGCCGAAATAGCGCCGCTCCACAAGTCCGAAAAGGCAAGCGTTTTTCAGCCCCGGAATTGGTCCGCCGAGGCTGGTGGTGTACCAGTTCTGGTCGAATCCAGAGCCAAGGGCGTTGTCGGTGACCGTCTCGACCATACCCGACCACCGCGGTCCGCCGGAACGCGTGGTGATGGCCACTGCTGATGACTGGGCGAGCCCGTGGTCCGGCCGGTAGGCGGTGGACTCGAACGACAGCCTTTCGACGGCGTGGGGGCTGATACGAAACGTCATGTAACCGGTGAAAGGGTCATTGACCGGAACGCCGTTGAGGTAGTAACCGGTCTCTACCGGCTGACCGCCGCGAACCGAGATTGGTGGGATGGCCAGAGAGACACCGCTTTCCGGCCCGGAGCGAAGGACTACCGTGCCGTTCTGGAGGCCGATGACCTCCTCGATGGACCGAAAGGGAAGCGCCAGCAGTTCATCGTGGGTGATAGTGACACTTGCACTATCACCTGTGGAGTCGGCGGTCTCGTGGTCGGCAGTGCTCGCCCAGCCCGTCTGAATTCCAACTAGAAGACTTGCCAGCAGGACGGCCCGAGCGGGAGTCCGTGGCAGGTACGCAGAAGGTCGGCCCGAAAGGTGCATAGCTTAACCCCGTTAGATACTTGCTCTTTGAGACAGTATACGGAGAATGGAGTGCGTTGTCAACACCTGCCTGCGGCAATTGCCTGAGGTATCAGCTATAGAGTTAACGGCTGCGCCCGGCCTACCACCAGCTGATCAGTTTGGGCTTGCAGGTGTGCAGCAGGTTCTCGTTGCGGGGCACCACCCGGGCGGTGATGCCGAGACGACCCGACTCCAGGCAGGTGATTTCACCCCGGTACACGAACACCCCGCCGTCACCCTCGGGCGAACCGTTCAGGCTGGCCGTGGACGGTGCGAAGTCGAGGAATTGCTCCTGCGAATTGAGCTGGCCGGAGACGATCTGCACGGTAACGTCGTCGGGGGTGATTTCGCCCAGGTTCACTTTCATACTGACTTCGACCTGCTGGCCGACCTGGACGGTCCCGCCGACGTTGGCGAAATCGATGTCCTGGATGCTGATCTTATCCCAGCTCCGCGAGACCCGGTCGATCCAGGCCGTGACTTCTTTGGTGAGGGCGAAGCCGTTCGCTTTCAGGTTCCGGCTCGCCTTGGTGGCCGGGACGTAGAAGCCGTTGGTGTAGTCCATCAGCATTCGCTGGGCCGAGAAACGCTCCCCCGTCTTTTGGATAGTCGCCTTCATCTTGTGCACCCAGCCCTCCGGCATGTCGATGTCGCTGCGGTCGTAGAAGAGGGGGATGATCTCGCGCTCGAGGGCGTTGTAGAGCGCCTCGGCCTCGAGTTGATCCTGCACCCGGACGTTGTCATACTCCTCACCGTTGCCGATCTTGAAGCCGCTGTCGTCGTCATAACCCTCGACCCACCAGCCGTCGAGCACCGACAGGTTAACGACACCGTTGAGAGCCGCTTTCATGCCCGATGTCCCCGACGCTTCCTGGGGCCGTCGCGGGTTATTCAGCCAGACGTCGGCGCCCTGAACCAGGTAGCGGGCGACGTTGATATCGTAGTCTTCCAGGAAGATAATCCGATTGCGAAAACGCGACTGGCCGGAGTAATCGATAATCTGTTTGATGATCTCCTTGCCCGGCGTATCGAGCGGGTGGGCCTTTCCGGAGATCATTATCTGCACCGGGTGATCCTCGTTACAAATGAGCTTTTCGAGGCGGTCGGGGTCGTGGAAAATCAGGTTGCCCCGCTTGTAGGTGGAGAAACGGCGG
>SMTZ1_10016945_pt1 | contig 13222 bp, 11 predicted proteins | sample DeeMarSWOR136_30_FD_25667 | JGI IMG/M metagenome (IMG submission 25667) | reverse complement strand
ATTGATGGATTTACCCAACGATCAATGCTTTGTGAAAGAAGGCTACACCTATTCATATCCGGTGCATAACTCGGCGTTATCATGGCAAGTCGCACTACTGTCTCCCCTTCACAAACCCAGATACGCTCATTACAGCAACACTCATTGACGTGTCACAAACTGATTCTTCTCAAGTTACTTTCCCGCACCAAGAACGGTAGCGATTGATTCATAACAATCCCCCCTCAGAGCAGCGAGTAAATCATGTCCTGTTATTTCCTCGGCGCTATCCGTATCAAAACGGTGCAAGCGCATCCGGAACAAGCACTTTGGGATGGAAAAAAAGTAATACTCTAAATCACGTAAAAGACTGATAACGGGCTGACTGCTTACAGGCCCCTCAACTTGTTTACTCTGCTCAAAAAGAATAGCCTCAGGTCGCACTTTTTTCAAAAAATCTAATGCTCCTCGCAACACTTCTTCTTCAAAACCTTCGACATCGATTTTAATAAGTCTTACTGAATCAATTCTTTCTTGTCCAAGGACAGAAGAAAGGGTGCGAACTGGAACGGATACAACATGACAGTTTTCCATCTGCCTGTTTAGAATCAGAGAACCTGCTCCAGCATTATTCCGTGGAATCCATAACTCGAGTGTTCCCTCTTTGGAACCAAGTGCCACCCGATGGAGCTGTACATTCGAACATCCATTACGATGAAAAGTTTTCTCAAGCATCTCTTGAAGTATAGGGTTGGGCTCGAAAGCATGTACCCTGCCACTTTCACCGACCAGGGAAGAAAGCCAAAGGGTCACCAGACCAATATTAGCCCCGATATCCAAAACTGTATCTCCAGGCCTGATTAGCCTTTGACATATCCATGTTACTTTACGGTCCAACTCTCCAACATAATAAGCTGCTCGTCCAACGTAGTCACCTAATGAGACAAGAATCTTTCCACCTGGAACAGAAGTCCATACTCGTTCTGTACTTAGGCCAGCGAGTCTTTGAGTAATCTTATGATTCGCAACGGTTCCACATCCGGAAAAAAAGGGATAACGTCGCAATAGACTCGCGACCAAAAACTGTCTTAAGGTAGGCATTCCTATCTCCACTTCACAGACCCAGATACGCTCGTTGCAGCAATACCCATTGACAAAAAGAGCATAACTGCCGCAGTTGAAAAGAAGGCTACCGATTTTAAGCCAAGCGTGTTTTATATTTCTCCAAAGGACAACACCATTGAAAATAAGCCACATCCCCAATCCGAACCAACCTTGCGTAAGAAGTAACACAAGATAGTGGTTATCAACAGACCGCCCAATACCACCGGTAAACTCCTCTGGTAAGGCCTCGCCGTATCCGAACAACCAGTGACCCGGCATAACATTTGTCACCCGATCCCACAGCATCCACCTATACAACCAACCCTTCGAAAGGAAGCGAATGTGATACATTAAGGCCAGGCCAAGAGGAGCATTAGTTAGCACCTCAAGAGCAAGATAACCGCCTATTGCACATATTGCGCCAATTTGCCATCTGGCCATTCGGCTACCAGGACCACATCTATCCCAATACAAGAGGACCAGCGCAACAAAAGCAGTACACCAAGACCCCGTTGATAAACTGAAGAACACACCCGACAGTATCAGACCAAAAACCAACCATTTCTTCAATGATTGTTTTGTTCCTTCAAGAGCGAATGTCGCCGCTGGAGCAGCGAACGCAGCATAAGTCAAACCAAGCATAATGGCATGGCTCGTCCAACCATGCGCTCGGGTCATGCCCAAACGAATAACAGGATGAGGTGTATAAGGAACACCCCAGATCAGACAATGAATGTTGATGCGACTCAAAGACTCAAGAGCAAGCAATGTAGCCAGCAAAGCCAGACATAGCAATATGAAACGGACCATCCACCTAAGCATTACAGGATGTTCAGCAATACTCCTCCCGATCAAATATGGGATCAACAGGTCCAGCATTGAACGTCCGGTTGACTCAATAGCCCGTCCACTTCCAACTGATATCAAGGTACAAATAAACATAGTTAAGAACGGTCCAAGGGCAACCATATCAATCCAAGACCATTTTATCCTTTTTCGAAAAACGATATCTAAAAACAGGATGATTCCAACGATACGTTGAGGTGTGATCTCTAGAGAGCCCACACTGAAATAGATCGGCCTTGGTATAAACCAAGACAGCACGAATACTACAATCAGATTTCGCAAAAATTTGGGATATGTGTCCTTCCAAATTTGCCTAACAATTATCTTACTATCTGCCATATCTAATCTTTGTGTCTGTTCCACTTTATCGTCCTGACCCATCCCCGTAGTAGAAGCCACAAAAATCCTACCAGAATGAGTATCTGCAGGGGCGTAAAATCTAAATCAAAGATGATTACTCTTTGATCCGCCGGGATAAAACAGGCCGCCAAAATGAATGGCAGCAGAAAGACTTCTTAGGAACAACGAAAGTCAGAATCCCGAGAAAGACGGTAATTACGACTGTTCCTTGGCTTAATCATCTGGTCTTGGCCTTTATGGAGCGATAATACTTAATGAGCGCCAGTGGCGCAAGAAAGTAAGTCAGCGGTTTGTAGTAATAGGGGTCCCACGGGTGCAGTTGCAGACAAGCAAAGGCGGTTTTCAGTGCTTCTGTGTTTCTGTCCGCACGGCGTAAGTCGAGCACACTTTCCATAAAATGTGGCACGACATCCATTTCCAATTCTCTATGCCGAAATTTTGAGATTCGCTCAGAATTAACCGATAAATGGTCATTTGGTTTAAGGCCTCGCCGTTCACAGGCACGTTCCAGTACATTTCTAATCATTTGTTTTCTTTGTAACACATTTTTTCTGATGGTCGAATCAAAGTGAATCCGATAAGAATACAGGCATTCACCAAGTACTAACATAGGATGATGCTCTCCTACGCGCAGAATAAAATCAAAACCTTGCCCGATGCGCAAAGTCGGTTCATAGCAGAACTCCCGTACCAGGGAAACTCTAAACATCGGCGTGGCGTCATGTGCCGGCATGCGAAATTGTTCAATGCCGTGACGGCATTCATTAATACTTTTCCCGCTAAAAATAGGGGCAATGCGCTGCCGCCCAACTATAATGTCATAACCGGTAAACACAGCAGCCAGCTCAGGATTTTCCAGCATGCATTGGACCTGACGCTCAATGCGATGCGGATAACTGATGTCATCGGCATCCTGAATCACATAGAATTCGCCGGATAATTCCTCTAAGGCGCGGTTAAGAGCTACTGCCTTTCCACTGTTCTTCTGACTTATGATACGAATGCGAGAGTCCTTGAGGTCGGCGATCGTGTCCATGCAGCCATCTATACTGCCATCATCCATAATCAGTATTTCGAGATTCGAGTAGGTCTGAGATAGTATGCTCTGGACCGAAGGCCGCAAGTACTCACCTGCGTTATAAACGGGTATAAGTACTGATACCAATGATTTTGTATTCGTCAATGCTCTTCTCTTGCAATGAGCACTATTCAATTTTACGTATTACTCGAGCAGGAACACCACCTACAACTGTAAACAGGGGAACATCTTTGGTAAGCTCTGCATTTGTGCCAACCTCGGCGCGTTCTCCAATTGCAACTCCTTTAAGAATAACGCATCCTTCTCCCAACCACGCTCCATCTGCATAGAATATATTCTACTCAACTGCAGGGATCTTGCTCCTCACTTTGGGCATGTGTAAGTTCCTGCCGGGCAATATTTGCTCATATAGTTCGACCAGATGGTCGTTTAGTTTGTTAATGTCATAATTGGCTTTAACATGTGCACATCCGGCCCTGCCCATCTGGGCCCAAATTTCCGGATGCTCAATTAGACAGCACAGTTTTTCCGCAAGAGCATCTACGTCTCGTTGCGGCACCAAAAACCCGGATTTTCCATCCAAGACACTTTCCGGAATTCCTCCAACCCGAGTTGAAACTACAGGTATGCCGGCTGCTTGGGCTTCGAGAAGCACAAGCCCTTGTGCTTCACACGAACCATCCGCTGCAACAATTCCAGCCAAAAGAAAAATATGAGCCTGGGCCACATACTTCATAATTTCCTCTGTGGAAAGCGAGCCTAAAAACTCTACATTCTCGGAAACACCAAGACTTACAGCAAGATTTTCCAGCTCCTCTTTCAATGGTCCCGACCCGATTATTAGATACCTTAACTCTTGATACTTTTTCGCGACTTCTGCTACCGCTCTTATCGAGTACTCAATCCCCTTAAATGGGACCAGACGCGCAACGGTTAAGATATGCAATTTCTCTCCGAGCGCAAATTTTCTCTCTCGAAAATCAAATCTCTCAACGTAAATCCCAACAGGCAGCCTTACGACTCTTTCCTCAGGTGCACCGAGAGAGCGAATTTGCTCCCTCATAAAGTGTGAGCTGACCGTGAAAATATCGCCATTATCAAAAAGGGTCTTATAGTAATAATTGCCGTAAATTTTGGGCAAGACGTTTGCATCTGTTCCATGAAAAGTAGTTACAAATGGACATCGAATCATTCCAAGCTTTTTCAACCGAGCTGCCCAAATACCCATCATACCGAAGTGGCAGTGGACAATATCATACTCAGGTTTGTCCAGCCAAGACAGCGCAGCATACAGCAATTTTAGGGAGACCGCTTGTTTGGCATACTTGAAAACATTAAGGGATTTTAATAATGCCAAAGGAGCCTTGTGAAGATTGAACACCAAGCAACTTACTCCCTTAAGGAATCTCAAAAACAAATTCTTGGGCATTCGTACAAAATAGTGGGTACTCTTGAGAAGATTGTACTTTTCCACATCAGCATGCAGCACGCTGCTATCGCCTTTTTCTTGTGCATATATGTCGACCGAATGTCCCTTGTTGATCAAACCCGTTATTTGGTTTATGATAAACGTATGGGATATGGTCGGAAACGTGTCAACTATGAACGCTATTTTCATTATGGTCGCCAGATATCACATCGGTCACGATAAGGTGCTATCGTTTCATACGATATTCGACAAGGCGCTTAGAAAACGAAACTGGCAATTTCGAAACCATAGACCACAAAATGCTCTTAACAGACAAATATGAATGAAATGCCAACCTGAAAGATTCACGAGCTCTTTGATAGTCTTCTTGTAGCAATAGGTGCTGACCTAATTCCATATAATTGCTCGACAACAGCTTAACAGTGAACCTTCTTTCACGTTTAGTTAACTTTTGGTTTTCCAATAATTTCGAGTGTGTCTTTATTCGGTTCCTCAGCATCACGGTATAGTCTTTTTTTAAAGATGAGAGACTTACCGTCTTTTCACATCGACGATACGCCACGACCAATTCATCCCAGCAGTAGCCCCAGCTACCCTGAAGGGCAAGACGGCACATAAAATCATAATCCGCGTTACATACAAATGACTCATCAAATAACCCGGCTTTAATGGCACATTCTTTAAGGCACATAATTGCCACCGGCATCGCTATAGTTCTATACTTAAAGTGTGGTATAAACGGATTCTCAATTATCCCCTCGTTCTCTTCGAATGGAAAATTGCAATGTAAAAAAGAATTTGGATACGGGTCATTGTATTTGGTAAGATTAACATTGATCAAATGTGCGACGAGCTGGGGATGGCGCTCAACAGCACGCATCTGTACCGCAAGTTTTCCGGGCAGCCATTCGTCGTCAGAATCCAAAAATGCAATCCAGTCTCCTTTTGCAGCTTTAATTCCTGTATTTCTCGCAGCACTGAGCCCGGCGTTTTCCTGATGCAGCAATACATCTTTTGTATTGTCTGCAGAACCATCATCTACCACGATTATCTCATAGTCCGTGTAAGTCTGAGCCAAAACACTGTCTATAGCATGAGTTACATACTCGGCCCGGTTATAGGTCGGAATTATTACACTGACCTTTGCCATAAAATTTAGAATTCCTTTTTTCTTTCACCACGTTTTGTTTTTAATGTTTAATAAGATGAACTAATTTCGGGAACCTCAGCTTAATCTTAAGCTTGGCACATTCCCAGAGCCATCGGCACTTCATTTTTAACATTACAAGTAAACTATTTGAGTTCTTTTGGCGGAGCAATGCATACTTTTTCTTTTCCGGACAATATCCCAGAGAGTCCTTACCATATTTCCGCCTTTGCTCGGCGAGTATTATGCCCATATGGTGAAAAGCATATTGAAAGGTTTTTGCCGTACTACTAATCGAGTTGTGACTAATCCTCCACTTGAGCAACGGCTCACCAATATTGGCAACATTGTATTCCTCGGCTATGCGCCGCCATAAATCATAATCTTGAGAATACTTAAAAAACTCTCTATAAGTTCCGACTTTTTCAATACATTCTTTTCTGAACATAGTGCTTGGATGGCAAAAACAGTTGTTAGGCAATAGAAACCTTCTTTGAATATCATCGTTATTTGTCAAGCAATCGACATGACCCACCACTTTATCATTTTCGTCGATCTCATAGTACGAGCTACCCACAAGCTTGATATCCTCGTATTTATCAAGAAAGCTAACTTGTTTTTCCAGCCGGTCGGACAAGGCAATATCATCACCGTCCATACGAGCGATGTATTCGCCTCTGGCGAGTTTTAAGCCTTTGTTTAAGGAGCGTGTCAGGCCGATGTTTTTGTCATTCTGGATAAACCGGATTCGGGGGTCGGCATAGGAACGAATAATGTCAACCGAGCCATCTTTCGAGCCGTCGTCAATAATCAGGAATTCAAAATCCTTGAAGGTTTGGCCTAAGATGCTGTTAATCGCCTCGCGAAGATATTTCTCGCTGTTGTAAACGGACATTAAAATCGTTACTTTGGGATTGAACTTAGATTCCATTAGTAACTAGTAACCCCATCCGGGTAGAGAGTAAAATTTGTATTTATTGCTATCCCCGATGCGCAATATTCCATCAATTTTGGCAATTGTCAAAACTCTAAAGTAAGTTCCCCAAATATCGGATTTAAAACAGTTGCTCCGCATTTTTCGCCAACCACTGTATTTATAACTATACTCTTTCCTGGTAATCTTATTCTTTAATCTTTCAGTTATTCTTCTGGTATCTATGCTGTACGGAAAGCCACCATCTTTATTTTGATTTTTCTGAACGATGCTATATGTTTTATCAAGAATTTTCATTACGAGATTGTGTTTATAATCAGAATGTCTCATCAATACGCTAAAGATCTCTATCGCATCATAATCTTCACATGCTCCACCAAATCTACTCCCAAACAAACCGTCTGAATTTTGTAAGCTCATGACATTATCTATAATTTTCTCTTTGTAGTTTATTTCTCGACCATAGAAGTGGTAAAACAAATATATGTGAGCCGCCCCAAACATCCCATTTTGTAAACTTGCGCCGCTTTGTGTGCCCCAAAAGCCTGTATCAGGGTCCTGCCTTGAGTCTAAAAAAGTGAAGAGGTATTCTATTAATTCTCTATTATCTACATTTAGTCGTTCCTGCTCATAAGTGAAAAAATAGAATAGAAACATTATTTTGTTAGAAGTGTACCAAAAAGTTTTGAAGTCTTGTTTGTTCAACCAATTTTCTAATGCTTCCCTGGTTTTCAAATCGGCCAAAAAGTTAAAAGAAAATGGTAACGTCTCATTGAGCATGTCTAAGGCTATAGTGGCGAAAAATGTAAACTGCCATAGAATATACTCTTTATCAAACTTTGTCACATCCATCATGTCAAAGATATCATCAATGAATAAACCGCTTTGAGTATCTTGTTGTTTCTTTAAGCTCGCTGCAATTTTATCTGTGGGATAATCTGCTGAATTGTCTAATAGAAAATTTAGTTGAACTCCGAAGCTGCTGCTTAATATAGTCGAATTCCCACCCTCGAAGAATCTAAATCCGCAATTTGTATCGTCGAAGAGTCTTCTGGAATATTCTAAGACTGCATTGGAATCATATTTTCCGTTCATGGTCATACTCTATAGTCCTGTTCAGGTACAAGGCGTTCTCCCAGACCATCTTCTTGTGCGTTTCTATCGCTTCTGTGACATAGCCCTTTATACTGTCATTCATAGGGATTTAATTTGCGAGCGCCTGATTTTTTCAATTGTTGCGGTTGAGCTTTTGCCTTCGACAAGGGGTGCAAGAACAACGCTGCCACCGTAGGATTCAACAAAGTCGCGGCCGATAACACCTTTCTGTGCCCAGTCCTGACCTTTGACCAACAGGTCCGGCTTTACTTTTTTGATTAAGTTGAGGGGATCCGGCTCATCAAAAACCGTAATGTAATCAACTGTTTCCAATGCAGCAAGGACGGTAGCCCTGTCATTCTGATTATTTATAGGTCGCTCAGGCCCTTTAATAGTCTTCACCGAGCTGTCGCTGTTCAGGCCAACAATAACAACATCCCCTTGTGACTTACAGAATTTGAGAAATTCGATATGCCCTCTGTGTATTACATCAAAACAGCCATTTGTAAAGACTATAATCTCTTTCTGATTGCGATGCCAGGCGAGCTCCTCCACTAAAGAATCAATAGTATGTACTTTGCTGCTTTTATCCTGCTTTTGATTGAGGATTTCATCAATAATCTCTTCGATAGTCACCGGAGCAGCACCGAACTTTTCTACTTCAATACCGCCCGTTATATTGGATAACTGTACAGCCGTTTTATAGTCACCGCCTGAGGCCAAAATTATGGCGAGGGTTGCCAAAACCATATCGCCGGCACCTGTGACGTCATAGACACTGCGAGGCCTGGTAGGTATCATTTCATTTTGATCTTTTGTTTTTAGATATGCCCCTTCCTTATCGAGTGTGATTACCACTGCCTCGAGATTCAACTTCCGGATAAGCTCTTCTGCCGCTTTTGCGGCATCGTCTGTAGTTTTTATCTCAAAACCAACCATTGCAGAACTCTCGTGGCGATTTGGCGTAATAAGAGTGGCACCAGCGTATTTTGAATAGTCGCTTGTAAGTGATGGGTCAACGAGAACCTTTTTGTTCGCCAGGTTCGCAATCTCTATAATCTGCTTGCAATGCGACGAACTAAGCAAACCCTTATTATAGTCCTGCAGGCAAACGATATCAGTTCGTTTCAACCTGTCCCTATAAGCTTCCAGAACCTTTTCATATTCTTCGTCAGCGAACAGGTCCGTGCATTCTTCATCTACTCGTATCAATTGCTGCGGATGACGGTGCTGTGCCAAACCTATGAACCTTTGTTTGCTGATTGTGGCGCGGTTCCTGATAGTAAGCAAACTGCTAATATCAACTTGTGCTTCTATCAGCTTTTGGCTAAGGATTTTGCCGTTGTGGTCATCTCCGATAATACCCAGACAGACAGGCACCGCCCCTAAAGCGGCAAGGTCGGCAGCCACGGACCCTGCTCCGCCACAGCGATACTCGGTATTACAAACTCTCAGTACCGGCACCGGAGCCTCCGGACTTATTCTCAACGCATCGCCGTAAATATAAACATCGAGCATGAAATCACCTACGACCAGAACCTGCGGCGAATCGAGATTTCTTACCGTTTTTAGCAGCTTTCTATACATTTTTGGATATTTTGTGTTCGCAGCTCTCGACTTCTGTGTTTCTATTTTTGCGAATTTTGGAGATTGTTATTTCAATATTCTCAATAACTTCTTCCGGTTTAGTTGCATGCATACATTCGATAGAAGGTTTTACACAATTCGTCCCATTTAATTGAGGGTTTGATTTCCTTTCTATGCAACCTCTACATCCTTCGCTGGGCCAGATCCCTCTACTGATATTGTTAAATGGGAGTCGCTTATCCGGAGATGCAGGGCCAAAAATCGCCACAACGGGCACGTTCAAAGCTCCGGCAACATGAAGAAAAAATGAATCATTACAAAGTAGAAAAGAACACCTGGAAAGGACAGCAGCGGATTCCTTTATGCCGCATTTTCCGACTAAGTTCATACCTTTGCCGAGATATGGCTGCTCTTTAATACCAAATTCTATAATCTTAGCATGGTGCTTGCTGCTTACATAGTCTACAACTTCTGAGAAACTTTCAAGAGACCATCTTCTATTCTCTCTACCTGCTTGCACCTGCAGACCCATTACTAACTCATTGTTCGAAATTCCACAGGATTCGATGAATTCCCTGGCAAATTTCTTATCTGATTCGGAAAGGACTATGATGGGTTTCTTTTCGTTGTTGCTAACAGATGTATTCCGGCCAATCCATCTTAAGTAACCATCTATGATATGAAGTTCCGGGAAGTATTCATAGGTCAGGTGCCAGTGCCAGTCAAAACTACTCCTAATGCAATCTGCAGAATTTACGGTTATCCGGTCAATATCAGGATTTCCTTCCAGCAGCTCTTTTCCTGCTTGGTTTGTATCGAAAACAACAAAGGCACGGGGATACATTTTTTTTAGTGCATGTATAGCTGGAGTGGATAATAAAATATCTCCCAATCCTCCATAGCGGGTAAGCAAGATGCGCACCGGCCATTTAAGTGTTCGACCTTTTATTCTAAATTTAAGATACTTAGCTTTTCTGACAGTATTTTTATACACGGAACGAATCCATCGAACCGGTTGTGCAACTTTCTCATAATTTCGGTCACCTAAAGATTTCCTCAATAAGGATTTTGCGAAAACTTTTGTCTTAGCACAATTATTCATGATATCTTTAGGTGTTGACTTGTTTTAAATTTTGTTAAGAGTTGAGACGGTGTCGCACTCATTTAATCCTTTTCGCGACGACATGAAAACTCCAGTACTTATCCTTGTCAGGATTATATTCCAATACCAACATTTGATGCTCTGTCAAAAATTGATTTATAACTTCGCAAGATGGAATCCATTTATGGTTGCTGCCAACCCATGGTCCTTTTGGATTCCATAAGCGCATTGACTTATGGGGAAGATATAGAAAAAGGATCCCATTAATCCTCAGTTTTTGAATCCATAGCTTTAGAGCATCTTGCCATTTGTCTAAATGTTCAAGGCAATGTGAACTGAAGACAAAATCTAAGCTACCATCCGGAAAGTTGTCCAATTTGTAAGCATTTTGATGTTGTTCGTTTTGAATAGGAATTGCGCCAGGTAATGGCCACTTGCTGGCACCCACATCAATCCCTTTACCTATGCAATACTTTTCTGCTTTATCTTTGATTAACGATGCCGCATTGCCGTTATTCAGATATCCGGGATACAAATCTCCTTTGTACAAATAAAATATTTCACCGTTTTCTTCTACCCTTTTCACTTGTTTCTGTTTTAGTTCTCTTCGAGTTTTTTCTATGACTTCGAGAAAATATGATACTACCTTTTTGGGATTCCTAACCGCTTTTTTGATTTTATGAATCAATCGTCCAGTCCTATTGTAGTTTAGGTCGCCAAAGGCTTTCTTAGCAACAAACTTAATGAATCTCACTCTTGAAATACTATAGTTTATATATGAACGCGCTATGCTTATCCTGCATACTCTATTTTTAATTAAACAAAGAAAGATTCTCGCACAATAAGCTGGTCATCTCTTCTTCGTTCTTAGCTTTAAATTTTACAATGGCGTCACTAGTATTAACTATATCCAAACTGTCTATAAAGTTTATAAGTTTTTGCCCGTGAATGGGTAGCGAGAAATGATAAAGCCCGCAGTCAAACAAACTTGCCGTGCTTTTAACTCTAAAATTGTCTTTATCCGAGAGAAGTATTGCTGGAGTTCCATTAGAAAGGGCAAAAATGGCCCCGTGTAATCGAGTTCCTATAGTTAAATCTACGTTTCTATAAAAATCGTAATAATCATTCAATTCCGGAGAATATAACAACTCGGCCTTAGGAAAGAACTTGACTGCATCAATAAAATCATCTATATAGTGGCAAATCAACTTCACTCTGAATTCTTTGCAAATAATTCTGTATAACTTCATTGCAGATTTAAATAAAGCCCGCGAAATACTGTGGGGCGATGTACGAGTTGTTTGAAAGATTATACCTATAGTATTTATTGTTCTCACGTTCTTAACCGTCGCAGATGCAAACAGTGCAGGACACGGTCTTAGGAATAATTTAGGACAATCAATGTTAACTTTTGTCGCAGAGTTAGACCTCTCAAACGTGTTTCTAATAGACAAGAACGTGTTTTCATCTCTGGTGATGATAAGTTCTGTGTGCTTCTTCATTACTTCCATAAGAATTCGATTCCCATCAAAAAGAAATGGGGGACTGCTGCATCCTATCCCGACGAATGCAACCTTTTTAGAAGTCCTCACAATCTTAGCAAACATAGGTCGATTCCTTAGGGATGCCCATTCGGGTGAGCCAGCAATTATTATATAATCAATCGCTTCTAATTTATGCCTTTTTACGTCAAACGAATTATCAAGGCCCATATTATCAGGATTTATAGACGGATGTCTGTTCCAAATTACGGATGTGAACTCTAAATCTAACTTTCTAAGAAGATTTTTAATCCCAGCCAAAATTATCTCGTCACCGACGTTCCAATTCTTTGTCGTTGAAAACAATATTGTCTTCATTGCTATTTAATCCTATCTTGTAAACGTAATCCTGTTTGTGTTATATCCCAACTCCCATTTATCAAAACACTGCCGTAAAAATTAGCCATAGCTGGTGAATATTTAATATTAGAAGTTGATTTTACTAAGAATGTGCCTGCCTTTGCCACCCTGTCATGCCACACTAATCCTTTCTCATCGCTTATCCCTGCTATAACGTAATACCTTCCGGGGAAAAACGGCATATCCCTCAGAGTATATTTCGCTCGGTCCACAAAATTATGAGGATACCGATTATTTTTTATTGTTTCGCTCAAGTCTACAACGCAAATCCATAATCTGTAAGCTGAAACGTCCTTGAGACTATATTCGAAACTAAAACTTATACTTTCTCGAGGCAGAAAACTATCTACTTTTTCGCCTTTGGTATTTTGCACTTCAAAATTTTCCACCCGCGCCCTACCGCTGCCTTTTCGTACACCTTCTATCACGAAACTACTTTCTGTATTATGTAGCTTTTGATTTTGGTCTCGCATATAAGAGTTAACTACATCTTTAATTGACCCGAGCTTCATTAAGTGGCCATTATCAAGCCAGATTGCTTTACCACATACCCTTTCTATTTTGCTAATGTCATGGCTAACTAAAATTACGGTAGTACCTTCCTCGCACAATCTACTTATCTGCTCCATGCATTTTGACTGGAAGTTCAAATCTCCAACCGCCAAGACCTCATCCACCAACAATACCTCTGGTTCACAG
>SMTZ1_10005083_pt1 | contig 13222 bp, 9 predicted proteins | sample DeeMarSWOR136_30_FD_25667 | JGI IMG/M metagenome (IMG submission 25667) | reverse complement strand
ACAACTGCATAACCGACAACATTACCGTTAATCCCAATACAACAGAAATGCTGACGGTACGTCTCTATCCTACTGAATATCAACTCACCGAACCGGTGGAATTGATTGGTATGCGCCGAGCACCTACCGAAAAAGGTAAGCTCGATGCATCAAATGTCACCCAGTTTCTCGTGTTCGTTTCCAGGCCCAAGACCGAGCATGTCTTCGAAATCGGCAACATCCGTTCCGTCGGTAGTGTCGAATTGATGGATACAAAGACCTTCTTTCCATTCATTGACGAGTTCGGCCAGTTCATTCACAAGGATTGGCCGGGCAAAACACATTCTCAAGAGGAATTAATCACTCACGGCAAAACCGAGGATAAGGACCTCGCCGCCAATCCCGGCCCGGCCGACCGCAATAAGTATGGGGGCTGGACCGCTGGCCCAAAGCTCAAAGCAACCGGCTTCTTCCGAGTGCAAAAGTACAAAGATAAATGGTGGCTCGTTGATCCGGAAGGTCGTTTATTCTGGTCGCATGGTATCGACTGCGTCCGCAGCACAAATGCAACACCTATCTCAGACCGCGAACACTATTTCAAAAACCTGCCTCAAGCCGACTCACTTTTTTCAACATTCTACGGCCGGGGAATCTGGGCACCGCACGGCTATTATAAAGACCATTCACCCTACAGAACCTATGACTTCAGCCAGGCCAATTTTCTGCGCAAGTACGGCCCCCAGTGGCAGCAGAAATTCGCCGATATCACACACCGGCGACTGAAAAGCTGGGGCCTCAACACCATCGCAAACTGGTCGGACTCAAAAATCTATCTCATGCGCAAAACACCCTACGTGGCGACAATCAGCTATAGTGCCAGAAATATAGAAGGCTCGCAAGGCTACTGGGGAAAGTTCTATGACGTCTTTGACCCGAGCTTCCGAGATGCGCTGCGCAGGCGATTGGAAAGGGAAAAAGATACCTCAGCTTCAGATCCCTGGTGTGTCGGCTACTTCGTACATAACGAGCTAAGCTGGGGGGACGACACTTCCCTCGCTGTAGCCGCTCTTATCTCACCGCCCGACCAGCCCGCAAAGAAAGTCTTCATCGAAGACCTCAAGTCAAAGTACAAATCGATTGACAAGTTGAACAACGTATGGGGAACGAACCATAAAACGTGGAACGCCCTGCTGCAATCCACCGAGGCCCCGGACACAAAAAAGGCCCATAATGACCTAACCGCTTTTTACACCAAAACTGCCGAGACCTATTTCAAGACAATTCGCGAAGAATGCAAAAAAGTCGCCCCGAACCAGCTATATATGGGCTGCCGCTTCGCGTGGGTCAACGACCTTGCCGCCCGCGCAGCGACAAAATTCTGCGACATCGTCAGCTACAACCGTTATAGTTACAGTGTAGAAAACCACCGCCTGCCGGACGATATCGACATGCCCGTAATCATAGGCGAATTCCACTTCGGCGCGCTTGACCGCGGCATGTTCCATACAGGATTAAGAAAAACCGCCAACCAGCAGGACCGCGCAGAAAAATACAAAAGTTATGTACAAGGGGCGCTGCGTAATCCGTATATTGTCGGCACACACTGGTTCCAGTACAAGGACCAGGCCACAACCGGCCGAGGTGATGGCGAGAACTACCAGATTGGCTTTATCGACATCTGCGACAAACCTTACCCCGAAACCATAAAGGCCTGCCGCCAGGTCGGATACACAATGTACGACTACCGCCTCAAAACTGAGTGATTCGTATTACACACACTGTAAGAAACTACTGGATTTTCTATAGGTGATACGGGTGACGCTGTGGCCGGCCCATCATTCTTCGGGCCTGCTCGTCGCCGATTATCTCCTGTTTGACCGGGTCCCAGTTGAGTTTTCGGCCACATATGAAGGAGAGGTTACCCAGAACACAAAGGTTCGCCACGCCGACCGCAGCCTCAATGTTCATAATGGTCTTGGCGCCCGTCTTGATACCCTTGAACCAGTCCTCCTTGTGGCCGGGGCTCTTATACACATCCTTCGCGCCGGCAGGCGGCTGCCATTCGCGTGCTTTCTTCTCGGCCCACGTACCGCCGTCGCCGCCCCAGTGGATGAACTCGCCCTTGTCGCCGCGGTATATGGCACCGTAACCGGGACGGCTGATTCTGCCCCCCGGCTCCTTCCCGGTCCTCTTTTCCGCCTTCGGAAGTTTATCATTGGGCATTTGGGTCCAGGTCAACGTCCAATCGGGATTCTTGAAGGTATAGGTCACCTCCATCAATATAGCGCTGTCCCACAGGCCCTTTGTCGGTGCAGTACCGGTCGCCTCGATAGAAACCGGACCTGTCCCGTCGGCACCCATCCACCACATCGCACAACTCATCACGTGGGCGCCGCGGTCGCGTATCTGGCCTCCGCCTGATTCCATTAACCAACGAAAAACGCCGTGACAATATCTCTTGTTATATGGCCGCCAGCGAAGCGGTCCTAACCACAGGTCCCAGTCAAGCTCCGGAGGTGGGTCGCTATCGGGAACCGGATTATTGTCCGCAGGACTAGGGTAGTGAAAGCAATCAACGCGGCTGATATGGCCGATATTACCGTTGACCAGGTACCGATGAGCCAGATAGGCTTCCGGCTGGGAACGACCCTGCGAGCCGACCTGGACCGATACCTTGTTCTCTGTGGCCGCTGCAACCATCGCCTTGCCCTCTTCGATTGTGCAGCAGGCCGGCTTCTCCACATAAACGTGCTTGCCGCACTCGGCAGCGTGGACCATCTGGACTCCGTGCCAGTGGTCCGGCGTTGCAATAACAACCGCATCGATGTCTTTGCGCTCGAGGATATAACGGTAGTCACGGTAGGGCTGCACGCCCTTACCTGCCGTTTTCACAGCATTCGCCAGCCTGTTCTCATCCGCATCGCAGACGGCAGCGATATTAACCTCACCTCTTCCGCGCCTTCCCACCATATCTCCAAGGTGGTACCCACCCATCCCGCCGACGCCAATATGGGCCATTGTCAATCGCTCATTCGCACCGCCTCTGCCCCGCGCTGACAGTGCGCTGGACGGAACCAGGTATGGAAAGCCCACCGCCGCCGCACCTGCAGCAGTATGAGCCAGGAATTCACGCCTGTTGATTTGATTTGTTCGTTTCATCGTTCTATCACCTTTCCGCTTTAATGCCAGAATTTTACATTATGTTTTATTTCGAAACCGCCTTCCACCGCACCCTTTTACGTCAACGGCTTTACGTTCGTCTTCTTTGTAGGCACCAGCTTTACACAGGCAAGCCCACGAACCTTTTCGCCGCGCTTACGAAGAGACTGCGCGATGTTGAGCTTGAAGTCTTCCGGAGCTGAATTTAAGCCGTCTTTGAGCGCTGCAATGGATTGCCTGCCGCCAATACGCTCCAGCACCATTCGGGCGTCCTCGCGCAGTTCCTTATTCGATAACAGGGCGGCAATCACCTTAATGGATCTCCTCCCGGAAATCTCGGAAAGCATCCAGAGCACTTCACGTCGCACCGATGTCGTCTGGTCATCGCCTAAAAGATCATTCAGTTCGGTAACGACCGCCCTTCTTTCATCCCTTGCCCCGGGCCGGCCGGCGTGACGTACAATCTTCCACATTGCACGCTTGCCCGCTCGCATCACTTCAACGTCCTTATCTGCTATCAACTTAGCCAGTGACTTGACCGCCGGAGCGCCCATTTCACCGGCATTGAGCAATGCTTCCGCTCGTGCCTTGTCATCTGTGCCCTTGAGCTTGACAATCAATTCATCCACCGCTTTTTCCTTCGCGGTACCGGCCGTCTCTGCGGTCAATGTCACAGCCCCCGCTGCAAGAGACGTTTTTTTGAGATTGCTAATAGACATATTTGATACCCTTTCCTGTTAACTAAGTTTAACAAAAAACCTCCAAATCGCATAATATTCTACCCTCTCCGTTGATATAGTCAATGGTTTATTTTGGAATTCTTCCCGGCAGTCTTCCTCGGTGGCTATTCTAACCAAATGGCACCGCAAAAGACCTATTCCAAGGCAAAAGTGGGATTCACCAAAAGCAAATTACCTTGTTCCTCCCAGAAATATGATTGCTCCAACCAATTGATAATACTTGACTTACAATCGAACCGTCCCGGTTTAAGCAATATGAAATTATTCTACATCAGCGATATTGCCTTCAGGTCTGCCGACGAGGTAGATTCTGTTTTTGCCGCTGCGTTTAGCCTCCAGCAGTGCCTTGTCTGTCTGCTCAAAAAGCTCCTGTACTGTTGAACAACCGTTGCCCAGGCTCGCCAGACCGCCACTTATTGTCAATACTCCTTTACCTTCCGGGCCTAACAAATGCAGTTCAGCTTTTCCTAATTCTTTTTGGAATCGCTTTGCAACAGATATTGCCTCTTTGGGATGCTGCGCCATCGCAGAGCGTCTTTCTGAACTCTCAGCGGCCACTCCGGTCGATTTAGGCTGCGGCTCATCCCAGAAAACAACCGCAAACTCATCACCGCCAATCCTGCCGACAACATCATGACTGCGGCAGCACCGCCGCATTAAAACAGCAGCCTGCTTTAGAATTTCGTCCCCTGCCGAATGACCGTAAACATCATTGTAATGTTTGAAGTTGTCAATATCAAAAATAAGCAGCGTTACACGCCCATTCTCCTTCATGGCACGTTCGATAATTTGCCTGGAAAATTCCTTTATGTACCTTCGATTCTTCAGGCCCGTCAAATCATCCTCTGTAGCCAACTTTTCAAGATGTCTTATCTTCTTTACCAACGTATCATCAACAGCAGCCTGTGTCGCAGTTCCGGCTGCCTCTTTGCCGTCAGGAAACATAATGAAATCATAGAACTGTTTTGCACGGAGTGGACAAATCAAATAATCGTCAGCCACCCTTACATGATCGAAGGAGTCATTAACAAATTGCATCGCAATCGGCTCTTCCCACATCTGCGCCAGAAGAAAAATTCTTGCACCAGCCTTAACCTCACTAAGGGCTTTGAGAACCAGGTTTAATTTAGAGGACAAGCCGGACATTACGATAGCGATCGCTGAAAAGTCGTTCTTCGATGCAGCATCGAGTGCCTCGGGCATATTAGCAGTAACTTGACAGGGCAGTTCTCTTACGGCCTCGGCATCTAAGAACGCCCTGCTGACATCACCTATCAGCAAAATCTTTCCGGTGTATGAATCAGAGCCAAGCCGCATTTTAAAAGTTTCCATTTCTGAAGTTTAGCTAATACCCTGCAACAAAAACGTGTAGAAAGTACAAAAAACAATCGATTGTCGCCTTCCATGATAGCATAATTTGCAGAAAAGTCAATCCCAACCCCATCTGTCAAGACGACCAAAATCTACTCAACTACCGGCAGGTCATCAAGAATCTTCTGGACCTGCTCAGTAAAGATACCCCCCGGATACAAGCTGATAAAACTCGTCAGAATGGTTCTTGTCTCAACTAAAAACTTCTTCTTCAACTCCAAATTTGACTCCTCCTGCTGGCTCCACTGACGTCTCTTCAAAAGGCCAAGTTCGTATAATGCCTGCATCCCACCATCGGTACCCTGGAAGTCGCGGTGCAATAGGGCTAATTTTTCAGCCCGCATCTGCTCGTCAGCATCAAGTTTCGTTTTAGCCAACAGAATATTGTCACGGAGGGGGTCCTTGTCACCCATCTGTTTCAGCATCTCATCGAGATGCCAAAGGAAATCTCCGCTGTGCGGGTTCAACATAACAAATCTGGCCAAACGTTTCTCTGTGTCAGACCCGCCGACTCGATTTTCCGCGCCTATAAGGCTCCGCAACAGTTTTAATCTGCCTTGCAACTCTGTCAATTTAAACGCCGTCATTGCCGAATCAGCCACCGGACGGAATGGACTAAAAAACGTATCACCCGGCGGTTGTTCTTCTTCGAGTAATTTTAACTTTTCGACAAGTTTACCTTGTGCCTCCTTAAGAAGTCTGTCAGCTTCTCCAAACTTACCTCGGCCGGCCAAATCCTTTGCTATACGCCATCGTGCCTCAAGCGACTCACTGCTGTCCGGAAACTGCTCGTAAAGACGATGCCATGTCGGCAAAGAATCACGATGAGGATAATCACTATAAAAACGCAGTATTTCCTTTTGACCAAGGCCAAGGATATTGTGGTCCGGCCGATATTCACTCAGAAGAGCCTTGTAGTAAAGAGCTATAGGCATCCGAGGACTTTGGGAACGACGAGATATAAACGACTCGTATTCTTCGGAAAGCTGCATTTTTTTCGTGCGAAAATCCAGCTCAGGAGGTACTATAAACCAGCTCGGCCAATGGCCATAGCTTAGCTGAGTCTGAATTTCACCTTTCAACTCTGCTCGCAGTGGTATCGGATCGGTGGGGTAGAAGGAACCCGCAAGATATTTTTTAACATCAGGATCCTCAAGCGTATTGTCGAAAGCTTCTGTTATGTTGTGCTCGTGAAATTCGATTGCCTGTTCAGGATTATTCTTGGCCACATACAGTTGATAGTCCAGCTCATCAAAGCCTATTCGTATTTCAAAAGTCACGATCGCCAACAAAAGGAAAACAGAGGTAAACGCCCAGATAAGGCCCGGCCGATAACGAGTATAATGGCCTATGCCCAGAACCAGCGCCGCTATTGACAAACCAATAAGCCAGGCACAAATCCAGGGAGCAAAAGAAAATCCTAATTTAATAGGTTCCAGCTTCCAGGCGCCCCCGAAGTATCCCCAGTAAAGAAGCTGCGGCGCCGTGCATAATGCTATCGCGATAATACGGGAACGAAAACGAAGCGGACGGCACGCCACAGCGACACAACTAACCAAAAGACAAATCGCAAAGCCGGGCAAATCAGCCAAAAAAAACACCGCCAATATAAAGGGCAAACTATAACTAAAGCTCATAAGCTGTGATACCAACACCGGTACAACAGCAAGAATACCCATGAGCATTCCCAAAACAAGAATCTGCCAGGGATATTCAAATATGCTCACACCCCTGCTCGCACCGGTGATTATAGACTGGCCCAAACGCCAAAATTCTGAAGAAGTCGGACTGTGCAGATCGATCGACCAGAATACCCCCGTCAGCATCTTCGACCAGAAAAGGCAGCTAACACTAAAAGTCACAAAAGAAAGCAGCCAGCACCTCAAAACATTTTCATGGCTGTAGTGCAACGTAGGACCAAAAGCCATAAAAGACTTCGAGGATACTGACGGCTTTGGCAGGGACGAATCTGACCCTGTCGAAGGAGGGGACGTCTTTTCCGCCTGTTTGTTATTCATAAACCTACTTTCGAGACCCGATTCTCGATTGTGTCTTACGAGTACCGAGTAACGAGCATCGGGCTATGTTCCTTCACTACTGCTGGCAAGATATTCGATTTGTTCAGCCGTAAGTGTGTCTATACCAATAGACATGGACTTCAATTTCAGCTTGCTTACTCGCCGCTCTATTTCAATAGGAACATCATGGACTACAACGGCAAGCTTGCCCTGTCTTTTCATCACGTACTCAGCCTCTAATGCCTGAGTCGCAAAGCTCATATCCATCACGCTTGCAGGATGGCCCTCGGCCGCCGCAAGATTAATCAACCGCCCTTCCGCCAGAAGGTAAATTCGCCTGTTATTCTTTAGGATATATTCATCGACATGGTTGCGCACATTACGAGTTACTTTCCTGCTGAGCCGTTTCAGCCCCGGTATGTCCAGCTCAACATTGAAATGCCCGCTGTTGGCAACAACCGCCCTGTCCTTCATCGCACGGAAATGCTCGGCTCGTATAACATTTTTATTGCCTGTAAGCGTTACGAATAGCTCGCCCACCTTCGCCGCCTGCGCCATGGGCATCACCTCAAAGCCGTCCATAGCCGCTTCAAGAGCCTTGATTGCATCAACTTCGGTGACAATAACAATCGCCCCCATCCCTCTCGCTCTCATGGCAAAGCCGCGGCCACACCAACCGTATCCCGCCACAACAACCTTCTTGCCGGCCATCAGAAAATCAGTCGCTCGAATAATACCGTCAACCGTGGACTGTCCCGTACCATAGCGATTGTCGAAAAGATGTTTAGTAGCGGCATCGTTTACCGCAATAACCGGAAACTTTAACTTGCCTTCATTTGCCATTGCCCGCAGACGAATAACTCCGGTCGTGGTCTCCTCCATACTCGCAATAATCCGGTGTGCCTCCTTCTTTCGGCGTGTATGCAGCTCATTCACCAGGTCGGCACCATCGTCAAACGTAATGACCGGTTTATGGTCGATTGCCGCATTGATGTGTTTGTAATAGGTCGTGCGATTTTCCCCGCAGATGGCAAAGACCGCTATCTTGAAATCCTTCACCAGTGATGCCGCCACATCGTCCTGTGTGCTCAGCGGATTGGATGCACAAAGAACGGCATTCGCTCCGCCGGCTTTCAGCGTCCTGGCAAGATTGGCCGTTTCGGCAGTTATATGCAAGCAGGCCGAAACGTTTATACCCCTTAATGGTTTGCTCTTCGCAAATCGCCTGCGAATCGCCGCCAGGGCGGGCATATCATTATCAGCCCACAAAATACGTTTCTTGCCCGCCGCCGCCAACGATAAATCAGCTACGTCATACTTCATTTATCAAACCTTTCAAAAATATGCAGAAACAATAATATAAAGCCGAGAAACCAAATCTGCAAGCCTTTTATTTCCGCAAATACAGCCGCATTTCGCCCCCGGTTCCACAAAGCTTAGTTCAGCCGCCGCCCACCGAGAATTTACGCCCGAAAAAATCGCAGGATTTCCTTTCCCATCGCCCTTTGCAACCAAAATCCACTCAGAAATAAGGTCTCGCGAGCAGTAAATAACATTGCATAAATAATTATGATGGACTATAATGTGTACGATACAAATAATTGTATGATCTGTATAGGAATAGAATAATGTCCAAGCGCTCGAACAATAAAAAAAACAAAGCGATTTGCAGCTTCTGCGGCCGGGCGGGAAGTCGGACTGAGCCTTTCATAGAGGGACCCAGCAACGTCTTTATCTGTCCGGAATGTGTCGACCTTTGCCACAACATCATCCGGCAGGACCGCAAACACCTCGGCAGGCCGGCTATCACACTCAAAGAAATTCCCAGGCCAAAAGAAATTAAAGAGTATCTCGACCAATATGTAATCAGCCAGGAACACGCAAAAAAATATCTCTCCGTTGCGGTGCACAACCACTACAAAAGGCTCCTGCACACTGACAGTGACGATAGTGATGTTGAAATAGACAAATCCAACGTGTTATTAATCGGCCCTACCGGCTCTGGTAAAACACTGCTCGCCCGTACACTCGCCCGCAAATTGCAGGTCCCATTCGCAATATGTGATGCAACAACCGTTACAGAAGCCGGGTATGTCGGAGAAGACGTCGAAAACTTCCTGCTCAGACTGCTGCAATCCGCCGACTACGATATAGAGGCCGCACAGAGAGGAATCGTCTACATCGATGAAATAGACAAGGTGGGCAAAACCACCCAAAACATTTCTATTACACGTGACGTCTCCGGTGAAGGAGTCCAGCAGGCGCTGTTAAAGATGCTCGAAGGAACTACAGCCAACGTCCCACCGCAGGGCGGAAGAAAACACCCGGAACAATCCTATATACAGATTGACACAACACAGATACTTTTTATATGCGGCGGGACCTTCATAGGCCTGGAAAATATTGTCAAGAAACGGCTCGGCAAAAAAATGATCGGTTTCGATTCGGAACTGGCCGGAAAAATAGAAGAAAAAACCGAGTACAGTAATATAATCGGCCAGGTCATACCCGAAGATATCATCGAGTATGGAATGATTCCTGAAATGGTCGGAAGACTTCCGGTAATTACAACACTCTCAGCTCTCGATGAAAAAGCACTTATAGACATACTGACAAAGCCGAAAAACGCGCTGCAAAAACAGTACCAAAAATTCTTCGAGATGGAAGATGCCGAGCTTGAATTCACGGATGATGCCCTGCACGCGCTGGCACAAAAGGCGCTCAAGCGAGACACAGGTGCCAGGGCATTACGCGCCATCACTGAGGAGCTTATGGTCGATTTGATGTATCAACTGCCGGAAGAGCCGAAGGGCACAAAATATGTAATCACTCGCGACATCGTCGAAGGCAAAGCCGACTTCTTCTCCGCAAAAAAAAGAGCAAAAAAAGAATCCGCATAAGAAAACGGCTCAATCCTACCGAGACGGGCTTCTCCGCTCACAATTTGGAGGTTTTCTGTTCTTTAAGACCGCTAACTGTATATCTGTCGCGCTGCTTTGAGTTATAGCAGCCGGCGCGTATCAGGCCTGGCCAAAAAAACATCCCCGGCAACACGCCATGTTGATACCATTCGCTCAGACGGCATACTTCATAAGCCAAAACCTAACAATCCGGCAATTTGTTCGAGCTTCGACCGCATCTAACCATCCTTTGGTTCTTCGATACAGCAAAATATACACCTTATTGTTGTTAGTCTACTACTCTGACGAGAGAATGGACCTCCGTCAATAAATTGTAGACCTTTTTGACATCACCATTGTGCAGACGGATACACCCTTTTGAACTTCGAGTACCGATTGTCTCCGGCTCTATAGTACCGTGAATACCAAAACCGGTCCTGCCTTTAGCATTTCCCTGGAGACCATCCAGTGCTATCCACCTTGAGCCTAAAGCATAGCCCTCATCGCCGTAGTTAAGCAGTTTACCCGTTTCCGGGTCAGACCAGGGCGGCTTAATCAGCTTACCGCCCTGCCTAACGCTCCAAAGTCCTGTCGGCGTTTCCTTGCCTTCCTGGCCAATACCAACACGAAAACTGCAGACGAAAGTGTTTTGAAGAGACACATCCATCGTGAAAGTCGAACGATACACCTTGGCATGGAATGGGCCATGGATGACTTTTATCATCTGTCCCGCTCTCAGAAGCTCGGGACGACTGATATTATTAATCTCCTGAAGAATCTCCCAAGGCACTTTATATTTACTGCTGATTGACTCAAGCAAATCACCGGGCTTGACTTGATAATTGCTGCAAAACCTGTCCTGAGGATATACGGTCCTGCTAAACAACCATTTGTCGGCAAGCTCAGAAAGCTTACGTTTAATAACAGCTCGCTGAACATTATTCATGGGCATCGAAAATGCCTCATTAAGTCTGTCGCGTGCTTCTATAACTTTGCTCGGCGTTGCATTAATAAGCAACATGGCCTCGTCAATAAGCTCAGTCACTTTGGGATTGGGTTCGGTTGTGGGTTCAGGTATTACTACTGGTTTCTCATATTTTATCGTGGTTCGGGGCGTTATCTCAGGTTCTACCTTGTCTTCGGGCTCTATCTTCTGTTCTTCCGTTCGTTTATTCGGTACCACAACCGGCAAAGGATTGGTCTTATTCTCCACATTGACATTTACTAAACCTCCGGAAGGTTTTTCTTCATTTGTCCCGAATGGATCACCATAAATAAAAGTAATCACCCCGGCGATAATAAACAAAGCTGAAATGCCATATACCCATCTTAGATTCCGGCCTCTTCGCCGTCCGTATGAGTTGGAAGGATAACGAGCCACTTTATTCTCCTTTTTCCCGATGTTCTCTATCGGAATTAAAATATAATATTTCCTTATCGGTCACCAAAAAATCGACCGGCTCATCACGATCTACAACAGGCACAGAGTCAACCACTTGCTCACTGAAAGCAAAGCCGCATCTTGCCGCTTTAAGCTGCTTGTTGGAGAAAAACCTGTCGTAAAAGGAAGCACCTCGACCAAGACGATTACCCTTCCTGTCAAAACCTAACGCAGGCGCCACCACCAAATCAATCTCTTCAATCGGCGCCGGCACGCCCGTTACAGGATTCCGAAGCCCGGCAACCTCGGTCGAAAAACCCGTCTTCAAAGAACTTATCCGTACTGGTATCATATGCCTTTGCTGCCACGAAATCTTCGGAACTACAACGGTTTTACCAAGCTGCCAGGCATAAAGGACTACTTCAGAAGTATCCACCTCGTGAGGCAGCGACAAATACATCATCACCGTTGATGCTTCCTGAAATTCCGACGTAGAAACCAGGTTCCGGCATGCTTTTTGGCTTTTCTCGCTCCTCTCCTTCTCGCTCATCTCAAGCAGGCACTTCTGTAACTTCACACGCAACCGCTCCTTGTCCATTTAGCTATCCTTATTACCTGTACTCTTCCTGACAGGTTTGCTATTTTGTACCAATTTTTCAAGCTTTTGTAAATAACGCTTAATATTTTTTTCAGTACCAATTTCTTTAGGAACGTAATATTGTTTCTCAAACGCCCCTGGCAGGTATTCCTGGGCCACAAAACCATCCTTAAAACTGTGTGGATACTTGTAACCGGTCCCAAAACCCATTTTTTTAGCTGCCGCGTAATGACTGTCCTTCAGATGTTTTGGCACCGGCTTGGTTGGCTCATTTTTCACATCGGCAATTGCCTTCCAAACCGCCGAAGCTGACGCATTCGATTTCGGTGCACAAGCTACGTATATAGCTGCCTGGGCTAGCGCCAGTTGTGCCTCCGGCAGCCCGACAAATTCCGATATCTGAACCGCCGCGGCTGCCAAAACCGTTGCCATTGGATCGGCATTTCCTACATCTTCAGCCGCGCACACCGCAATCCGACGCGCAATAAAACGCGTTTCCTCACCTCCCGCTATCATCCGGGCAAGCCAATAAACAGTGGCATCAGGGTCACTGCCACGCATACTCTTCTGAAAAGCGCTTGCAAGGTCGTAATGCGTATCGCCTGTACCATCGTAGTCGATGGCCTTTTGTTGTATCGACTCTTTTGCAATTTTCAGATTAAATTTAATTTTTTTCAACCCCTGTCGTGAAGCCTGCGACAATACGCCCACTTCTAAAGCGGTAAGCGCCCTCCGAGCATCACCATCGCTCATAACAGCCAGAAATACCAGTGCTTTCTTGTCCGCATGGACATCATAGCCGCCAAGACCACGCTCAGAATCAGCAATAGCAATCTTAAGAAGCCGTAAAATATCCTCTTGGCTAAGCGGCTCAAATCGAAACACTGTGCTGCGGGAAATCAAAGGTGAATTGACCGAGAAATACGGATTCTCGGTAGTAGCACCAATCAGTATTAAAATCCCCGATTCCACATCATCCAGCAAAACATCCTGCTGTGCACGGTTAAAACGGTGAATTTCATCCATAAAAAGTACGGTTCGCCTCCCCCCCGCGGTCAGTCTATCCTTGGCATCTG
>SMTZ1_10005082_pt1 | contig 13223 bp, 6 predicted proteins | sample DeeMarSWOR136_30_FD_25667 | JGI IMG/M metagenome (IMG submission 25667) | reverse complement strand
GTTTTGGGTGTTAAACATGCTGGAGAGTAATGATAAATTGAATTACGAACCGAAAAAAGAATCTAAAGTTGATAATATGATTGAAATTGATGCTGCTACGAATGGAGAACCATTGAATTACAAAGAACTTAACGAATTAATTCATCAAGCGATAAACGAGAAATATACTCATATAACTTTAAATAATGTTTGCGGTCAACGGTTTATCGCGGCTTCACTTCAAGGAAATCTAAAGATTTTGATTAATGGAATTCCAGGAAACGATTTAGGAATTTTCATGGATGGTCCAGAGATCGTTGTTAATGGAAATTGTGAAGATCAAGTTGGAAACACAATGAACGACGGGAAAATAATAATTCATGGAGACACAGGAGATGTAATTGGGTTATCCGCGAGAGGCGGTAAACTATACATAAAGCAAAATGTTGGATATAGAGTCGGCATTCATATGAAAGAATACGAGCGAAAATTCCCAGTATTGGTGTTTGGAGGGACCGCAAAAGATTTCTTAGGGGAATACATGGCTGGTGGAATAATAATCGGACTTGGTCTTAAAATCCTTCCAGATGGCACCATTATCGAAAACGATCGACCCATTTGTGGTAAAGATCTGGGTACTGGAATTCATAGAGGAAAAATCATCCTCAGAACTAAAGAAGATTTGAATTCAAGATTGGGTATCGGAGCTAAGATTTTTGATATCACGAGAGAGGAATATATGGAAATAGAACCATATTTGCACGAATTTTGCAGTACTTTTAATATTCCACTAGAAATAATTACAGAAAAACCGTTTAAAGTAATTAAACCTATCTCAAAAAGACCTTTTGGGGGAAATTACTGCGGTCAAATTATTTAATTCTCGTTATTAATTTCTTAACAACATTAATTATTATTTTCTCAAAGTTAATATGAAATATGTGGTTTTTTTTTGATATAACTAATATGCCTAATATTAACTGAGTTAATATGATAAACAATAAAATCGGTTTTGACAACGAGAAGTATCTAAAAGAACAATCCAAGAGCATACTTGATCGAGCGGCTCAATTTGGAGATAAATTGTACCTCGAATTCGGCGGAAAGCTAGTACACGACTATCATGCTTCGCGAGTTCTCCCGGGATTCGATCCAAATGTCAAAATGAAGCTTCTTAAACGGCTGCAAGATAAAATAGAGGTAATAAGTTGTATATTTGCGGGAGATATTGAAAGGAGGAAGATTCGCGCGGATTTTGGAATAACCTATGATGTTAATACTTTGAAATTAATCGACGATCTTCGGGATGAAGCGCTTGAAGTGCGAGCAGTTGTAGTAACGCGCTTTAACGGACAGCCCATAGTGAAGCAATTTATGAATAAGTTGGAACGTCGCGATATCAATGTTTATACGCACCATCCGATTAAGGGTTATCCAACCAATATTGATTTAATCGCTAGCGACGAGGGGTATGGTGCAAATCAATTTATTGAAACGACAAAACCGATTGTAATCGTAACTGCCCCTGGACCGGGAAGTGGAAAAATGGCAACTTGTTTATCGCAAGTTTATCACGAACACAAAAGGGGATTAGATGCGGGGTACGCAAAATTCGAGACATTCCCAATTTGGAATTTGCCACTAAAACATCCGGTAAATATGGCGTACGAATCGGCAACCGCCGATCTTGGAGATTTTAACCAAGTGGATCCCTTCCATCTTGAAGCTTACGAGACAACTGCAATAAATTATAACAGAGATGTCGAAGCTTTTCCTGTGGTGAAAAATATTATGCAACGAATTATGGGCAAAGAGCTAGTATACAAATCACCTACCGATATGGGAGTAAATAAGGCGGGTTATGCAATTATTGATGACGAATTAGTACAAGAAGCGGCAAAACAGGAAATGATTCGAAGGTACTTTCGGTATGGCTGCGAATACGCAATGGGTATTTCGGACAAAAAAACTGTACAGCGAGCGGAACTATTAATGAAGGAATTAAACCTTACCCCACTCGATCGAGAAGTGGTGAAACACGCTCGTCAGGCGTCCTTAGAAGCTCAGGAGAAAGGCAAAGGGCATCAAGGTGTATACGCAGGAGCTGCGATTCAATTGAAAAATGGTACTATAATAACGGGAAAAAACTCACCAATGATGCACGCAGCTTCCGCTTTAGTCTTAAACGCGATTAAGGAATTAGCTGGTATCCCCGACAATATTCACCTATTATCCCCAAATATTTTAGGATCAATAAGCAACTTGAAATCCGAATTTTTTAACTACAAACGCTTGAGTCTGAATCTCGAAGAAACTCTCATAGCTTTAAGCATTAGTGCGGATTTTAATCCCTCTGCAAAAGTTGCAATGGAAAAACTCAAAGAACTCAAAAGCTGCGAAATGCATTCGACTCATATACCGACTCCTGGAGACGAAGCTGGACTTCGTAAGCTAGGGTTAAATACAACTTCAGATGCTAATTTTTCGTCGAGAAGTCTTTTTATCCTCTGAACTACTTTCTTTTATATGGTTTCCTTGATTCTTTGAGAACTGAAGTAATGGGGAAAACTTAATTTTCTTCGAAAAGGCTCCTTATTTTTTAAAAAACTTCCACCCATTTATTTAAACTCGATGCATGCTTCTTTCGAAAAACACATCTAAAGCTTGTAAATCAGGGATACTTTTAATTAAATACTCTTCTGTTAAGCATGCTAGGCAGAGTTGATCCTTTCTTAAACCAATACACTGAATTAAACCTTCTACACTCTGATAACCTAAAGAATCTGCACCAATTTCTTTTCTAATCAATTCAATATAGTTTTCTTTATCGATCTTTTCCACTCGGCCAGCCAACAACTCTTGTTTAGTTGGGAAATCAATACCCATATAGCAAGGACATCTAACAGGTGGACAACTTATTCGCACATGAACTGATTTTGCGCCTCCTCTTCTGAGAAGTGTAATAATTTGAGATATTGTTGTCCCTCGAACAATCGAATCGTCCACAAGAACAACATTTTTGTTTTTTAATGTTGATCGAATTGCATTTAATTTTTCAGACACCGCCTTTTTTCTAGCAGTAGGCATTATAAAAGTACGCCAACTATATCTATTTTTCATTAAGCCTTCTTCGTAAGTAAGTCCGGATTCTTTTGCAAATCCAAGTGCAGCACTTCTTCCTGAATCCGGAATAGGGACAACAATCGTGTTGGCTAAATCAATAGGATGCTCTTTAGCTAGATTCCTTCCAAAATTTTCTCGAGCTTTGTTTACTGGAATCCCATCAATTACGGAATCGGGTCGAGCAAAATATACAAACTCGAATTGGCATAATGCTGTCCTCGAATTAGTAGAAAAAATCTCTTTATTTGTATTTCCATCGGGATCAATGTGTAGTATTTGACCCGGCTTAATATCAGCAATGAATTCGGCATGTAATGTATCCATTACACAACTTTCTGAGGCTATTATATTCCTAGTTCGTTGATCGTCATTAAATATCCCATGGCATAAAGGTTTGAATCCATAAGGATCTCTTACAGCATAAAGATCTCCTTCTGGAGTTAATAATGTCAGTGAATAAGAGCCGTCTAGGTATTTTGCTGCGATTTTAAAAATTGCAATCCAGTCTTTAGTATCAATACTTAAAGAGGCTAATAAATTAGCAAATACTTCAGTATCGCTATCTTTAATTATTATTAATCCACTATCTTCCATCTGCGCTTTTAATTTCATATAATTTGCGATCGTTCCATTAAAAGCGTATGAAAATTCGATTTGATTTGTTGTTATGTGATAAGGTTGCGCGAAATAGACATCGGAACCCGCAGTTGTCCCATATCTCACATGACCAATTCCAATATTACCCCAATAATTTTTTAATGTTTCTGGATCTAAAGCTTGCGCAACCAAGCCAAGATCTTTAAAAGTATAAACTTTTTTGGTGCCATTTACAATTGAAATCCCAGCAGACTCTTGTCCTCGATGCTGTAGCGTCATTAATCCTAAATATAGATCGTGCACGATGCTATATTTTGAATCTAGCGACGAAATACCAACAATACCACACTTATCTTGAGGTTTATCGTTAGGGTAAATAAATGAGCAAAAGGAAGAGTTTTTTTCTTTAATTCTTGAATAAATAGAGTTATTTTTTGGGTTATACGAACAAGAAATAAATTCCTTCATTATTGTTGAGGATTTATCTTCATAATACTAACCATTGTTGAATATAATTCATTTATAACTTTTATAATATACGCTATGAAAGTTATACTGGTTATATTTCTTGATTTATAATTAATCCGTTGGTAAACTTTATTTAATTGAGTAGGACTATAATATTTTATAATCTCTCTTTAAAATGTATTAATGGAGTGTTTGATGGAAAGCAAATATAAAATTGTGTTCGTCACAGGAGGCGTTATGTCGGGAATTGGGAAAGGATTAGTGACGGCAAGCGTTGGAAAATTGTTCCAATTTAGAGGATTCAAGGTTTCTGTTATAAAAATTGACCCTTATTTTAATGTCGACCCTGGAACGCTTAATCCAATCGAACACGGGGAATGTTTCGTAACTGAAGAAGTGTGGAATTTTGAACCCGTTCCTGATTCAAAAGACATCTCGTTTAACATTTCTGAAATTGACCAAGATTTTGGCACATACGAGAGGTTTTTAGGAGTTGATATTCATCCCTCTCACAACATTACATCGGGGCAAATTTATCTAGCTACTATTTTAAGAGAAAGAAAAGGAGAATTCCTTGGTAGAACTGTCCAAATCATCCCACACGGAACAGATATTATTAAGAATAGGCTGAAAAGTATCGCTGAAGAAGAAAATTTAGATGTGTTGCTCGTAGAGTGCGGTGGAACTGTAGGTGATATCGAATCTCAGATATTTTTAGAGTCCTTTAGACAATTAAAGCTTGAGCTTCCAGGAAATACTGCGTTAATTCATGTCACTTTGGTTCCATATTTCGATATTATTGGTCAACACAAGTCAAAACCAACTCAACACTCAGTAAAAGCTTTGCAAGAAGCGGGCCTTCAGCCAAATGTAATCGTAGGAAGGTCAAGTAAACCATTAGACGACGAAATAAGAGAAAAGATCTCTTTATATTCTAATGTGCCAATAAACGCCGTAATTTCCGATCCAGATCTCGAAACTGTCTGGGAACTTCCCCTCTTGTTTGAAGACCAAAAATTGGGAGATTATCTCTGCGAAATATTAGATTTGAAAGCAAAATTGGTAACTTACAGTTCTATAAATAATTATTCGGAATGGGAGAAATTAGTTCAGATCTATAAGAACGCTAATAAATCGATAACAATCGGCATGCCTGGTAAATATTTTAATATAACGGATTCATACATATCTATTAATTACGCGTTAGAACACGCCGCCGCACACGAAGGATATAAGCCTAATTTAAAAATGATAAATATTACAGAAGACACGGATATTGAAAAAGAATTAGCAGATTGTGACGGGATATTGCTAACGCCCGGATTTGGCGAAAGAGCCGTCGAAGGTATGATTAAAACTGCCGAATTTGCTATGGAAAAGAAGATTCCATATTTAGGAATTTGTTTCGGTGCTCAATTGTTTTACGTTGCATTTTGTAGGAAATATTTGGGATTAAAAGGAGCTAATTCAACAGAAATAGATCCAAAAACGCCCCATCCAGTAATTGATCTGCTTGAAAGCCAGAAGGAAGTGGACGCTAAGGGTGGAACTATGCGACTTGGTGCAATTAAAGTAAAACTAATTCGAGGAACGAGATTATACGACGCTTACAAGAAAGACGAAATTCTTGAAAGATTTCGACATCGGTACCACATTCAAGAAAAGTATATTGACGATAAGGCAAAAGAAATGGGTCTTGTCATATCAAGCAGAGACGAGACTGGGAAAATAATTAATAGCATTGAGTTAAATCGCGAAGATCACTGGATGGTTGGGACTCAATTCCATCCAGAATTCAAATCGCGTCCATACGATCCATCTCCTATCTATTCTGCTTTTATTAAGGCGGTAATCCAGCGCAAAAACAAGAAATAGAGCAAAAATTATTAAATCCCCATTAATTCTCCTTATTAATCCAATTAGATATAATTAAGTTAAATTCTAAAGTGATGAGTATGAACAGAGACGAAAAAATTGAGGAAGTTCTCAAAACAATTAAGGAAAAAGAGATTGAGTTCGCAACATTAGAATTTACTGACATTAATGGAATTATAAAAAGTTTTGGCGTCACTACAGGACGAATTGAGTCAATACTTAAAGAAGGCGAGCATTTCGATGGTTCCAGTATTACTGGGTACGGTTCAATCGAGGAATCAGACATGGTTGCAATTCCAGATCCATTTACATTTCACGAGATCCCTTGGGATATGGGAAATGGACTTGATGAGTGTGCCTTTTTGTGTGACATCTACGAACCTGATGGAAAAAGGTATGCAGGAGATCCGAGGTACATCCTCCAGAAAATAGCTGAAGAAGCGAAAAAAATGGGATACGAATTCATGTGCGCTCCTGAACTCGAATTCTTTATTTTAAAGGAGGAAGAATCCATCGAACCCAGAGATATGCGGGGCTATTTTGAAGCTGATCCACACTTAATCGACGAGCAAATGAGAAAGGAAATAGCCTACTACGCCAAAGAGTATGGAATCGAAATAGAGACGCTTCATCACGAAGTTGCGGAAGGACAGAGCGAAATTGATTTTAAATACGATACTGCGCTAAAAACTGCGAATCATACTGTGTGGTTGAAAATGCTCGTGAAAGTGGTTGCTGCGCAATACGACTATATCGCTACATTTATGCCAAAACCATTCCAAAATGTAAACGGAAGCGGAATGCATGTCCATCAAAGTCTCTGGAAAGAAGGAAAAAACGCATTTTACTCGAAAACCAATGAGAACAATCTCTCTCAAGTAGCTAAGCATTTCATAGGGGGACAGTTGAAATACGCAAAAGAAATGGCCGCCGTTCTGTGTAGTTGGCCTAACTCGTACAAGAGATTAGTACCCGGGTACGAAGCACCAGTTTATCTCGGTTGGGGTTTTAAAAATAGAAGCTCGCTTATTCGCGTACCAAACTATACGAGCGAGAAAGGTGCCAGATGCGAAATTCGCTGCCCCGATCCCGCGGGTAACCCTTACTTGCAATTAGCTGTATTGCTCGCAACTGGATTGGAAGGTATCAAGCAAAAAATCGAACCTCCAGAACCGAGCGATGTGAATGTCTATAAGTTGTCTACGAAAGAAATGAAGAAACGAGGCATTGAAGCCCTTCCCGCAAACCTTTACGAAGCATTAATGGAATTTGAGAAGTCGGACCTGATGAAGAAGGTATTTGGAGAAAAAACATTTAGGAATTTTTTATGGGCAAAACTAGAAGAGTTTGATAAGTACAGAGTCGTGATTAGCGATTGGGAGTTCGAGAGATATGTTAGAAAATTATAACCTTAATTTTTTCACTTAAAATTCGCTCAAATTTGTTTACAAGCTTTATGTGTTTAGCCCTTCTATTTTTTTCTAATATATATTAGTTATATTTACTTAATCAGCAATACCTTGTTAATCTCTCATTAGGATATAATTTAATACCAAAAAGTATTAGTCCTATCAAGAATTTTTAGTATTAAAAAAGGAAATTTTCGCAAAGAATTAAATTCAAAATGGATAATGTAATCGTTCTGGATTTTGGAGGTCAATACACTCACCTAATCGCAAGAAGGGTGCGAGATTTGGGAGTTTTCTCAGAAATTTATCCGTTCAATGTTGAAATTGATAAGTTAAAGATGCTTTTTCCGAAGGGTATCATTCTCTCGGGAGGACCAAGCAGCGTTTACGAAAAAAATAGCCCAAAATTACCAGAAGCTTTTTTTGATTATGTAAAAGCAGCAAATATTCCTATATTAGGAATTTGTTATGGATTTCATTTAATAATTCACCAATTAGGTGGAAAAATTGAACCACATAAACAAAAAGAATACGGTAGAACAGAACTTGAAATTCTAAAATCTGGGATATTATTAGATTCGCTAGAAAATAAAGAGATTGTTTGGATGTCTCATGGAGATCGAGTTAAGACAATGCCCAAGGATTTTGAGATCTTAGCTAAAACTGAAACTTGTCCAATAGCTACATATGGGAACGAAGCCTTGCGAATGTATGGTGTTCAATTCCACCCCGAAGTCGTGCACACTCCAAAAGGAAATGTTATTTTAAATAACTTCCTGAGTAAAATTGCTAACGCTAAAAAGGAGTGGAAATTAGAAGATTGGATAAATAAAGCGATTGAAAAAATAAGGGATATTGTTGGACCAGATAAAAAGGTTATTTTAGGACTAAGTGGTGGCGTTGATTCGTCAGTAACTGCGGCGCTTATGCATAAATCGATTGGGGATCGATTGCACAGCATCTTTGTGAACAATGGAGTTTTAAGAAAAAACGAAGAAATTCAGGTACAGCAAAGTTTCAGAGACGATTTACAGTTTCAAAACTTTCACTATGTGGACGCTCAGCAGTTATTTATGGAGAAATTAAAAGGTATAGAAGATCCAGAAGAAAAGAGACGAATTATTGGACATACATTTATCGAAGTTTTCGAGAATAAGACAATTGAGCTTGAAAAAGAGTACCCCGATATCGAATTTCTGGCTCAAGGAACGATTTATCCTGATCGAGTCGAAACAAGCGCGACAAGCAATGCCTCTGCGAGAATTAAATCTCATCATAACCTAACTCTTCCCGACGATATGACGCTTAAAGTCATTGAACCGTTAAGAGATTTGTATAAAGACGAAGTAAGAAGAATTGGATTGAAGCTAGGAGTACCCAAGGAAATAATCAATCGTCATCCATTTCCAGGACCAGGTCTGGCGGTAAGAATAATTGGCGCTATTGACAAGGAGAAACTCGACATATTAAGAGATGCTGACGAGATTTTAATTGAAGAAATAAAAAAAGCGGGCGTGTACGAAAAACTATGGCAAGCGTTTTGCGTGTTTTTGCCTTTGAAAACAGTTGGAATCATGGGAGATTATCGAACATACGAATACATTTGCGCTATTAGGGTAGTAGAATCGTTAGATGCGATGACGGCTAATTTCGCAAAATTAGACATGGACTTGCTGGAGAAAATTGGAACGCGGATAATAAACGAGGTTAAAGGGATTAATAGAGTTGTATACGATATTTCCAATAAACCTCCTTCGACAATTGAATACGAGTAATAATAAAAGATAAATATAAGAAAAAATTTGAAATCTAAAATAGAAGTATGAACAGAAAGTGCTTTTAAAAAACGAGCGTCCAGCAATTCTCATGCTCCAAGATGGGAGATTTTTTAGAGGAATTGGCTTTGGCGCGTCGAAAATTCTAACGGGAGAACTCGTTTTTACTACAATCACTGGGGCGGGTTATCCCGAAACATTAACTGATCCTTCTTATCAAGGTCAAATAGTTATCATGACTCACCCGTTAGTGGGGAATTATGGCGTTCCTCCTTGGGAAAAAGACGAATATGGGATTATCAAGTATTTTGAGTCCGATTCGATTAAAGTTACAGGTTATGTTGTGAACGAATGTTGCACGAATCCAAGCCATTACGAGAGCGTGAAAACCCTCGATGAGTTTCTTCAAGAGCAAGATGTGCCCGGGATTGAATGGATTGATACTCGTGCGATTACAAAAATATTACGAGAGGAAGGCGTGCAAATTGGACTTTTAGCTGTGTATGATGCCGGTGAAGAACCTAGCATTGAAGAGTTAAAAAAAATGGTACAAAAAGCTGAAGATCCTAACTTACGACCTCTGTCAAGCGAAGTTTCCACGAAAGAAGTTAAAAAATATAATCCGCTCAATCCCATTGGTAAAGTTGTCGTATTAGATATGGGTGTAAAATTAAACATTTTAAGAAATTTCGTTAAGCGAGGCATAGAAACTATCGTCGTTCCTTACAATTACAATTACGATCAAATCATGGCGCTTAAGCCAAACGGCGTGATTATTTCAAACGGTCCCGGCGACCCGGCAACATATAAAAACGCCATTGAATTGTGTAAGCATTTAATCGAAAACGATATTCCCACATTTGGTATTTGTTTAGGCAACCAAATCATTGGGTTAGCCGCAGGTGGCACTTCTTTTAAGTTAAAATACGGACATCGCGGTGGAAATAAAACTGTAATTAATCCGGAGACAAAGAAATGTTACATTACTACTCAAAACCATGGTTTTTGCGTGAAAGATTTTGAAAAAGGAGGTTTTAAAGAGTTTTTAACCAACATTGACGACAACACGAATGAAGGGATTATACACAAAACTAAACCAGCGTTTGCCGTTCAATTCCATCCCGAAGCGTGTCCAGGACCGTGGGATTCTCTCTATTTATTCGATAAATTCCTTGAAATTATGGAGCTGAAATAACAATGCCCTTAGATAAATCCATCAAAAAAGCGTTGGTACTAGGCTCTGGAGGAATCCGCATCGGTCAAGCTGGAGAGTTTGATTATTCTGGCTCGCAAGTTTTAAAAGCGTTAAAGGAAGAGGGCATCGAAACTATTCTCGTAAACGCAAACATAGCTACTATTCAAACAGATCCACAACTATCTGATCGAGTGTATTTATTACCGATTAATGTGAAATATATTGAGGAAGTAATCAAAAAGGAGAAGCCAGACGGAATTTTATTAGCGTTTGGTGGCCAGACTGCTCTAAATGTAGGGGTTGAGCTAAAAGAAGAGGGCATTTTGAAAAAATATGATATAAAAGTATTAGGAACACCAATTGAAGCGATTGAAGCGACTGAAGACCGCGATTTGTTTGTTCAAGCTATGAATCGAGCTGAAGCAAGCGTGTGTAAAAGTATCGCTGTGAGTTCTTTTACCGATGCGGTTAAAGCAGCAAGACAGATCGGCTTTCCTTTGATGATTAGGGTCGCATATACTCTGGGCGGTAGGGGTTCTGGATTAGTAGATAATATGAAAGATTTCGAAAAAATGGCTAGAAAAGGGCTCGCACAATCTAGAATTCACCAGATTTTAATCGAAGAAAGCGTATGGGGTTGGAAAGAAGTCGAATACGAAGTTGTTAGAGATGCGGAGGATAATTGTTTCATAAACTGCAATATGGAAAATTTCGATCCCGTTGGTATCCACACGGGGGAGAGCATTGTAGTTGCCCCTAGCCAAACGCTTACTAACGAAGAATATCATATGCTTCGCTCTGCTTCCATTCGAATCATTAGAAGCTTGGGAATTATCGGAGAATGCAACATACAATACGCGTTAGATGCGACTTCGAAAGAATTTCGCGTTATCGAGATTAACGCCCGATTATCGAGATCGTCAGCGTTAGCATCAAAAGCTACGGGATACCCATTGGCATATATAGCGGCTAAGCTAGCTATTGGATATACATTACCCGAATTGAAAAATAAAATTACAGGAATCACCACCGCCTGTTTCGAACCTGCTTTAGATTATCTTGTTTTGAAAATTCCACGATGGGACCTGCCAAAATTTCAAAGAGTCGACCGACATATAGGTACTCAAATGAAAAGCGTTGGAGAAGTAATGGCTATTGGACGAACATTCGAGGAAGTGTTACAAAAAGCAATTCGAATGCTCGATATTGGTATGAAAGGACTAGTTGCAAATGAATTAGAACCAATTACTGACTTAAACGAATTGAAATACGAATTGAACAATCCAACAGATTTGAGAGTATTTCGCTTAGTGGAAGCAATTAAGCGAGGGCTCTCGCTCGACGAAATATATCGTCTCTCGCGAGTTGATAAGTGGTTTCTACACAAAGTTAAGAATATAATTGATGTCGAGAACCAATTGGAAAAAGTCGACTTCTTGTCTTCGCCTGACGAGGAGAAACAATACTTATTGGAAAGAGCTAAGAGGTATGGCTTCTCAGATGGGCAAATCGCAAAAATTATGGGCGTTGATACGATTAAAGTAAGGCAAATGAGAAAGAAATACGGAATTGTGCCTTATGTAAAAAGGATCGACACCCTCGCAGCGGAATGGCCTGCTATTACCAATTATTTGTATTTAACTTATGCAGCTACGGAACATGATATCGATTTTGAAGAGGAAAACGCAAAAAAAATGAGAAAAGTGATTGTGCTTGGCTCCGGAACTTATCGTATTGGAGCATCCGTGGAGTTCGATTGGGGATCCGTTAATTGCTTATGGGGTTTAAAGAAATTAGGCATAGATCAAGCTATAATAATTAATTACAATCCTGAAACTGTCAGTACCGACTACGACATTTCGGATAAATTGTATTTTGAAGAACTCTCCGGAGAGAGAGTAGTCGATATTTGCGAGTTGGAGAAAGCCGATGGAGTGGTAGTTTCTGTCGGCGGGCAAATCGCTAACAACCTAGCTGCAAAATTCTCGAAGTATCACGAATTTTTTAGAAAAACCAGACTAAATATATTAGGTACTCATGGTACTCGAATAGACATGGCAGAAAATCGAAGTAAATTCAGTAAGCTATTAGATCAATTGAAGATAAATCAACCCGAGTGGAACGCTTTAACTAAAAAAGAAGCTGCGCTCTCCTTTGCTCAGCAAGTAAAATATCCCGTATTGGTGCGACCATCGTATGTTTTAAGCGGTGCGGCAATGCGCGTGTCTTACGATGAGAAGACGCTTAAGGACACGCTCGATTTAGCTGCAGCAGTGTCAAACGAGTATCCGGTCGTCATTACGAAATTTTTTACGGATGCCAGAGAAGTCGAATGCGATGGCGTTTGCGATGGAGAAAATGTATTTATTGGCGCAATTGTTGAACATATCGAAAACGCGGGAATTCACAGCGGAGACGCTACGATGTCTATCCCACCTCAAACGATTTCTGAAAGCGTAATCCAACAAATTGAGAAAAATACAAGAGATATCGCTTTAGCACTTAAAATCCACGGACCGTTTAACATTCAGTACCTTGTAAAAAACAATCAAGTATATGTTATTGAATGCAACCTTCGCTCGTCGCGATCAATGCCTTATGTCTCTAAAACGCGCGGCATTAATTTGATGCGCCTTGCAGCCGAGGTGTTTATGGGTAATAAAATCCCAGAAAAATTAATGGATTTACCGCTTGGAAATTATGTTTCCATTAAAGCTCCAATGTTTTCGTTCATGAGATTAGATAAAGCGGATCCAATTCTAGGTGTAGAAATGGCATCGACTGGCGAAGTTGCGTGCATTG
>SMTZ1_10008197_pt1 | contig 13224 bp, 10 predicted proteins | sample DeeMarSWOR136_30_FD_25667 | JGI IMG/M metagenome (IMG submission 25667) | reverse complement strand
ACACTGGCCAATGCAGAGAGATATATCACGCCGGAACTCAAGGAAAAGGAAGCTGCTGTCCTTGCAGGCGAGGACAAGATAAGCGCTCTCGAATTTGAGATCTATGAGAACCTTAGAGGTCAGGTAAGAGATGCGATAGAAGAACTACGGACCAACTCCGAGTCTATAGCTACAGCTGATGTGTTGACATCATTAGCGGAAGTAGCAGTGAACCGGAGATACACCAGGCCTAAGTTGACCGAGGGAACGAGAATAAGAATTGTGGATGGGCGGCATCCCTCTATGGAGATGATACTCGGTGCCAATGAATTCGTTCCCAATAGTGTTGAGATAGGTGATGGGGGCTTTGCGCTTATCATTGTCACAGGACCAAACATGGCTGGAAAGTCGACTTTTATGCGCCAGTGCGCCTTGATTGTGCTCCTCGCCCAGATGGGTTCATTTGTACCTGCAAAGTCTGCGGAGATAGGCTTAGTAGACAGAATCTTCACGCGAGTTGGAGCTTTTGATGATCTCACTGCTCGTCAGTCTACTTTCATGGTTGAGATGATTGAAACCGCCAACATCCTCAACAATGCAACTGAGAGGAGCTTGGTCATACTAGATGAGATTGGAAGGGGAACATCGACCTACGACGGGATGGCTCTTGCGTGGGCTGTGGCTGAACGAATAGTCCAGATGAAGTCACGAGCAATGTTCGCCACTCACTTCCATCAACTAACAGAGATGGCTAGTACTCATCATGGGGTGAAGAATGTCCATACTCTTGCGAGAGAGTCTGGCGACACAATCATATTTCTTCACAAAGTAGTGGATGGAGGAACAGATAAGAGCTATGGCGTTCAAGTAGCCGCGTTAGCTGGAGTTCCCGAAGAGGTTGTAAAGAGAGCTCGTTCCATGCTCGCAAGGCTGGAGAAAGAGAGCGCTATTGATCTCGGAGATGGCAGCGAATCCTATGAACCTATTCAGACAAGTCTTGAAGCCCTCACTATTGACGACCCAATTGTCGAGAAGATACGACACATGGACTTGGAGCGAACGACACCTCTCGATGCTCTTGTCAAGCTTAAGGAATTGCAGGACGAGGTCAAAACTCGAGAAGAGTAGGAAGAAAACAAGTCGTATGGAGGCATAGGATATGATCCGAGCCATAGAGGTCACGAAGCAGTTTGAGGAAGTTACTGCAGTTGACCATGTTACTATTGAGGTTCCCAAAGGAACAATTCTAGGCATGGTCGGTCCTAATGGTGCAGGCAAGACAACGCTTGTACGGATGATGGTAGGCATTCTGCCACCAACAAGTGGAACCTGCTTTATAGGCGAGAAGCAATCGAACCTGCTTACGGCTGAAGAGCGAGCTCGCACAGGGTACATGACACAGCTCAAGTCACTCTACCCTGATCTGACTGCACGTGAGAATCTTGATTTCTTTGCGAAAGCTTATGGTGTCAGAGAGTCTCAGAAAAGGAATGAGTTAATTGCCCAAGCTGCTGAACTGACTCAGATAACTGAATCATTGGATCGTACGGTCGATGTACTCAGTGGTGGAACGGTTCAAAGATTGAGCCTTGCCTGCGCAATAGCCCATGATCCCAATGTTATATTCTTGGATGAACCGACAGTTGGTGTTAGTCCGGACCTTCGATTGGAATTCTGGGATTACTTCCATAGATTAGCCAAAGAGGGCAAGACAATTTTCATGACAACGCATTATCTTGACGAAGCTACTAGATGTGACTCCGTTGCTATGATCTTTGACGGTAGATTGCTTGCTCACGGCCCACCTGAGGAACTCATTAGTTCACTTCCTCTGGAGAGTACCATATCCGGCATTATAGATCCGGATGATTCTGTACAGCTTAAAAGCGCCCTAGAAAGCATTGCGCCCATTGAAATCAAAGGCAGGCGTTTCATTGTAACTGCAACTAGTGGTGACGTGAAATTCCTGATATTCGAGGCCTTATCGAAAGAAAGATTTCAGATAAGAAACATAGTTGTAAGACAACCAGGCCTAGAAGAGGCTTTCACCTACTATGTAAGGAGGGGTCAAGAATGAGCGGCAAGATCAGCTCTCATCGTATTGGCACTGTTATACGAAGGATCTTCCGCCAGATCCGTCGAGATCGACCAACCCTTGGCCTTTTGCTAATTGCACCTCTTCTTATTACAATTTTATGGTCATTCATACTAACGGGAGCTGTTTCGAACGTACCAACAGCTGTGTGCGTTCAGGATGATCCTCTAGAAAACAGCCTTGGCACAACGATGTCCTCCCTATTCGAAGATCATCTAAATGTAACTGTCTTTCAAAGGTCTCGTGCTGATGCCTTTGATGAACTTGGGGAATCAATTCAAGCTGTTCTCCTCATGCCTTTCAATCTTACAGAGGGGCTCCTAAAGGGAGGGAATGTCACTCTCGACCTGTACATCAATGTCACTAGTGAAGTAGAGGCTAATTTCATAATGGCAGTGATAGGAAATGTGACTACGCAAGCTGCGGGTGAAGTGTTTGGAAGCAGAGGAATTCAAATGGAGCGTAACGTTACGTTCACAATACCACTTCCGCCCAGTCCATTCGATCTCTCATTCAACCTTTCTTTAGTCAATGAAGATATCGGATTCATCGCCACGATAGGTGAAATCTTTGAAGAAATCTTGTCCGAGAACGGAAACGTATCAGTCATAACTTGTGATAGCCGTGAGGCAGTTGTTCAGTCGCTTGAAAACCGATCTGCAATAGCGGGCGTCTATATAGGTGACGACTTCACATCGACTACGATCAGTGGCAGACTGCTGAAGCTGCGTCAGCATTAGCTGCAGTTCAGAAGGCGCTATCCGATTCAATAGCACAGGCCTTCGGACGGGAAAGTGAAGCCAGTGTAAGCGTTGCATACATTTATGGAAAAGCTGGAATTTCGATGATCGAAATTATGGGTCCAGCGATTATTGGATTTATGGGCGTATTCTTTGGTTTCCTAATACCAGGTATCTTCTTCTTACGAGAGAGGCAACAAGGCACTCTTGAGAGAATGCAATGTACTCCACTGACGGATCTCGAGATTGTACTCGGGTATTCAATTGCGTTCATTGGAGTACTCCTAGTTCAGACAACAGTCATTAGCACAGTTGTGCTATACCTCTCTCCACAATTGCTTTCATCCATCTTGACGCTGATTCCGTTGGTAGTTTTGCTAGCTATGGGATCCGTCACACTTGCCATTGCAATTTCGTATCGAATGAGGAATGAACTGCAGGTCATACAGTCCATTCTTGTCTTCATCCTACCCCAGATGTTTCTATCCGGGCTTCTTTTCCCCTTAAGCCAATTGCCAACATATATTGCCATGATCCCATACATCTTCCCCCTCACATATTATGCAGAAGCAGCCAGAGCCGTTGCGTTCTACAATGCCACGCTCCTAGATGAGATTATACCAGTGATAATCCTGGTGTTATATTGTGTACTTGGCATAGCAGCATCTGTAGTCAAACGATCAGAGAAGTAAAGCCTAATGGAATCTACGCAATGCTTGCGCTGGTCCGTTAGGTTATATTATCAAATGAAAAAATAGCTCAAGCGTGGTCAATGTTTCTTGACTTGCTGGTCAAGGTTGATAGAATAATATACAACTTTACCAAGTCATACGTGATGATAAATGAACTCGGATGAAGTGTTTGATGCAATCTCCCACCCAATGAGAGTAGAAATCTTAAGAGAACTAGCTAAGGGTCCTAGAGGCTTTGCAGACCTGAAACGCAAGCTGAAGATAGATAGCAGCGGTCTGCTGGATTTCCATTTGAAGAAGATGTCAAGCATAGTCACTACCAATGCGGAAGGATTGTATGTTCTGAATGACCGGGGCTTTGCTGCTGTTCAAGCAATTGATGTTGTTTCGAGATATGGATGGCAACGAAGAGCGTACTTCATCAACATGGGTATGTATATCGTGATGAATGTGTACTTGTTTCTGACCATCCAGCATTGGGCAATTCTCATTGTGTTTGGCGTATGGACTGCTTGGATTGTGTTCTATAGCTATTGGACATTCATCAAACGCAGAGTCCGACTAAGAGATAATGGCCAGTCAAAGACAAGTTTGGAGAGATAATGAAATGTCAGAAGCAGTAAAGATTGTAAATTTGGTGAAATCATATGGCAACCTCGTCGCTGTGAACGATGTTTCCTTCGATGTTAAGGAAGGAGAGATATTTGGAATCCTTGGACCTAATGGAGCTGGAAAGACGACTGCAATCAAAGTCCTAATGGGACTGCTTGATCCAGACTCTGGCTCAGCAGAGGTCTTTGGAATCAGTTCCAGTGAAGATCCTATTGGCGTCAAACGCATTGTTGGATATGTGCCTGAAGAACAGCAGCTCTATGAATCTCTGACACCCAGAGAGATGTTTGAGTTCATAGCTTCGGTAAGAGAACTTCCAGAAGAGAAAGCAAGCAAGCGAGTTGCTGAGTTTGTACATGCACTAGACTTTGAGAAGTATTATGATTCGATGGTAGTAACTCTTTCTCAGGGTAATAAGCAGAAAGCCATGCTAATTGCAGCTCTACTTCACAAACCCAAGCTCCTGATTTTAGATGAACCGTTCTCTGGGCTTGACGTCCGTACTGCTTCGATTATGAAGGACGTCATTAAGATTCACACTGAAAATGGAGGCTCCGTCTTACTGAGCACACACATCATGGAAGTCGCTGAGGCAATGTGTGATCGAGTGGGAATCCTTGACGAGGGCAAACTAGTTGCAGTGGGCACACTTGAAGAGCTACGAGATGTCTCACAGAGAGAGGGTGCAACTCTGGAGAATGTTTTCCTCGCCTTAACTGAACAAGAGGATGAAGTACGCGAGGGCATTGATCAGCTGAGGGAGGCCCTTGCAAAGTGAGATTCTCAGAGCGGTGGAAACTTGCAGGAATCATATCAGCAGAGGTGAGGTTCAAGGGCTATCTGGAGATGAATCCATCTAACCTTGCAAGAGTGAAAGAGAATCCTGGGAAGATCGCTCGGAGTATCAAGTCTAACAGCCGTTTTAGCACTTTCATAACAACTGCTCTCATATTCTCACTCTCAGTCCTAACGGCAGTTATGGCTTTTGTAGATGACTCCATCGGAGTTCCCCAAACTCGCTTGGCTGTGGGGCTTTCAATTTTCCTCGTACTCAGCTTCGTGTTGTTGATTTTCCTCAATCTATCTGTGACCACTGGTTTCTTCACGGCTGACGTAATCAGTTTCCCTGCAACGCTTCCATTAAGTAAAAAGGATCTCGATGAGCTGTCACTTCTTGCGTTCATCAGGGTGTTCATCGCGCCAACAATATTGATTCTCACTATCTTTCCGATCATCACGCTTCTTGCAATAGGACCAGGTCCTGCTCTCGTGGCACTCGCAGGGTGCGCTGCAACAGTTTCCATCTCGATAGGTGCATTAACAAAGATGTCCATATGGTTTCGAAAGAAGTCTCATCAGGTCGACGGTTCCAGAATGAATACGTTGGTCAGAGTGTCAGCATCCTTGGGTCTGGCACTTGGAATGGTCGTTGCATTTAGTATGGGAAGCTGGCTGCCTTCTTTGATTCATTTCATTGCAGATCTATCTACTGGAATGGGTACTCAAGGATCCTCGGTTCTAGCGCTATTGTTTCCGTTCTCGTTTGGATTCTTGGCATCTGCAGTGCAGTTTGGGCTTGGGCTCCCCTATGCCACCATTCTAGCTGCTGTAGGCGCCTCAGTCATGTATGCAGGGGTGGCAATCATATCTTACCGGCGAACAGGTAGTGCACTCCAGCAAATCAGCGTGGGAGGAGTGTCAACGAAAAGGACCCTAGAGCTTCGTGATGTCACTCTGAGTACAAAAACGGTTCTCAAGTCAATCATTAGTAAAGACCTCAAGCTTGCAACACGAAATATTGGTTCTTCGTTTATATTCATCATCCCGCTATTCCTTGCCGTCTTCCTCTTTCCAATGATGGCAGGCTGGTCTGAGTCGGAGGCATTACGAAGTCTCACGGCTCTCGTTTCCGTCGAATATGGCAACTTCTTTGCTGGAATTACAATTATCTCAGTCATGATGTTTGACACTCAAGGGGCGTCAATTCAGGCAGGACTGCCCATCAGATCAAGGAAGATGCTGAATGCCAAGGTTGCTATGGCCATGTTTCCTTATGTGGGATCAATGATATTGATCTCTATTCTCCTGTCATTGTTTCCATTGACATCACCTCTGATACCTCTCATTCCATTGGTTCAGATTCCTTGTGGATATACCGTCGCACTAGCTGTAGGCGCTTTCACCTATTGGAAACGAGGTGGTGGTCGCGCTGTGTCCATTAGCGTGGTGGCAGACTCTGGTATGACCTTTCTTGCTGCAATCATGGGAGCATTAATCGGAATAGTACCACTAGTGGGTTACGGGGCAGCAATGATCCTCACGGGGAATCACATAATCAGTCTGGCCACTCAGGTTCTAGTGATGATAGTGGAGCTTGTCCTGGTTCGAAGCCAAGTGCCCAAGTTGTTGAAGGATTGATTCGTTTAGCTGCACTTGGCGAAGCTTAAAATACGTGGACTCAGGCCAGTCCAATGACGCTGCATTCGTGCAGCGTGAGTCATCTCTGGATGAATGGACGATGAAACCACTGCTAGCACCGTCAATACTGTCTGCGGACTTTGCGAACTTGGAGAGGGATATCAAAGCCGCCGAGAAGGGAGGAGCGGACTACTTCCACCTTGATGTTATGGACGGCCATTTTGTCCCCAACATCTCTTATGGGCCGATGATAGCCAAGACCATGAAACGCATCACGGATGTTCCATTAGATGCTCACCTAATGATAACAAAGCCGAGGGAGTATATTCCCAAATTTCTTGATGCCGGTGTAGAACTCATTTATCCGCACATTGAGGCTTCATACGATGTTTATAGAACAGTGCAGCTCATAAAAGATCTAGGAGGCAAAGCGGGTATCACTCTGAATCCTGGCACTCCAGTTTCTCATGTCATGCCTCTCCTCGACTTGCTTGACTCAGTTCTTCTCATGAGTGTGTGTCCCGGATTTGGAGGACAATCATACATCGAACCAGTCACTGGAAAGATAACTGAACTGAGAGCTCTGCTAGATGAACACAAGCCTGATGTCCGAATCGCAGTCGATGGCGGTGTAAAGAGGGGCAACATCGCGAGCATCCGCAGAGCAGGAGCTGACTTCTTCATTGCGGGCTCGGCGGTGTTCAAGGCTGAAAACATAGAGCAAGAAGTGAGAAAGCTCAAAGCGCTGCTTGACACTGCCTGACCAAACCGTTTTAATCGAGTGTAGTAGTTCATCACGGCAGTTACTCCAAAGATGGGAGATGATTTCAGATTGAAGTTCTTTATCGATACAGCAAATGTTGATGCAATACGGAAGGCGCACGAGCGTGGAATGGTTGATGGTGTAACGACCAATCCGTCTCTTGTTGCCAAGGAAGGGAAGGACTTCCGAAAGATTGTGGATGAAATAGCGTCTTTCGTTGAGGGCCCTATAAGCCTAGAAGTTGTCAGCGAAGATGCAGAAGGCATGCTCAAGGAAGCCAGAGAGCTCAATAGCTGGATTAACAATGCCGCCATCAAGGTTCCTCTTACGTGGGAGGGTCTCAAAGCCACGAAGATATGTGCAGATGAGGGCATCAAGACCAATGTCACGCTATGTTTCAGTGCAAACCAAGCCTTGTTAGCAGCTAAGGCTGGCGCAACATTTGTGTCACCATTCATCGGAAGATTGGATGATGTGGGGCAAACAGGAATGGAACTCATTGAGGCGATTGTCCAGATCTACTCAAACTATGGCTTTGCTACAGAGATAATTGTTGCAAGCATTAGACACCCGATACATGTCTACGAAGCTGCATTGCTTGGAGCTGACATAGCAACCATTCCCCCTGATGTTCTGGAGAAGATGGTGAAACATCCCCTAACTGACATTGGTATTGAGAGATTCTTGGCCGATTGGGAGAAGGTTCCGAAGTAGTAGATAGAGGGCAAAGAGTAATCAATAACCTCAAAGTAAATCAGAGCAGATGCGCCGCGGAGAGCAAGATATATTGGACATAGACAATCCTTCATCATCGGAGGCACTGATCTTTGGAACTAGAGGCTGACCTTGTTGTCTTCAATGGCAATATCATTACAATGAATCCACATAACCCAATAGCCACAGCCCTGGCTGTGAAAAGCTACAAGATACTCGCAATTGGTGATGAAGACCTCATTGCTGACCTCGTCCCAACTGCGAGAAGAGTCATTGACTTAGGAGGCAAAACAGTAGTCCCGGGTTTTGTGGATGCCCACACTCACCTAACGAGTGATGGTTACAAGTCGAATCATGTACATCTTCATGATGCGAAGTCCCTCGAAGACGCTGTGCAGATAATGAAAGACTCTCTCCCAGTATACGATCAAGGCAATTGGGTAATTGCCTATGGATGGGACGAGAGTCGATGGCCCGAGAAACGGTATCTCAGGGCAAAGGATCTAGACAAGGTCAGTAGGAAGCATCCGATTTTTGCGGTCAGAATTGATGGCCACCTTGTATCTGTGAATTCCCTTGGATTTGAGAAATTAAAGATTCGAAATGATCTTGAAGGCGTCGTGAAGGACAAGAAAGGAAATCCCAATGGCGTACTGAAAGACATTGAAGGGATTTTTGAAAAGATACCAAGAACTGATGATGAAATACAAAGGGGTATTATTGCAGGGAACAAGATTGCAAACGAGCTTGGAATAACCACAATAGTTGATAATGCTACAGCCGGGACTCTTCGTCATTTGCGTGAGGTCGAACGCCAGGAAAAACTCTCTGTACGAACAGTCTTCAACCCTCCAGTTGAGCAAATGAATGATATGATTCGACTTGGGCTCTCCTCGGGAATGGGTAGTCCAATGGTAAGAATAGGAGGAGTCAAGATATTCACTGATGGCTCGATTGGAGCCTCAACCGCCTTCATGTCCAAAGCTTACAAAGGACAGAAAGGGAACGTAGGCAGGCTTTTGATGGATAAAAAGACATTCAGCAAGATCATCAAGAAAGCCATCAAGAACAATATACAAACGGTGACCCATGCCATTGGTGATGCTGCCCTTGAGATGGTAATCTCAGCTTTCGAGGACCTTGAGGATAAATCAATGATACGTGACCAGAGGCATCGCATCGAGCATGCAGAGTTAATCAATGAATGGCAAATTCGTCGAGCTGTTAGCCTTGGATTAATTCTATCTATGCAACCCAACTTCGTAGGGAAGTGGCAATTGACCGGAGCTCTCTACAATGAGAGGCTCGATGAGGAAACGGTTCGCGGAATGAACATGTTCCGAGTTGCTCTCGATAATGGGGCACATCTAGCATTTGGCAGCGACGGCATGCCCTATGGACCAATATACGGCATCTGGTCAGCCACCACTCATCCTAACGACAGAGTCAGGCTTACCGTTGAAGAAGCATTACGATGTTATACTATGGAAGCCGCCTATGCATCCTTCATGGAAAAGACTGTTGGCAGCTTGGCGGTAGGAAAGAGGGCGGATTTCGCAGTGCTTTCTGATGACATTCTCAATGTCCAGCCCGAGAAGATCAAGGATATCATTGTAGAAATGACAATAGTGGGCGGAATCGTTGAATATACCGCTCTAGGGACCTGAGGTGGTTCCGTGGGCAATATTCGTGTTCTCAGTGATGATCTGGTTTCTCTCATATCAGCAGGAGAGGTAATCGAGAATCCGGCTTCGATAGTCAAAGAATTGATTGAAAACTCTTTTGACGCTGGTGCCACCAATATTGAGATATCAATCACTGAGGGGGGGATTGGCTCAATTACCGTTTCAGACAATGGCATTGGCATAATGAAGGAAGACTGCCCAGTTTGCGCGCTGCGCTACTCAACAAGCAAAATCAGCACAAAGGAGGATATCGAATCCATTCAGACCTATGGATTCAGGGGAGAAGCTCTGGCAAGCATCGCGGCAGTAGCCGACATGGTGATAGTGACTAAACATCAAGATGAGGAACTCGGGACAAAGCTTGTTTCAAGAGCTGGAGAAATCCCTAGAATGGTTGATGCATCAAGACCAATGGGAACCACTGTTGAGATTACAAACCTCTTCAAGCATGTGCCTGCAAGAAGAAAGCATTTGTCAGATGCAAGAGTGGAAAGTCAGAGGATTCTAGACATTGCTATGCGACACGCAATTGTCAGGAATGATGTAGGATTCAGGCTTGTCAGAGATGAACGGATTGCCATGGATTGCCCTCCTGGGCAGACAGAAAGAGAAAGAGTACTCCACCTCTGGGGACCTGATGTTGCAGCGAGTCTGGTCAAATTTCAGCACAAGTCCGGTGACAGTCTAATATCAGGGTTTATAGCTCTACCTCCTGTTTCAAGAGGAAACAGGGGTCGACAATACTTCTCAGTTCGTAATCGTCCAATTCATGACGACAGACTCAATCGGGCTGTTGAATCAGCCTATTCATCGCTCCTAATGAAGGGAAGGTATCCTATCTGTTCGATCAAGATTGATGTCGATATTGAGAAAGTCGACGCAAATGTGCATCCTACAAAAAGAGAGGTAAGGATTCAGGATTTTGATACAATCGTCGAAACAGCAAGGACAGCAGTTCGAGAAGCATTGGATAAAGACCGGCCAAAAGAAGCACCCTTGGCATTGCAGGATTTTGTAGATATGCCATTGTCCGAGACCCTCCTTTCCACAGATGAATCTGAAGAAGAAATGACATTCTCTGCACGAACCTTGGCAGAGGAGCCTCTACTATTTGAGAGGGTCACCCTCGAAGAACTGCTTAAGGACAAGACCGTTGATCCCGAGGAAATCACTTTAGGAGGGGCGTTCAAAATTGTGGGGCAGATTCAGGACCTCTACATTCTTCTCGAGTTTGATGATGGATTGGTAATCGTTGACCAACACGCGGCACATGAGAGAATCATCTATGAACAAATGAAAAATGACATGAAGAAAAGGAGCTTAGTCACCCAAGAGCTATTGGAGCCAATTGTTCTCCGCCTAAACACTGCTGACAAGGACGCAATCCTCCATGCAGAAGAAGTATTGGAGAAATTAGGATATTCAATAGAACCGTTTGGAGGAAATGAGGTTCTGGTTTCTACCCTTCCTGAGGTTTTTGGTCATCGTGCAAACGAAGAAGAGCTGATTGCACTTGTTGATCGAATCGTTGATCTTGGAGTGCGAGCCGCGAGCGAGGATTTCATGGATAATGTCCTCAGAGTCGTAGCATGTCATTCAGCTATCCGAGCCGGAGAAACTCTCAGCCATAAGGAGATTGCCTCCCTACTAGTGGATCTCGTCAAATCGCCAAATAGATACAACTGTGCTCACGGCAGACCCTCGATAATCAAAATCACAAGAAAGGAACTCGACAAGCGGTTTGGCCGAGATGGCCCTCAAGCATTGGCTCGTTTCAAGGCACGGCATCGTATAAAGAGCTAGTCTGCGCTGAGCGTAGGATTAAGTAGCGAATGAAACTCGATCCCTAATATGCCCTCAGGTGGGTGTGCCTCAAATCAAAACAAGATCGTCATTGCTACGATTATTTTCCCCGGCGATTCATCAGAAGCAAGCGCATTGCTTCTCCTGGAGAGCATTCGTGCCTTCGGTGGGACTCTCTCTCATGTAGATGTGTGGTGTTTCATGCCTGAGTCAAAGAGAGAACTGTCTGTGAAAACCCAAAAGAGAATCGCTGAGTTGGAAGCAGATTTGGTCCCATTTGAGATTGACCCTGAAATAGCCGCTTTCCCTTTCACAAGACACGCTCAGGCTGCTGCCCTAGCGGAATCGAGGTCAATTGGTCGGGCGGACTTCGTTGCATGGCTGGCTCCGAACACACTTGTACTGCAAGAGCCAAGGAAGTTCCTCCTGAAAGGTGGCATCAGCCTGGGATATCGTCCTGTTCATCACAAACTCCTAGGTTTGAAATATGAAGAGCCTCTAGACACCTTCTGGTCTGCTATCTATGAGTTCTGCGATGTCCCGAATGAACGCATATTTGTCATGAAGACCCAGGTTGAGGACATTGATATCAGGCCGTACTTCAATGCGGGCTGCCTAGTTGCTAGACCCGAGAAATCGCTATTCAAGTCTTGGCGTGACACATTCCTAAAGCTGTACCAGGAGCCCGTATTCAAGAAGCTGTATCAAGAAGACGAACGCTACACCATCTTTATGCATCAAGGCATACTATCAGGCGTCATTCTGTCAAGAATGTCAAGAGATGAGATGGATGAGCTACCTGCCAATTATAACTATCCACTGAACCTCTACTTCGAGGATGTCACTAATAATCGTCCAGAGTACATTGAAGAGTGCGTAACGATAAGGCATGAAGGCTTCTATCAGGACCAAGAGTGGATAAGCAAGATGCCTGCTCGAACGGAACTCAAACAATGGATTGCCAATCGATTGGATTAGTGGTATTGATATCGCGAATGCAATCACCTCTGAATAGTCTGATGAATATGGTCTATCTTGATCTTGTTGCTCTTTTTCCCTTCCGAGAGTTTAATATTAGACCATTTGAAGTTTCAAGGTCAGTGCTTAAATGAAGCATGCTAGCTCATGTTGCACTGATCTTCTATGGGGTAATTTCATGACCACAACTCTGAAAGCAACGACGAAGGTATTGGATTTGGCTAAAGAGTATCCCTTCCTGTTTGATACTCTTGTTGAGATTTCACCGAAGCTTAAACGATTGCGAAATCCGATTCTACAGAAAACAATTGGCAAGAATGCAACTCTGACTGACGTCTCGAAGATTTCGAAAGTTCCCTTGAACCGGTTATTTGTCCTATTGTCTGAATCAATATCGAAAAATGCCAAGCAGGAAGTTGCTATTGACAAAGAAGAGAAAGAAATTGGTGAATGGCAAGAAGAACTTGAGAAACGACAGAGGCGATTGAAAGACCTCGTTTTGGAATTGCATAAGGGAGAAGATTTGGAGAAACTACAGGCACAGTTCAAGGAGATCCTTGTTGATGTTAGTGCAACTGAAATTGCTGAGATGGAACAATCTCTCATCTCTTCAGGCGAACTCACGGCGCAGCAGGTGACGGCTTTGTGTGACCTGCATGTGCAGGTCTTCAAGGAGTCGTTAGATGTTCAAGAAAAGCCTGAAACCATTCCGGGACATCCAATTCATACATACATGAGTGAAAAC
>SMTZ1_10005079_pt1 | contig 13224 bp, 7 predicted proteins | sample DeeMarSWOR136_30_FD_25667 | JGI IMG/M metagenome (IMG submission 25667) | reverse complement strand
TGTAATAATATAAAAGAAAATAATATTTTACATTCTCCGCAGGTAGAGACATTTTTTGAGACGATTAATAGATATCCTAAATTTGGAAGTTATCCTGCTTATTGTAATTATGTATATTTTTATCATCCGCCAAGAGAGCTTGAATGGGTATATAATAATGAGGATTTTAATGGGGCAATAAATGAATTCAGATTACTAGCATCTGACAATACTAACCATTCATGGGATTTAAATAAGTTTGAATTACATATAAATGGGATAAACTGTAGTATCCCAGATACTCAATTTTTTTATCGAAGACAAGCAGCTTGGTATGATTGGGAAATAATTTGGAATAATCTCAATCTAAACTGTAGCGGAGAAATATTATTTGAAATATTATATCTAGATTGTAATTGGATTGAATATCAAGGAGATTATGATGCTGATGGGGATGAAACGTTTCATTACTCATATTATAATCCACGGAGTCACATAAATGGAGAACTTGATGGTGATCATATATTTGATAGCGATAAGGCTTACATTGTTTACTACACACCTACAGATTATAATCCACCAGATTCTCCATCTAAACCAACTGGTATTACCTCAGGGTATATTTGTATTGATCATAACTTTTCGACATCTACAATTGATCCAAATGGATTGAATGTGTCATATGGTTGGGATTGGAATAGTGATCAAGAAGTTGATGAATGGACTGACTGGTACAAATCAAATGAGACATGCGTAATTTCTCATAATTGGAGTAATCCAAAAAATTATAAAATAAGTGTTAAAGCTATAAATACAAATGGAGAAGAGAGTAATTGGTCGTCTGGATTAAATGTTACAATAAAAAACCATCCTCCATATGCCCCAAGTGATCCCAATCCTCCTGATTCACAACCAGATGTTCCAGTAAATGTAACACTATGTTGGACTGGAGGAGATCCTGATATTTGTGATACAGTTACTTATGATGTTTATTTTGGTTTATACGATCCTCCAACACTACAAACTCATAATCAGACTGGAACCTGTTATGATCCTTACGGTGTAGATGATTTACAATTATTTGAAACATATTATTGGAGGGTTGTTGCTTGGGATAATCATGGTGCTCATAATTCGAGCAAGGTATGGACTTTTAATACAGGTATAAATCCCCCGCCAACAGATCCTGATTTTGATATTCCCTCACGTTGGCCTGTTGGAGTAGAGTTATGTATTAATTTCAGTTCTACTGATCCTGATAATAATTCTATTTTATATATCATTGACTGGGGAGATGATACAATAGATGAAACAAATTATTACGAATCTGGTGAATCAGTTGAATTGTGTCACACTTATAAATCAAAAGGATTTTTCACAATAAGAATTAGAGCCGTGGATGTATATGGAGCTGAGAGTGGTTGGTCTGGGTTTATGATAGAAATACCGAGAAATAGAGTAGTTAGTTATAGTATTAATCTGCTTAATCGACTTAGTATATGGTTTCCAAGACTATTTCTTATTATAAAATACACATTTTATTTACAGTAATTCATATTCTTTATTTGGTTCTATTATTCTATTGATTTTTTTTAATAAAAAGATATTTTTTCGTCAAATATACATTTATTGTTAATATTTTGTCAAAATGTATTTATATAACGATATAAGTTTCTTAATTAAAATTTTATTAGAGAGGAGGTTATGATTAACTATAGTTTGTTTTATAGACCAGTTGTTATTGGAATTTTAATATTACTTATTGGAATGTGTATTATTCCATCAAATGTTGGGGATTGTTTAAAAAAATCTTCTATTCCTCCTTATAAGGGTTATACTCTTTATGTCGGTGGCTCAGGACCAGATAACTATACCAGTATTCGAAACGCAATAGAAGACGCAACTAGTGGAACAACCATTTATGTCTATGACGATTCTGCTCCTTATTACGAAAATTATCTTATAATTGATAAACCCCTTCAAATCATTGGGGAAAATAAAAATACCACCATTATAGACAGTGTCAAAGGCCTCACAATTTTTAATGTATTTGCAGACTCAGTCACAATATCTGGTTTTAATATAATAAACAGTTCTGGCTATGGTATTTATCTAGAAAAATCCTCTTATTGTACCATATATGAAAATATTATTTCTAATCATGGACACTCTGGAATCAGACTATCAGACCATAGCAACTATAACATGGTAAATAACAACACTATTATAGATTGTATTCAAGGTATCCTCATATTATGGTATTCCAATTTTAATAATATTAATCACAATATAGTAAATGAGAATCAATATGGTATCACTATAGGTGGCGAAAATTCTGACAATAACTATGTAACAAACAACAGAGGTTATGGAAATGGCTACGGTATTCATATTTATCAGGATGCAGATTATAATACACTCATCGATAATTACTTTGAAGCAAGTTCACACCATCCCTTCTATGGTGTTATGATACAAGCATCATCAAGTTATAATACTCTCAAACAAAACACCTTTGTAAAATATAATCATGCAGCAGACGTCCGTGGATCATCGAATAATAATATTTTTTTAAATAACAATTTTCTTAGTAGTAGAATCGATGATGCCAGAGATATATGCAGCAATATATGGAGTCTTGGATACAACAATGGAGGGAATCACTATAGTATGTACACAGGTGCTGATACTGATGAAGATGGAATAGGAGATACACCACATACTATTCTTGGCGGCTCGAATGTTGATGAATATCCATTAAGAAATCCTTATGGCTCAATTAATAATATTGATACCAAAAGTATCTATCGAACCATTCAATATGCTATAGATGCAAGTTCCACTCTTGAAGGGCATACCATCCAACTCAAGACACACACATACTACGAACATGTTGACATCACCAAATCAATTAAACTTACCGGTGTACAACCAACTGATGTTATCATTGATGGTTCCCGGAACAACACACCTATAACAATTCAAACTGACAATGTCCAATTAAAAAATTTGCAGATACAAAGAAGTGGAATCGAATCTTCTGATAGCGGTGTCCATATTATTTCTAATAACAATATCATTTGCCAAAATACTATTATCAATTGTGAAAATGGTATTAATATATCACTAGCAAATGATAATAAGATTTATCACAACAATTTCATCAGAAATATCCAGCATGCTTGGGACGATGGCGATAACACTTGGGATGATGGTTATCCCTCAGGTGGTAACTATTGGGATGATTATACAGGAATAGATGAAAATGGTGATGGTATTGGTGACATCTCTTATGTGATACCTGGTGGTTCAAATGAAGATCAGTTCCCCTTCATAAACAAAAATGGTTGGAGTAACCATGCTCCTTCTCCACCTGCTATTAAGGGACCTACACTCTGTGCTGTTGATCGTTCTTATGATTACTCATTTGTCTCAATTGATGAAGATAATGATGATGTATCATACTATATCTTTTGGGGGGATAATACATCAACAGGATGGACACCATTTTATCCCTCAGGTAAAACAGAAGTTTTCAATCACACCTGGCACAAAATTGGTACTTATTATATAGAAGCAAAAGCAAAAGACATCTTAGATGTACATAGCAACTGGACTGAACCATATACTGTAATTATCGTAGAAAACGGTCCTCCAAATAAACCAACTATAACTGGTCCAAAAAAAGGAGCCGCAGGAAGAACCTATAATTTTACGATCCAAAGTACTGACCCAAATGATCATGATATATACTATTGGATTGACTGGGGAGACAATACCAATACTGGCTGGATTGGACCTGTTACATCAAATATGGCAATCAATGTAAATCACTCCTGGGAAAAACAAGATATCTACAAAATCACCGCAAAAGCAAAGGACATTTTACTAGAAGAAAGCGGTTGGACACAACATATTGTTAATATACCCCGACATGTTAAACAAAGAGCTACCAAATATTTATTTTTAAACTATATGCAAAAGTTGGTACAGCTGTATTTTTACAATACACTATTTGGATTGCATAAAATAATGAATAAACATATCGAATTTTTCAGTATGGGGATAACTAAATGAAAAATCAAATGATGATTATTTTCATTGTATTTTTATTAATACCGATATCTTCAACCGCATTGGAACATGCTCAAAATCAAAACAATATACAAAATTACCAAAGAACAATACCACTAGAACCACGGATCATCTATGTAGATGATGACAACATCAATGGTCCCTGGTATGGCACAATAGAATATCCCTTCAAATTAATTCGAATGGGATTAGGTGCTGCATTTGATGGCGATATTGTCTATGTTTTCGAAGGAACATATGAAGAATGCTATTTAGATGTCTATAATCAAATCACTATCCAAGGAGAAAATCCTTCAAATACTATTGTTGACGGAAAAGGTTATTCTATCATTTATATTAGGAAACCAAACGTTGTTTTAACAGGTTTTACCTTTCGCAACGCCATTGAATATTCTGCAATTTGGATGGATTCCCATCACATAACTATCAATAATAACATAATCACAGAGTGCACACGAGGTATTTTTGCTCCATTAATCTCAGACAACATTACCATTAGTAATAATGTTATTTATAATAATCAAGAGGAAGGTATTAAAATGTATTCTGACAATAACTACTTTACTATCAGTAATAATACCTTTATAGATAATCCAAGTGGTATCAAAATCAGTGGAGGTAATCACCATATCATAATTGAAAATAACATCTTTCAAAACAATAAATATGGAGTTTTGATAGGTGCCGGTAACCGAGGTTATGCACAATGTTTCTCAATTACCAACAATATATTTGAAGAAAGTAATAATACAGGTCTATGTCTTGATTTCACCTCCAACAGCCTAATATCTCAAAATACATTCAAAAATAACAATCAAGGGCTTTTTTTCAAGAAAGCTAATGGCAACCAAATCACAAAAAACAATTTTATTGGTAATAATGAGCATGTAACCTTTAGATACTATGAAAAACGAGAAAGATGCTACTTTAGACAAAACTATTGGGACAACTGGTTCAAATTTTTACCCATCCCAAAGCCTATCAAAGGATTTGTTCGATTTTATAATTGGTGGGGGGGTTATTATGATAGACTTTGGTACAACATTGATTGGTTTCCAGCAATCAAACCATATGAATAATAAGCTTTAGAATGATTCACAATATAATAAATATGATTTATTGATGAAAATACATTTTTCATTTATTATGACAATAATTTTTTTTAACTAAATATTTATATAAAGTATTCATATTATTATTAATTAATTTATTATATGGAGGTTGAACTTATTTACAATAGAAAAAAAATATCCTTGACACTAGTTATAACTTGTATTTTAATTCTAACTACATTTATTCCAGCAATCTCTGCTGAGAATAAAAAATTAGTAAATACAAAAGTAATTGTTACTCTAGAATTTAATCTTGATGATTTCGAATTTAACAAATTCAATGGTTACGATATTATCAGATATTCAGATGGCGGACTTACAACAGATCTTGGAAAACCATTGCTTCCTTTAAAAAATATTTTAGTTGCAGTTCCAGATGAAATGATTGCAACAAACGTAAACATTCTTGAGATAGATAAGATAAAATTACAGTCTAATTTTAATATTATGCCTGCTCAAGCGCCACAAAAAATTGGAGAAAAAGAAAATATTGCTTATATAAAGAAAAGTAATGATATTAATTCCTATTCCAATAAAATTGTAGAATTAAATGGAATGACTGATTTTGTAGGTCAAGGAATTGCAATTTTAACGATTTATCCACTTCAATATAATACTGATTTGAAGACTTTGAAACTTATAAAACATATAAAATTAAAAATTGAGGGTGAAATAGGTTATACTTGCGGAGATTATTTACCAAATCATTTTACAGAAATTGATGAACAATTATATAAAGAAAAAGTAAAGGAGATGGTTGTAAATCCAGAAGATGTAAGACTTTCAAAAAATCAAGATTTTCAGCCGATTGACATCGAACCAGGTGATTATGATTATGTAATTATTACAAAAAACGACTGGGCATCTGCATTTCAAACTCTTGCTGATTGGAAAACCCAAAAAGGAGTTCCAGCAAAAATTGTTACAACTGAAATGATTTACGCAAATTATAGTGGCTCAACAAATCAGGAAAAAATTAGAAATTTTATTATTGATGCTCACAGCTCGTGGGGATCTGCTTTCTTTCTTCTTGGAGGTGATACTGATACAATTCCTTATAAAACTGTAACATATGATGGCGATAACATTCCAACAGATACTTATTACTCAGATTACGATGATGATTGGACTTGTGAGGTTAATGTAGGAAGGGCTTCAGTCATTGGAATTGGTACTGGTGTCGGCACAATTGGTAATTTTATTTCAAAAACTCTAAATTATGAAAAAGACCCACCAACAACAAACTTTGCTAAAAATGTATCTCTTTTTGGATTTGACCTTGACTGGATAACAGACGGTGAGGATTGTAAAATTGATATTGACAATTATTATATTCCATCAAATTGGACTGTAAATAAAGTTTATGATAGTGATGGAGGAAATCATGAGGATAATGTTATATATGCAGTAAACTCAGGACAAAATCTGATAAATCATATTGATCATTGTAATGAATATAATTTGGGAGTTGGATACTATAATCATGATTATCTTCTTAATACATCAGAATTAGATGATTTTTCAAATGATGATAAACAAGGCACATGGTACTCGATTGGTTGTTGGGCAGCAGCTTATGATTTTGAAAATTGTATAGCTGAGCATTTCGTTCGTGACACAGATGGTGGCGGAGTAGGATTTGTTGGAAATACAAGATATGGCTGGTACTATGTAGGGGATGATGATTTGGCATCACTTAGGTATGATAGATATTTCTTCAAATCATTTTTTATACAAAACCACTACAAACTTGGAGATTTATTTTCTGATCATAAGACTGAGGCATACTTTAGTATGAATCAGAATGATTTGAACAAATATATTTTCAGTGAATTAATTTTACTAGGCGATCCAGAGCTTCCTTTATGGACCGAAAACCCCTCTAGTTTTGATGTTTCCCATCCAACTGAAATATTTATTGGTTATTCTTCATTTTCAGTTCATGTTGAGGATTCTGAAGGGGGAAATATTGGAAATGCTTATGTATGCCTTTGGAAAGATGATGAGATTTATTTAACAAATTATACAGATAGTAGTGGTGATATTACATTTGATATTTCACCAACAACAGAAGGAAATATGACAATTACTGTTACAAAAAGAAATTATATTCCATACGAAGATAATGTTAATATTATTTCAAATCAACCACCAAATGTTCCAAGTGATCCAAGTCCTTTTGACGGAGAAACCAATGTAAATTTAGATGCTGATCTATCATGGACCTGTAGCGATCCTGAAGGAGATCCATTAACTTATGATGTTTATTTTGGAACGAATAGTCCTCCAGCACTTGTTTCTTCGAATCAAACAGCCAGTTTTTATAATCCAGGTATTTTAGATTATGATACGTCTTATTATTGGAAAATTGTTGCATGGGATGATTTTGCCTCTAGCACAGAGGGTCCAATTTGGAGCTTTTCAACTGGCTCAAATAGTCCACCTGATATTCCTTGTTTTCCCCATCCGCCTAATGCCTCAGCTAATGTGCCTATTGATACAAATTTAAGTTGGGTTTGCGATGATCCTGAAGGAGATTTGCTTACTTTTGATGTCTACTTTGGAATAACCAATCCTCCGCCGCAGGTTGCAAGTAATGTAACTGAAAACGATTACGATTTAGAGATACTTGAATTTGATACCACATATTATTGGAAGATTGTTGCTTGGGATGAACATGATGCATCAACAGCAGGTCCAATATGGTGGTTTACAACAGAAAACAACGGTCAACATCCACCGAGTATCCCAGAAGTTGATGGTCCACCAAGTGGAAAGGTAGGAGTTGAGTATTGCATAACTGTCAATTCTAGTGAACCTGATGGTGATAATGTCATGTATATTGTTGATTGGGGTGATGATACAACAAGTGGATGGGTTGGACCTTATCCACAATGCGAACCTGTAGAAGTATGTCACACCTATTTATCTCAAGGAATTTACGATATCCGTGCAAAAGCAAAGGACACATATGGTCTTGAGAGCGAATGGTCTGAACCATTTTCAGTGAACATTCCTAGAAACAGAGCATCTTTATTAAGATTAGATATAATGAACTGGTTAATTGAACGATTTCCAATATTATATCGATTTTTTAGCATTATAAAATAAAAAAATCTCATTAAAATTCAATCAATAGAGATGAAAAGCACCATATTTTAAATAGTTTTAATATATTATTGCCCTATTTATATTTGTGAGGCTAAAGAATTGAAGAACCTATCATCAATAATAGTTGTTTGCATTCTATTATTTGGAATGCCAATAATAACGGCAATATCCCAACCAGTAAACCAACATTTAGAATCTATGGAATATATATTGATAAATAAAATATCACCAGTAATAAAGGATACACCACCAAACTGGGCAAATGGTAACTTTACAGGTGTTTGGGGATTAGATATATGGGGACAACACAAAATTCCTCTAGGATGGATGTTTGGTTATTACAAGTTGAGTATTGATATTGGTTATTTTGCTGCAGGTTTAAACATATTTGGAGAACCTGATATATCATGTTTTATTCAGGGTTACATTTTTGGAATATTTATGTTTGGTTATATGGGTAAAAACGATTATACAAATGAAACATACTTTGTAGGAATTGGTAAGTGTAACAAAACAAATTATCATTGGAGGATAATTGGAGAAGAAGGTCCTGTCTTCTATATGGAAGGCAAGTATACAGTATTTGATTAAAATTATTAATAATTGGAAAAAAGATAAGTATACTATATTCTTTAATTTTTTTTGTGACTGAAATTTTTGTTGGGACTTCAGGTTGGTCGTATGACTGGAATCTTGGTAAATCCTTAGAGTGGTATACAGACAATTCAGAACTTAATGCTATCGAATTAAACATGAGTTACTATCGATTCCCTTATCCAAATATGGTAAATTTATGGGCAAAAAAAGGATCAAATCTTGTTTGGATAATAAAGGTCCATCGTTTGATAACTCATTTAAAGAAACTAAACAAAGAAACCTATTCAATTTTTGAAAGATTTAAAAAAATCTTTTTACCACTTGAAGAAAGTATATACAATTATCTACTTCAATTTCCCTCAAAATTTACAGATTTAGATAAAGTCGAAAAATTTATCGATAACTGTGGTAATGAAAAATTGGCTATTGAATTTCGTAATTCCTCAATGTTTAGTGATGAAATAATAAATTGGGCAAAAAAACAAGGAGTTTTACTGGTAAGTATTGATGCACCAAAGCTTCCCACAAAAATTATGAGCAAGGATATAATTTATGAAAGGATCCACGGTAGAACAGATTGGTATATGCACAACTACAAAGATGAAGAGCTCTTAGAAATCAAAGAAAGAATAATGAATCCTAAACCTAAAGAGATATATGTTTTTTTCAATAATGATCACATGCTAGAGAATGCTATGAGAATGTATGAACTTTTAAAATCATAGAGGTAAAAATGAAGAATTATTTAATATTAATTCGCCCATATGGAATGCTGTTTCTAGGTTTTACCCCTGTTTTTGGTGCTATCTCAAATGGAGAATTTAATTATTTTAATTTATCAGCACTATTAATTATTGGTCTGCTTGCTCATATATTTACATTTGTTCAAAATGATTATTATGATATAGAAATTGATAGCAAATCAGAATATGTATCAAATAGACCACTTGTGAAAGGAAATATTACTCAAAAAAAGGCTTTTGCTGTATTTTTTTCATCCTTTCTAATATCCTTAATAATCTCAATTGTTTTTTTGTTTAGTCTATATTCTTTTTTTATTTTGTTAATTTCATTTTTATTAGTTACTTTTTACAATAAATATAGCAAAAAACAATTTGGAATGGAATATATATTGGGAATGGGAGTTTTTACTTATGGAATATTTGGTGCCTTAACTGTTTCAAATGTTATATCAAATCTGGCAATAACTGTTTCATTGTTTGGATTAATGCAATGGTTATTTAGTGTTGGAGTATCTGCAAACCTAAAGGATGTTGAATATGATAATAAACTAGGAATCAAAACAACTCCAATGATATTTGGAGTAAAAGCAATAAATAATAAATTAATTATCCCGCTTTGTTTTAAAATTTATTCAATTGGAATTAAAATAATTCATATTCTAATTGCTGCATTACCATTTTATTTAGGATATACTTCATTATATGTTTACAATCTTCCAATACCTATGTTTTTCTTCTTGATAATATCTATAACATTGCTTTTTTTAACAATAAAAATTCACACTGCACAGATTAAAGATAGAAAAAAAATTCTTATTTATGCAGGACTGCAAGAAGGCTTTACACTTTTATTACTTCCAATTTTTCTATTAAGTATTTTAATTGATAAATTTGGAGGCATCCAAGCATTATTTCTTATTTTATTGTTCATATTTTGGCCATTATTTTGGTTTAGACTGCTTTATGGAAAAAAAATGATACCTTTAGAATGAAAAAAAGATTAAAATTTTTGTTATGTGTTTCAGCCACTATCTTGATTTATTTAGATATTTATATAGATTATAAATTGTGTTCTATCAACACCATATTTCTCAACTAAATCCTTTATCTAGTGCTTTTCATTTATGAGTTTAGATATATGTGTGCAGTCTTCTTTTGTTAGTTTTTTTGCTACCATCAGTTAAAATCGCAAAAACTAGTATATAAAATATATTGATAATCTGTTTTTAAAAATGTTATTTTGACACGATATTTTTAAATAATATTATTAATAAGATATATCATATTTAAAACGACGATATGGAGGAGGATGTGGAAAATGAATAAAAAAAATAATATTTTAAAAATAGGATTTGTAATTACTATTGTCTTTGGTGTTAGTGGAATTAATTTTACATCATGTGCTGAAAACCCTGGAAGTTCACCATATGAATATCCAAAGTTATGCGCATTATTTTTTTGTCCATTTATTGCCTGGTATGATGAATTAGAAATATTCCAAGAAGTTCTCGAATCTAATGGATGGGAAAGGAATAATTTTATAGAATTAATAGGTAGTAATGCAACCAGACATAATCTTGATGATGCATTTGAAGTTTTAAATGATTTAGAGAATTACCAGGATACTGTATTAATCTGTATTTCTACTCATGGTAATCAAACAGGGACATTCCAAATTCATTACAATTATAATATATCATATATATTATTAAATGATTATTTGGATAGTTTAGATTCTATGGGGATAGCTGTTATTATTGATGCTTGTAGAAGTGGAAGTGCTATTGAAAGTCTAAGTGCGGATGGGCGAGTTATTGCAACATCATGTAGACCAGTTGACACATTTTGTGTAATAGGTGAGTTCACGAAATATATGGCGTATGGTTTAGATGTATTTGGAGATTATCGTGATGGTTCTCCTGATTATTGGAATGGTGATGGTGTTGTCTCTATGAGAGAAGCATTTGAATTTGTTAATTCTTCAAATGAAGGTTATGGTGGATTTGGTAATCGACCTTTTTTTGAGGATTGTTATCCAAAGATAACTTGTAATCAAGTATCAGATTTACATATGACATTTCAAAACTGGAGTGATGGCCGTGTTGATGAATATCCATTAAAAGTGACGAAAGGTAGTAATTCTCTACTTGTTCATAGATTTCAAAATGAATCTGGTGATAATATTTTTAAAGCAGCTCAGAAATTTACTACAGCGGAATATGATTATTTAACAAAAATACGGATTAGTATGTATAGATGCAATAATCCAAATCTTTCATTAAATATTATTATAAATGAGGGATCTGAAAGTGGACCTGAAGGAAATTATATTGGGAATGAAACAATTGATTCATCCGATTGGGATGATCTGGAAAAAGGTTATTATAAAACAGTTAACTTTAATCCAGATTTACCAACATCCGCTCGTTCTCATTATTTTGTTTTAGATACAGAAGAAGGTTTTGAGGATGACAACAATAAAAAATATGTAATCCTTAAAACATTATACGGCTATAAGGGACCAGGTTATTGTTGTTGGAAATTTTATAATAGAACTTCAGAAGATTGGCAATCTGAAATGCTTTTTGATATACAATTTGTTACATATGGTAAAGATGGTATTGGTAAAAATGAGCCTCCATATATCCCCAGAAGACCTTATGGACCTAGTTCAACGTTCAACAGTAGCATAGAGAAAAACTATGCTTTTACAGAAGATGTGGAAGGTGATGTTATTTATTATAAATTCAACTGGGGAGATGGAAATGAAACAGGTTGGATTGATTCAAGGTTAAGATTTCCGTTTTATGCTAGTCATAAATGGAACCATTCAGGAACATATTTTGTAAAGGTGCAAGCTACGGATGATCCAAAGAGTCCTGGAGTTGACAGATGGTCAGATGTTTTTAAAGTAAGGGTTAGCGGATGAGGATTTTTAGATTTAAATCCTTTAAATAATAACAAAAAGAATGTTCCGAATCTTAAATTCCTCTTTTTTATTTTTTTTGATAAAATTTTTGTTTGAAGCAAAGGCTGTTTCTTTCACAGATTTAATAACGCTAAATAATCAAAAATAGTTTAGTTGTTTTAGTTAATTCAATCATGTAGAACGCTCATTCTTTTACATATTTCATACTTTTAAAACCTAATATATTATATGTAAACGATGGTACTGTGTAATATGAAAGATGGTTATAACTAATGAATATAACTCATATGGACAATATCTAATATGAAATGGATATACATTGTAATTTATTAGATATAAAATTATAATAATTGAGCAAAATTCTAAGATTATTAAGGTATCTATCAAATGTATAGGATAATATCAACGGAGTTAACATAGCTTTATAATATATTTTGTTGAGTATATAGCTAATATATTATTATTAGATAGAAAGATTTATATCCTGTGTTTGAGATTGAATTTTGGGGAAGACAAAAAGTATGGAGAAGAAAATAATCGGAATCCTTATTTTAATGATGTTTATAGTTTTGCCTATTATATCCGCAATGGGTACAATAAATATAGAGTTATAACATAATTCTGATAAAACATATATTCCCTTATATTGGTATAAGCA
>SMTZ1_10005385_pt1 | contig 13225 bp, 10 predicted proteins | sample DeeMarSWOR136_30_FD_25667 | JGI IMG/M metagenome (IMG submission 25667) | reverse complement strand
ACTATCCCGAAGGCATCCGCACCAAAGTCTGTACAGATGCCGAGAATCCCGAAACCTGGACGCCGCAGTGTTGGAGTGACACCCATGCCCTGATGAACGCCCTCGAGTTCGCACAGGCGGACAATGCTATGATGATTTACATCGGTTTGTCAAGCTCGATTGTCGGCAAGACCTATACGACGCCCACCGAGACGATGGACGCCTACTATGAGAATCTCAAAGCCGGTCCCTGGGTGGGATTATCCTGGTGGTATTTCGGTGATTTCACTGACACCGAGGGCACAATACATTACGTTGATAAAGATTTTCGGCATTACACGCCACAGAATCCCGAAGGCGTTGCCTACTCACAAGAGCAGCTCACAAACTACATGATGAGTTTATCGCTTCCCGTATGCGGATGTTCGAGGATGTCGTTTACAACCAGTTCGGCCCTTTGAATCCGAGAGATGGCCGGTTTTAGTTATCTGTGCATTCTCTGGAGTTACTATCAGGTGACGAGGGTTTTGGCCAAATCAACAGCCGATGCCGCATCGGGAGTATAGCCGTCGGCACCAATCTTGTCGGCGTAACCCTGGGTTACCGGCGCACCACCTATCATAACCCTGGCTGAGATGCCGGCGTCCTTCAGTGCCTTTATGGTTTTTTCCATGCCGGGCATTGTCGTAGTCAAAAGGGCGCTCATACCAATTAACTGAACGCCGGTGCTGCCGGCCTGCTCAACAAACTTTTCAGGACCGACATCGACTCCGAGGTCAATAACTTCAAAGCCCGCTCCTTTTAGCATCATTGCGACTAAATTTTTACCGATATCGTGCAAATCACCCTGTACGGTTCCTATTAGGAACTTCCCGACCGGCTTGACGCCGGCCTTAACAAGTTCGGGCTCAAGGATTTCCATCGACATTTTCATTGCCCTGGCGGCAATAAGTACTTCAGGTATGTAAATCTCATTTTTTTTGAAACGGCCCCCAACGACGTCCATACCTGCAATTAATCCCTCATCGAGAACACTTTTAGCCGTCGTGCCCTCTTGAAGGGCTGCTTTGGTAATTTCCACCGCAGCATTTTGGTCGCCTTTAATAATTGCGTCAGCCAATGCTTTCAAATCTGCCATCTCTTTTCACCTCTACAAAACCAACACTTTTCTCACAATAAAACCGTAATTAAACATTATTACACAATCCGAAACAAGCGCTAAATGAAACTTTTTTGCCGCAATAGTAATTTTTTGCGAAATAACGGCGTAAAGCAGATTTATACCGGTTGACTTATGCCGGATTTTGATATATAATACGTGATTTATTATTTCAATACTTACTACTCTGCATAAATGGTCTTTATAAGAGGATAGTTGTCGCTTTAAGTTTTTAGGATTGATTTTGTGTTAATTCAAAACTAAATACGAGATACGAAATATGAGTGATTACATAGTTCTTGTGAAACAGGTTCCCGACGTAACGCAAATCACCGACAATGCGTTTGACCTCGAGACCGGCACGCTCATCCGCAGCCGGTTGGCCAGTGTAATCAACGAGCTGGACTCGCAGGCCCTGGCTTTTGCAAATCGGATGAGACGGGACAGCGGTGACAAGAAGGGCAGAATCGTTGCGTTAACTATGGGGCCGCCGATGGCCGAAGAGGTTCTGCGATACGTCTTGAGCCGGTGCGCCGATACGGTCGTGCTTCTGACCGACAGAGCTCTGGCCGGAGCGGATACAGTAGCAACGGCAAATCCCTTAGCGTTTGCTGTCAGAAAAATAGTAAAAGAAATTCTTAAAGCAGACAGCGATTATTATGTGGTTTGCGGAATGCAATCGGTAGACGGCGATACTGCTCAGGTGCCGGCGCAAATCGCTGAAGAACTGCGCCTGCCCTGCATAGCTTATGTCACCAAGGCCGAATTCAAGAACAAGCGGTTTGAATTCACCCGCATTATCAGCGGCGGCAGCCAGGTAGTTGCCGCAAAGAAGCTGCCGGCAGTGATAACCGTTGCCAAATATGAATACCCTGTGTTTGCAACATTTGCGGCGACGCGACAGGCGAGCAGGATGGAAATTATTCGCTGGGGCCGCGATGACATTAAAGCCACTCACATTGGTGTTACGGGTTCGAAGACGAGTGTAATACGAGTATTTCCGCCGGGCAAAAGCACCAGAAAATGCGAGCAGCTCGGCGATGCAAAAGCATTAGCCGCTCTGCTCGTTGAGCAATTCAAGAGCAGCGGCGCCGAGGTCGGCCAGGACACAGATACTCAAACAAGCCGTTACATTTTGCCCGGCAAGCGAGCGAGTCTGTTTGACAGAAGCTTCGAAGGGACAAAGAAGGAAAACGAAGATTTTGAAATTTTAGCCGGCACACTCAAGGAGCTTGGCATTGCCGAGATAGGTGAGATTGATGGTGCGAGCAAGGAAAAGATTCTTGCTGTTGCAGGTGAGCATTTCCATAAGAAGGCATTGGAGGATATGATAAATGGTTTTCAGTTGACCAAGCCGAGCTATAAGGGCGAGGTCTGGGTTGTCGCCGAACACAGCAATGGTGTGATACATCCGGCGACGTGTGAGCTTATCGGCAAGGCTCGCGCGCTTGCAGATTCTCTTGAAACCAAAGTAGGTGTTGCCGTAGCCGGCTACGAAGCAGAGCCAATGGCAAAAGAATTAATCGCTGCCGGTGCAGACAACATCTACATCATCGATGATAAACTGCTCAGCGTATTTGACCCGGCTGCACATCGCAAAGCCGTTGCCGATGCGATAAGCACATACTGGCCGCAAATCGTTCTCTTTGCAGCAACTCCTCAAGGAAGAATGCTGGCGCCGATGGTCTCATACAGAGTCGGCTGCGGACTGACCGCCGACTGCACCGGACTGGATATCAAGGACAGTTCCCGAAAAGGCCAGATAGGCATCCTGCTGCAGACCCGGCCGGCACTGGGCGGAAACGTTATGGCTACTATCTGCACGAAAAACTCAAAGGCCCAGATGGCTACCGCAAGGCCGGGCGTTATGAAGAGACTGCCCGCCGATGAGGCAAGAACAGGAAAAGTCATAAAACACAAAGTCGAGCTTTCAAAAGACGATGTTAGTCTGACAATTATAAAAACAGAGTTGGGCACCGGTGAGGTGAACTTTGGCGCCGACGTGGTTGTCAGCGGTGGTAAGGGTATGCAAAGCCGGGACAATTATGAACGGCTCGTGAGCTTGCTTTGTGCCGGCCTGAGTAAAAAGTTAGATACGCAGGTTGAAAGAGGCGCTTCGCGTGCGGCGGTGGAGCAGGGCTTCATCGAACGGGTGCATCAGGTCGGCCAAACCGGCACGTCCATCGGGCCGAAAATTTACATTGCTCTGGGAATATCCGGTGCGATTCAGCATATGATAGGCATTGCGAATACCGAGACTATTGTCGCAGTCAACAGTGACCCAAACGCCCCGATATTCAAGCAGTGCGATTATTACATTGTCGGGAATGTTGAAGATACGGTGCCGCAGTTGGTTCAGGCGTTGGAGGCAGAATAAAAAGTGTCAAACGATAAAGAGTACAACAAAGTATCTGTTCTGATAGTTGGCGCGGGGCCGGCCGGTCTGGCAAGTGCGATACAGCTCAAAGCTGAAAAGCCGGAGATTGACGTTTGCGTCATAGATAAAGCGCCTGCTCTGGGCAACCACAACCTTTCCGGCGCTGTTTTGGAAGCCGAGCCACTGCATACGTTGCTGGATTCGTCTGTGCCGGGCTGGCGTGACAGCGATTCAGCTAAAGATGTTTTGGGTCACAAAATTGACGAAGACAATATTATGTTTTTGCTGGGTAAAAAGCTGTCATTTAATATTTTCTTTGCTATCAAACTTGCCAAAATCTTTCGCCTTGACTTCGGCCAAATGATACACAAAGGTGATTATATTGTATCGATAAGCAGGCTGACCAAATGGCTGGGACAGCTTGCAAAAGAGCTTGGCGCCGAGGTGGTGACCGGCTTTGCCGCTGAAGATATTATTCTAGATGAATTGCTTGGTTGCGCAACAGGTGTCAAACTCGTCGACCAGGGTCTTGATAAAGAGGGCAATAAACAGCCGAACTTCGTCGAAGGCGAAATAGTAAACGCTGATTTCATCCTGCTTGCAGAAGGATGCGATGGGCTTTTGACCGAGAAGTTTATAGAAAAGGCGAAGCTCCTAAGGCAGTCTCCTCAGCTTTACTCGGTGGGCGTAAAAGAGCTTATAAAGGTAAGCGGCGAGCAATACAAAAAATTTGGCGACAGCCGTGTTGTCCATGCTATGGGCTATCCGTTATGGACGCCGGTCTTTGGGCCGGGAATGTTCGGCGGCGGAATTATGTATCCGGCCGGTGACGAGCATATTGCCGTCGGGATGATTGTCGGTGCCGATTGGAAATACTGCGACTTCAACCCGCAGGACGCCCTGACGAATTTCAAGAACCATCGCTTTGTGAAGAAATTTATAGAGGGAGGTACGGTAGTAGAGGCAGGCGCAAAGATGATTCCCGAAGGCGGATATTACGCCATTCCAAGGGATGCAGAAACCGGCAGCATAGGTAAAGGCAATGTGATGATTTTGGGCGACAGCGCCGGATTTGTAAATATGCTCAAAATTAAGGGACTGCATAGTGCTATTGATTCAGGCATCCAGGCGGCAAAGGCCATCGCTGAGAATTTAAACGAGCCAGAGGCGGCGGCAGCGAGATACACCGAGCTGATTGGCCAATCGAATGTCGCCGGAGAGATGGACTCTGCAAAGAACTTCCGGCAGACGGTCGCAAAGTTCGGACCTTTGCAGGGAATGCCGCTGTCGATTCTTGGTGGACTGCTGCCGAGATTTAAGACCGAATTTGACTACGAGGCGATGACCATCGCCCCATACAGGCACAAACCCAACCATCAATTCGACAAAGACACATTTACCGCAATGGCGGCGACCGAGCATCGCGAAGAGCAGCCGTCACATCTGACGATTCTGGATTCGGATATTTGCAAGACTAAATGCACACCAGCGTTCAGCAGTCCCTGTATTACATTTTGTCCGGCGGGGGTTTATGAGACGGTGCACGATGAAGTCAAGCCGGCCAACCCATCCAATTGTCTGCACTGTAAAACCTGCCAGAGAAAGTGTCCGTTCGACAACATCAGATGGACCGTCCCCGAAGGCGGCGGTGGGCCACGCTACAAGCAAATGTAAAAGAATCACCTATCACAATAGAATCAAGAACATAGAATCCCGCAAACAAGGAGTACATAAGTACACGAGCGCTTTTGCTCTTACACAATTGCCTCCTGCGCATTTATATAGGACTTAGAAACCTTGCCGCTCCTATAAAACGCCACAGCAGCCCCTGTATTTTGGCAATGTGCTGTAAAAAGACACGTCCAGATAAAGCGGCTTTTTTATAAAACCGATAGCATAGAGGGAGAAATGCAAAACTATGTTTTTAGTTTTCTGTGAGTAAACAGAGGGCCAATTATGTCGGCTAAGTCAAACCCGTTAGAAATTCAAGAGAGGGCAACAATATCCGACAAGGAGCGACCATTTCTGACAGGGTCAAGGCAGACAAAAGTTTTTGTAATACTGCTGGCTTCATTGACAGTCGCGGCGGTAGTCTTAATGACCCTGGGCAATAATCCTCCCTCTGCAGGTGCATTTTGTCTTTCGCGCTATTACCGCCTTGAACCTGTTGAAAAGACTATAATGTCTCGAACCGCTCAATTTTCAGGTCGCTGGAACTACATCGAAATTTACTATAGCGGCACCGAAGCCGGCAACATTGAACATTTGGCCTCATTGAGCGGCCTGGTCGGCTCCGAAGATATCAATCCCGTTGGAGATGCGAAGGAAAAAATCTCTAACGGGGTCAACTGTCACTTTGTTGTCTGCAACGGTCTCGGCGGCGGCAACGGCCAGATACAAACGACCGAAAAATGGCAAAGACAACGGTCAATCATAACCGGCCAAGCCTGGAACGGCAGCGGTCAGACTATTCGCATCTGTGTTATAGCTGACGGCAAAATCGCCCGCCCAACTGACTTTCAGATAAAAAGCGTAGAGGCACTCGTAGAAGCGCTCGACAGAAAGTTCGACATTCAGCCCGAGTCCATTTGCTACCCAAGCGATTGGTGGTAGCGACAGCACCCTATCAAAACCAGCGTCCTGTTCCGGTGGTCTTGCCGGATTCGCCCAAAGGCGAATTAAATCCTGTCTTTCGCGAAATAGCTCCTGCCTTTATGGGACTTACAAATTCGGCTCGTCCTATAAGAACACATCGGCAGAAAGTCCATAGCGGCTATGTATGAAAAGGCAAGTCTATGTAAAGTGCTAATTCGATAAGACCGATACCAGCGTTATAAAGCGAAGGTGCAGACAACTGCTAATTACCCTGTGTTTTTCGGGAGAAAAAATATCGTAGTATGAATAGGCGGCTGTTGACGCCGGATAAGTGAAGATTGAGAAAGGAGTCGAAAAATGCTACTGGACACAATTTTAGGCTGGTTCAGTATGGATATGGGCATTGACCTCGGTACTTGTGCTACCCTGGTATGTGTTCGCGGTGAAGGTATTGTCCTTAACGAGCCCTCCGTTGTTGCGGTTCGCAAAGGGACCAATGTTGTCCTGAACAACGGTGAAGCGGTTGGCCTGGTTGCCCGTGAAATGCTTGGCAAAACGCCCGGCTCAATTAGCGCAATAAGACCTCTCAAAGACGGCGTAATCAGTGACTTCGAAATCACCGAGGCGATGCTGAGTTATTTTATCCGGAAAGTGCACGGCAGGGGCGGCCTGGTCAGGCCGCGGGTCGTAATTGCCGTACCGAGCGGAATAACGGCCGTTGAACGCCGCGCCGTCATAGACAGTGCCGAACGTGCAGGTGCCAGAAAGGTCTATCTGGTCGATGAGCCAATGGCGGCAGGCATCGGAGCCCAACTGCCAATCACAGATCCCACCGCATCAATGATTGTCGATATCGGCGGCGGAACCACAGAAGTGGCCATAATGAGCCTGGCTGATATCGCCGCCTCCGAATCTATCCGAGTCGGGGGCGACGATATGGACGAAGCCGTAATCAATCACCTTAAAAGAACATACAACCTGCTCATTGGCGAGCCAAGAGCCGAGAGGGTTAAGATAGAAATCGGCTCTGCGGCACCACTGGAAGAGGAACTGACAATGGAGGTGGCCGGCAGAGACACCATCTCGGGGTTGCCGAGAAAAATCGTTATAACGAGCGAGGAAATCCGTGAAGCCCTCCGCGAACCAATCGCTGCAATCATAGATGCAGTAACGACAACGCTGGAAAGGGCACAGCCGGAATTGGCCGCCGATTTGATTGACAACGGCATGCACATCTGCGGCGGCGGCTCACTGCTGCGGGAAATGGATACGATACTGGCAAATGCGACCGGCTTAAAGGTCACCAGAGTCGAGGACCCGATGAGTTCCGTGGCCCGCGGCACAAGCGTATATATGGAAAATCTGGAGTTGTGGAAGGATACAATGAGCAATGGCGAGCACGGATGGTAATGAAAAGAATTACGATTAACAATTGAATATCATCGTGCCCGGTCAAAAAATGGGTGCGAGTGACAGATATGGCGAGGCGGCAAAATAGAGTCTCCGAACGAATATTACTTTTCTGGTTTTTCTTAACCGGTCTTATTTTCCTCTTTTCACCACAGAATCTGACAAATAAATTCCAGTTCGCTTTTGCTCGTGTTTTTAGCTGGCCTTTAAGTATCGGCAGAGACATTTCTCTTTCCGCACGGCCGGAGTCCGGCGGGGACGGATTTGGGGCCGTCGTAAGCCGGCGTAAATACAACCGGCTCCGGAACCATCTTGCCAACATTACAGAATGGCTGGCTCAAGAGCGCCAAAAGGTTGAAGAGCTGTCGGGACTGCACGATAGACCTGTCTGGAAAGGCGCGAATTTTGTATTGGCTGATGTCATCACAGTCGCCGGCAATCCGCACAACAGACTCATTATCAACCGCGGTGAAAGCGACGGCCTGGCTAAGGAACAGTTCGTCCTCGGCGACTACAGTATCATCGGAACCATATCCGACGTTGACTCCCGCACCGCTGTCGTCAAGTTGTTTACAGACCCAACATCAAAAATAGCGGTAAAGATAGAAGGATTAAATGTTGACAGGGTAATGCAGGGCAACGGCAACGATTCAGCCAGTGTTCAGCACCTCGCGGCAAAGCACAAGGTTAAAACTGGTGTTGTTGTTTATGCCGGCAAAAAGCCGGGCTTTCTCGATGTCCCGATGATTATAGGAACGGTCGTCGAGTGCAAAAGGGGAGCTGAAAATCCGCTGCTCTGGGATATAATAGTAAGACCTGCCTGCGACATAGAAAGACTAAGCACCGTAAACGTCATCATAATGAACCCGCAGGGGTAACTGAGGACTTTCATTTTGCGATACTTGGTAGATGGCAATGTGGTAGAGAGGTCAACGCAGACCCGGCGGACCTTACTTTGCGTGCCGCATACTATCCTATGGGTGTATGTGTTGAAAAGCTGAATATTGCGAATCTGATTCTAAATAAATGAGCTGCGAGTATCGACCAGTCAGGACTGGCGGCCCTTTTTATTGCGCATAGTAAGCCGCACGGGAAAAACTTTTCGCCAACGCCCTATAAAACCTCCCGCCTTTTCGCTAAAAGCCCATAATTGGCTTCTTAAATGCCATTTTACGGCCATCTGATTGAATTGAAGCCGCCTTTGCGGTATAATGCTATCAACATTCCAGGGATGGGGGTAATTAACCTGAAGGCCGAGATAAATCGGGATTACTGCGAATCCAGGTAATCCTATTGCGAGGTGGGTGGCCCGTGAAAAAAGCGAAAATTAAAGGTTTTTGCGTGTTTTTCCTGAACCGCAAGGCCGTGATTGCTATGCTTCTGGTGAGAACCTTTGTGCTGAGCTGTATCATTAGTGCGGTTTATACAACGGCCGACGGTCGGATTACCTCACTCAGCGCTACCACATCCGAGCCAGGCGCCATCAGTCAGCCCGCTTTGAATGAATCTGTAAAAGCCGGGCCTGAACAATCCGACGGATGGCGAACCGTGCGAATGCGTGTAACCGCCTATTGCCCCTGTGAAAAATGCTGCGGTGAAGATGCAGACGGCATAACGGCCAGCGGCCACAAGATTCGGCCGGGCGATGCCTTCGTGGCGGCCGACAAGAAATACTCATTCGGCACTGAAATGGTCATCCCCGGCTACAAAAATGGACAGCCCGCAAAAGTCCTCGACAGGGGCGGTGCCGTCCGTGGAGACCGCCTTGACGTATTCTTCCACTCCCACGAACAGGCCCTGAAATGGGGCGTTAAATACCTCGATGTCAAAGTGCATCCGGGTCTCCAAACGCAATAACGGGTGTTTGGTGGTCACAGCCGCAAATAGGGCAGCCAACAAGAGAAGGAAAATCAGCAAAGAAAGTACGGGTAAAATGGGATGGTGTGTGAAATTTGATATATAGTGGTTTTGCTGGCTGTGGGTTTTAGTGTTCTTGAGGTTGTTTTTCGCCCTTTTCGCTCTTTTCACGTTGAATTGCTTCGTACACTTCCCTGCGATGAACCGGTATTTCCTTCGGTGCCGTTATACCCAGACGAACCTTGTCGCCGCGGACATCGACGATGGTAATCTCGACGTTATCGCCGATCATAATTGACTCATCTTTTTGCCTGCTTAGAACCAACATTTTCAACTCCTTTTGTCGGCTGGTTTTGCCTTATTCTACGAAGAAATCCGGCCAATTGTTCGTCCGGCTGCTCGTCAAACGCTTTTATATGTTTTTATCCCATAACAACTTAGTCCAAAACAGCGTCAAAGAGCCAAACCTCGAACGCAACTATATTTTCGGCTAATTTAGAGGCCGAAAACAATCATTTTTACTTTTGTTTTGGCGTTGGAGATTAATTATTAGCTATTTCGCGCATAAGCACTTGAAACATATACACTTATCGAAAAGAGAAGACTTGAAAAAAGATGGATTAAATTTGCAGAATCCCGCGTATTTTGCTTTTTTATGCGTGTTTTCGCCAAAAATTATAGCGGATGGCCATCCAGTAGCCGGCAATCGAGCCTAAAGTGCCAAAAGCCACTATCTGCACGGGCAATATGGAAATAACTGCATTAGGGAAAAAGGCTGCGGGGTGGTGCTCGACAAGATGTTGTAATACAGTTTGTTTGACATAAATAGTTATAGCAAAAGGAGTTACTAAGGCGCCGGCAATTATGGGCCAGATATAGCTAACGTTGAGAAATGTCTTGACGATGAAAGCAGCGAGCCCGAACGAAACTAATACGGCAAAGACCACTTGCCCGACAGCCGGCTGGGCCGTAACTAACTTTCTTAATTGGTCGTCGAATACTCTAACGTCCTGGGCAAATATCGTGATGCAGAATTGGGTTATTAATACCGAGCCGACCAGCGCAACCGCTGCGTTTAAGTACATATTTGAACTGGAGTTAGATTTTCCTTTGCTCCCGACCGGCTCGACTTTTCGCCCGGATATTTTCTGTGCAGACAGCACGCCGGCGAATCCGGTAGCGACAATAGCCAGCCAGAAAATCGGCTCCCATCTAAATGTCGCAAAGAGTTCGTGACGCTGTGCTGCGGCTGTGCTCTGCATCAAACTGGCCATACTGCTGGAGCGTACGGCCCAGATGGCTAAGCCGGACGGGACCGCCAAAATACCGATTTCTCGGCCATACGGCCAGGAGATAAAATAGGCAATAAGGCCGGCCAGAAATGCCAAAGCCGCTAAAGTTATTGCGTCGCCGAGGGTTATAGTGCCGTTATGCAGAGATACGGCCCCTGATGGCTCAGGTGATGCTGCTAACGGCCAGGCCAGAATACCTATTAAAGCGACTCCGGTGGCGACGGCAGCGGCAATTCTCAGTTTCATCAGCCAGGATAATTCCACGATTTACTCTCTTAATTAAGCCAGCGATAAATTACCATCAAAATAAAGTGAGGTCAATGAGAGTGTGAGAAATTTCTCATTTTCAATTTACGATTTACGATTGCCAATCTTCGATTTACAATCGTGCTATTTAGATTGCCACGGCCTGGTTTGCAGGCCTCGCAATGACCCCCTTAGTAGAGACGATACTCTAAGCAAAGGGGCAAGCAAGGAATGATGAGGGGGGAGCTTTGTTAAGCAAATCAGGTTTTTCGGCCTTTTTTCTTGTCATTTTTGTCTCAATCAGATATACTATGTTTCGCGTAAGGGTTGTATGAAAGCTTGTTTGTTTACTGTCAGGCTTTCCCCCAAAGCAACCGTCTGTTATATAAGCCAACGCTGTCAGGAGCAGGAAAGGGCGCCGGGTTAATGATTTGTAAAAGTACAATCGTAGGGATGTTGGCGGTGGTTTTGGCGGTCTTTGTTTCATTGGTTCAGGCCAGTCGCTTGAAAGTTTATCTGCTCGGTGGGCAGTCGAACATGGCCGGTGCTGGCGAGTCCAACGACCTGCCGCCAGAGCTTCAAGAGCCGCAGACCGACGTGCTAATTTACCCCGGATATTACCATGGTGTCTACGGCGGGGGCACTTGGCAGTACCTCCAGCCAAACTTGCGTGTCATCGGCTTTTTTGGACCGGAGGTTACGTTCGGCCGGGACATTGCTGATGCGCAGCCCGGCGAAGACATCGGGCTAATTAAATACTCTTATGGTGCGACAGATCTATGGGAGGATTGGCGGTCTCCGAACACGGGCAGAGGGCCTGCCGGCCCTCGGTACGTCGCGTTCATGAACACAATTACCGATGCACTGGTATCGCTGGAGGCGAACTATGAACCGGAGATTATGGGGATGATATGGATGCAGGGTGAGTCAGATTGCTCTGTTGAAAGCATAGCATTGGCCTATGAGCAAAATCTGACTTATTTTATTGAAAGCGTACGCTGGCACGTTGGTGTGCCCCAATTGCCCTTTGTGATTGGTCAGATATCTGAGGCACCCGTATGGATTTATGGCGATATCGTGCGTCAGGCCCAGTTGAACGTGAGTGAGACGGTGCCTTACACGGCGGTCTTCAGCACCAGTGACCTGACGATGTGCGACCCTTATCATTATGATGCAGCGGGACAGATGACGTTAGGGTCGCGTTTTGCCGCAGCGATGCTGACGATTGCCGAACCTGAGCCGGCGATGAACAGTGATTTCGACAGGGATGGTGAGGTTGATATGTCTGACCTGGCGGCTCTGGCCGAGCAATATCTACAGAGAATTGTATATTCTGAGTCCAATGACATCGTCGTAATCGAGGCCGAATGCTACTTCAACAAGCGTGCCGGCAGCGGGCCCCTTGAAGACATCGGGTGGGTCGACCTGACTGCCGGTGATACAGCTTATATGCAGGCGCTGCCTGATGGTGGACCCGGCGCCGGCTCCAATTTCGTGTCCGAGTCTCCGCAGTTGAGCTACAAGGTGAATTTCGGCACGCCCGGTACTTACTACCTCTGGCTGAAAGGAATGGCTAAGGACTCTTCCTCGGACAGCCTCCATTACGGTCTGGATGGTTCTGCTGTCGGCAGCAGTTATGATGATTCGGCTCAACTATCCTATAATACCGTTTTCACCTGGCTCTCAAAACGCGGCGATGGTCTCAGACCAACTATTGTCGTGCCTTCAGTCGGTCTGCATGTGGTAGATATCTGGATGCGCGAGGATGGCGCCAAACTCGACCGAGTTTTGCTCACCACCGACACAGCCTACAACCCCGAAACGAGTGAGCCTGAAGAAAGCGAACACCAGCCGTTCGACCTTACCGCTGACCTCGACACCAACGCCGTAGTGAATCTGCTTGACTTTGCTGTTTTTGCGCAGGATTGGATCAAAGGTATTTAGAACCTCTAACAAAAAGACTGTCATTGCGAGCGAACCGCAGGTTCGCGTGGCAATCTCGTGCTTTCAACAACCAAAACCTCATTTTGTTAGAGCCTTTTAGAAATAAAAATATTAGGATGCCCGTTTTGAGCCAAACGGCTGCAAGTACGACGCTTGCAGCTTTTTTCTTGCCTTTAGCCGCAAATTGGAATAGCTTGGGGGACAATGCAGAACCAAAAAGCGAAGGAATAACCGATAGCCATTTGAGGTTGTCAGATGAATGTACTTTTGATAGGCAGCGGTGGGCGGGAGCATGCGATTGCGTGGAAATTGGCTCAATCAAAAAACCTGGGTAAGCTCTATATCGCTCCGGGTAATGCGGGGACT
>SMTZ1_10007932_pt1 | contig 13226 bp, 12 predicted proteins | sample DeeMarSWOR136_30_FD_25667 | JGI IMG/M metagenome (IMG submission 25667) | reverse complement strand
AAGAAACAGGACGCGCTTACAAAGCTTAAGGATGTGACGTATAAAGCCTGCAGGGTGATTGGAATAGGACTCTACTGCGTAGACATCAAAAAAAGTTGCTGGGGATTAAATTGTGGTGGAGGGCAACGATAAACCGAACATTTACGCGGGCTACGAAAACCTAAGGGGCGAGGACTGTACAATGAAATCATCGCTTACTTATCTGAGTAACTAATTGAATGGTTGTCGACACTTATTTATTCTGACGTTGATAATGACAATTACGAAACAGTGAAAAACAATGTTAAAAGAAATAGTTGCAGATTACGAGTTCCGCGAAGATATGTCGGTGGATGAGCTTGTCAAACAGATGGAACAAGCGTGGGGCTTCACCGCGGGAAAAATCCCCGTTGGCGTCAATATTCTAGAACGTATGATCAAAATGCGGAATTGCGTCAAGTTTCTCTCGTTCACTGGAAACCTCGTGGCAACTGGTACACGAGGCGTGTTCAAGGAGTTCGTGAAGAGCAAACTCGTTGATATTGTAATCACGGCGTGCGGAACTCTGGACCATGACATGGCACGATGCTGGAAAAACTATTACAAAGGCTCCTTTATAATGAACGACGCTAAGCTTCACGAAAAAGGCATAAACCGTTTGGGAAACGTTTTGGTTCCAAACGACAGCTACGGCACAATAATAGAAGAGAAGATGCGAGTTTTACTGGAGAACCTTTGGAAAGAGGGCATAAGAGAGATTTCAGGCAGTCAACTGTGCCGAGAAATTGGAAAACGCGCTTGCAACGAAAGCTCAATTCTCTACTGGGCAGCCAAAAACAAAATACCAGTCTACGTACCTGGCATTACCGATGGCGCTGTTGGTTACCAAACGTGGCTTTTCAGTCAAGACCACGATTTTAAGCTTAATTTGCTGAAGGATGAAGGGGAAATAAACGACCTGATTTTCTCGGCAAAGAAATCTGGCGCGTTAATTGTTGGTGGGGGAATATCGAAGCATCATACAATATGGTGGAACCAATTCAAAGACGGATTAGACTATGCTGTATACCTGAGCACGGCTGACGAGTGGGATGGCAGCCTTTCTGGCGCGAGACCGCGAGAAGCAATTTCATGGGGAAAAATAAGTGAAAAAGCGAAGTGCGTGATGATTGAGGGGGATGCTTCGCTGATACTGCCAGTTTTGGTAAGCGCGCTTGTGAATAGGCTAAGAAAAAAGAAAGCTTAGGATACGCCCTTAAAGAGCCACGACATGTCCGGCCCTTTTCGCTTGGTTTTTACTCTTTCGTTGAGTGCGTGTGTTATCAACGGCAAAGCAATTGTAGCATCGCAGTAGCACACCGCGTGTGTGCCGCTTTCGCTGTTGATTTTGCCCCAGCTTATAGCCTCTTCTAGCGTGCAGCCTGACAAGCCACCCCATTGCGGCGCGTCGGTGGTTAGTTGTATGGAATACTTGTGCGGGTAATAGTACTCTTGCAAGCTTTTGCGGAGGTGTCCGTCTCTCCCGGCTACACCTTGGTCGTTGGTTTGGGGTGAAACTGAGATAGCGATGAGTTGCGTTAGGTCTTTTGGCACTCCCCCGCCGATGTAGACAACGCCAACGTCCTTCGTTTTGGTGCCGATGCTCACGAACTGGTCAAACTCTTTTACCGAATCCAGAATTATGTTGTGACCTTTGTTTTTGGCCATCAGGAATGTTTCGCCATAAGCGCTATCGCTAATTGCTGGGCTGAAAATTGGAACGCCGTTCTGTGCGGCTATAGCGGTTATGCTGGGTATGCCTTTCTCGCCAAGGTATTTGCCGAGTAAATGCAGGAATTCTTCGCTTGAGTAGGGAAAATCCGTTTTTAGAGTCATAACGAAGTCTGTTACTAATTCTTCCATCTTTCGGTAGTCGGTTTCCTTTCCGTAAACATCATAGTACCTGTTTATGTCCGCCTCTAGGAGTGCCTCGTCGTTTGCCATATGGCTGCCCTGCCAGTAACTAAAGCCCATGGCGTCCACGATGTCCTCTGAAACGTTAGCGCCTGTCGAAACAAGTACGTCGATGAATCTTTTCTCCATGAGCCAGTTAATTATGGTCCATTGCCCAGCGGTGCTCATGGAGCCTGCCAAACCCATAACAATAGTCAGATCTTTTTCTTTGAGCATATTTTCCCAAACATCAACTGCTTCCCCGAGTTTTCTTCCTTGATAAGCGGTTCGGCTCATTTCAGCAAGAAGTTGTGATACGCTTTTCTCTTTAACCTTGATTGCTTCGACTTTTTTGTTAAAGTACGACTCGCTCATGAATTTATACCTCGTTGTAGATTAATTGGCTTATATATGAAATTTTTTATTCCAGATTTCAAACTGCAAAAGAAAAAATCAAAAACATGAAAACCATCTTCTCAAGAGGCAAGCTCTGGTTCTACACTGAAGTCCAATGTATACATAAGGCAGGCATTAGGTCTCCGGGAGCGCTAGTTTCACTTCCTCTTAATATCTACGACAGCGGAGATAATGCTGCTTTGGTTTCACATTTTTTCTGGTGCCACTATCCCGATTAAGTTTAGAGCATTGTGAAGCACTATCCGTATAGCGTCCGTTAAAGCTATTCTCGCCCCGCTGAGCTCATGAGGTTCCGCTTTAATGACGGGTAACGCGTTATAGAAAGTGTTAAACTTGTCCGCCAGCGCATTTGCAAAATCCGCAATTAAATTGGGTTTGAGATATTCTGTGGCTTCGACGAACGTATCTGGAAAGCTGGCTATAGACAGAATGAGCTCATGTTCCAGCGTTTCCTTCAAAAGCGCAAAGTCTGCGTTTTCAGGTTCTCTTGCGGCTTTGCGCAGGATACTGCATGCCCTTGCATGAGTGTATTGCACATAAGGCGCGCTGTTGGTTTCGAAGTTTAGCACTCTATCCCATGTGAAAACGACGGGCTTGGAAGGGTCAACATCGACGAGAGCGTAGCGCACGGCGCCTATGCCCACGAAGTTAGCAATATTGCGTTTTTCCTCTTCTTTCAGTTGAGGCGAACGCTTCGAAACCTCTTCGTAGGCTCGTTCAACTGCTTCGTCGAGAACCGCATCGAAAGTGATGTAGCGCCCTCGGCGGCTAGACATTTTGTAGCCTGGAAGTGTGACGAGGTTGTAAGCAAAATGCACAAAATTGTCAGCGTTTTTGGTGTAGCCTAGTGCATATAGAGCTAATTTCAGCTGCAACTGCGCCAACGACTGCTCCATGCCAATAACGTTTATTACTCTTTCCGCTCGGTCAAACTTCCACATAGTGTAGGCAATATCGCGTGTAGTGTAAAGCGTCGTGCCATCAGCGCGCATAAGCGTCAAGGGTGGAACTTCATAATCTTCTCTCAAACCCAATTTTGCTTTAAGGTTCAAGACGCGCGCCACTTTTTCAGCGTCAAACTCTAAGACTCCGCCTTCTTCGTAAACAAATGGCGATGTTTTCAGTCTTTGGAGAACTTCGGAAACTCGGTTGCTCCACACTAAGTCGCTTTCCCAATCCCACGAGTCATAACGTATTTCCACGCGCTCTTGTGTTTCCCTGAAACCTTGAAGGCAAAACTCGCTCACGTCTCTTACAAGTCTGGTTGCTTTAGGATCGCCGTCCTCATAGGCGCGATTCAGCCTGATTATTTCTTCCTCAGGATTCTCGTCTTTGCCAATTTTTGCCAAGAGCTTTTCGAAGAGCTTTGGAAATTTCTCTTCAAGCTCTACGGCGATAGACATCCACTCGTTAATGTACTTGTTAATCTTCGCTACTTCATCAGAGGGCGAAACGGCTTTTGCAAGTTCAAGCTCTCTTCTCAGGCGGTTAAGTTCCACCAAACAACTAGTTATGGTATATATCTTTCCCACAAAATGGTCTGCCTTCTCATCGGGTCGTGGCATGCCAAGCTTGGCGTATCCGTAGGCAACAACGGAGGATTGACGTCCGACATCATCAATGTAGTAATGGCGGAAAACTGTATGCCCCCTATACTTGAGAGTGCGAGCTAAAGCGTCTCCCAGAATTGGGTTTCTAGCTTGCCCGATATGTATGGGATGAAGTGGATTGACGCTGGTGTGCTCAACGATGACTTTAACGGGTTTATTGGTTTTGACAAAGCCATACTCTAAATTCAAATGCCTAACCGATTTAAGTGTCAAAGCAGAAAACTTGGGGAATTCTGCGTGAAAGTTCACGTAGCCTCCGCCAGCAGGAACAACATTCTCGATTAGGGAAAAACTGGATTTGCGCATGGCATTGACTATTTTTTCAGCTAGAGCAATGGGCTTCTGGTTAAGCTTCTTTGCGAGTTCAAAGCATAGTGACGAAGCGAGTTGCCCAAAATTGGTGTTTGGCGGCTTATTCAAAGACGGCTTATCAAGTCTAATCTCGGGCAGAGTCTTCTTCAAGGCATACGCTAGTGTGGCTTCACATTCTTTTCGGAACTCGGCGAAAGGATTTTCGGAAATCATCGCGCGCGTGATCTTCTCCCAGTTTTTGAAGTGCGCTAAACCTTTAAGAGGAAGTTGTATTTTAATGTGAAAAACGTAGCTCATCTGTGTATGGATGCAGTTAGTAATGGAGACAAAAATAATCTTTTCAGAGAAATGTTTGGGCTATGGCACTTGGCACATAGAAGGGCCTCAAAGAGTAAAGGTGGCTCACGAAATTTTAAGAAAAAAGGGATACAGTTTTTTAGAACCTACTTCTGCATCTGAAGAAGATTTGCTGAAGGTTCATTACTCTGAGTACATTTGGAATCTCAAGAAGAGCTTAGTTGATGACTCTGACACACCAGCGTACGACAACATTTACGAGTATGCACGGCTTTCTGCTGGAGGCGCAATTTTAGCGGCTAAGAGGAACGGTTTTTCGCTAATGAGACCTCCTGGACACCATGCAGGAAGGAACGGTGCAGCCTTAGGCGTTTACACACGAGGGTTCTGCTATTTGAATAACATCGCGATAGCAGTGAAATTCTTTAACAAACCAACCTTGATATTGGATATTGACGGACACCATGGAAACGGAACGCAAGAGATTTTCCAAGGCGACGAAAAAGTAGTTTACGTTTCGTTGCATCGTTACCCATATTATCCTGGCACAGGAGCATATTCGGAGGGAAATTCACTGAACTTTCCGTTGCCAGCTGATTGTGGTGAGCAGAGGTATCTGAAAACTCTTGATAAGGCATTAAGTATGGTTGACATGGCCAAGTTTGAGCTTGTGGCGGTCTCGGTGGGTTTTGACACTCATCTTGGAGATCTGGCATCTCTTGGCTTGACAGAGAACAGTTATAGGAAAATAGGTGAAAGAATCGCCGCGCTGAAAAAACCCGCGTTCTTCATTTTGGAGGGCGGATATGCGGGCGAGAAAAACGGAAACGACATAGACCAGCTTCTGAGAGGCTATGAAGGGAAGCCATAGTTACTTCTTTCTACTTGATAACATTAAATAGAAGAGAACTCTAATCTTGAATTGAAAAATAATTATCTGTAGTTTTTTGAGCGAGTGGTATTGAATTACTATTTTTGTTTTTTGGCGCTTGCCTTTTTGTTCAAGGCTTCGAGTTTTTCTGTAACTTTCATTGATCTATCTTCGGCTTCTGCCAGCAGGGGTTTCCAGTCTTTATTCTTGACCGTGTTGGTTAAGCGCTCGGTTTCTGCGGGAAGGTTTTCCAGAGCGTCGGCGAACCTTTTTTCAGCTTCTTCATCGGTGCTTACGACTTCTAGGGCTTCTTCGGGACAGGATTCGACGCATTGGGTTTCTCCATCGCATAAGTCGCAGGCTATGGCTATGCCCGTGTCGGGATGAAGCGTGATGCCGCCGTGTGGACAAGCTTGGATGCACCAGTCGCAACCTTTGCATTTCTTTTCTTCAACCATCAAAATGCCAGTTTTCTCGGATTGCGCCAAAGCATCTTCTGGACAAGCCGTCACGCAATTGGCGTCCTCGCAGAAACGGCAAGCAAGAGCAAAATTGAAAAGGGGTGTCATGCGGACAACACGTATTCTTGACCTGATGGGATTCCAGAAGGCTTCGCCCTTTTCGATAGCGCATGCATATTCGCAGATGCCGCAACCAGTGCATTTACTTGGGTCAACCGAAACGAATTTTCTGCATTCGAATTTGGCCGGTGACATTGCTTTAGTCAGACCTATTTGAGCTATCTAAACATTTCTGTATGTTCATGAGTTTTTAATCGTTGTTTCTTTAAGGTTTGCGGGTCTGTTGTGCGATTTTTGACTATAGGTCCCTTATGTATTGGATGAAGTTGAGGTTGAACTTTGCTGGTTGCCAATTGGGGCGTGACTAGCAAAATTAAAGATTTTTAAATATCCAATTGTTTACTTAGCGCGCGCTAATGATGGAGTAAAAATGGCTGACGCGAAAGCCAAAACGCCGAAGCCTCTCTGGTGGAGACCTCTTTGGATAGCCATGGTAGTGAGGACAAGTGTCTCTGGACTCGTCTACGTCCTTTTCTTTCAGGTTACTTTAGAAAGAGTAATAGCCTTGTCATTTTTCGCCTTTGCCTGTTTAGGATTCGCATATTATATTCGCGTTAGACCTTCCATAGAAATAAACAGAGCTGTTAACATAATGTTCGGAATTTCACCAATTGGGTTCGGTCTATCCTCAGTTTGGATATTTACTATTGGATTTTACATAACCCCTTTGCTTGGGATTTGGGGTTTTTGCGCGCGTTTAACAGTGTCTTGCACTATTGGCGCTTTCATAGGCGATTGGATAGATAAAAGAAGAAACTATCAACTTCCTCTGTAGCCATGAAACGTGGAAAGACTAATGCTTCAAGGTTGACAGCTTGAGGCTCAATTAAGAAGTGCGGGGGGTGGGATTTGAACCCACGAACCTCTACAGGATAGGCGCCTCAGGCCTACGCCTTTGACCTGGCTTGGCAACCCCCGCTTCAGTGGGCAACTAATTCTAGTATATTAAACTTGACAGGTGGCAAATAATAAAAACAGGCAACATACTAAAAGACTTTACCTCGCATGCCAGTATTAATTGATTCAGCTTTATAACGGTGATAGTTGCAATAGCTCTAGGAGAGAAGATCAGCAAGTATTTATTCTGCTCGGCCGTAACATAACGGCTTTATAATCCTGTTTGGTGGATAAAAATGAAAGAAATCTTCAACAATGTCCTAGAAACCATAGGAAAAACGCCCCTTATATGTTTAAAACGAGTAACCGCAGGCTTAAGGTGCTCAGTAGTAGCCAAACTCGAAGCCCGCAACCCAGGAGGAAGCGTCAAAGACCGCGTCTGCCTAAGCATGATATCTGAAGCCGAAAAAGAGGGACTAATCAAACCCAACACCGTGATTATCGAGCCAACAAGCGGCAACACAGGCATAGGTCTCGCCATGGTCTCCGCAGTGAAAGGCTACCGTCTCATCCTCACAATGCCAGAAACCATGAGCATCGAACGTCGCAACCTACTAAAAGCCTACGGCGCCGAATTCGTCCTCACACCAGGCGCAGAAGGCATGAAAGGTGCCATCAAGAAAGCAGAAGAACTTGCAGCCAACACACCAAACTCTTTCGTTCCCCAACAATTCAAGAACTTGGCTAACCCGAGAATCCATAGAGAAACCACAGGTCCAGAAATATGGAACGCCACAGAAGGGCAAGTCGACATAGTGGTCGCAGGCGTTGGAACAGGCGGCACAATCACAGGCGTAGCACAGTATATCAAACCTATTAAGCCGCAGTTCAAAGCCGTAGCCGTGGAACCAGCGAACTCGCCAGTTCTAAGCGGCGGAAAACCAGGTCCACACAAAATCCAAGGCATAGGCGCAGGCTTCATTCCAGACATCCTGAAACTCGACATGGTGGATGAAGTTGTCCAAGTGAAAGATGAAGACGCAATACGAACCTCGCGGCTACTTGCTCTGAAAGAAGGCTTGCTCGTAGGAATATCCGCAGGAGCAGCAACATACGCCGCGCTACAAATTGCCAAAAGGCCAGAAAACGAAGGCAAACTCCTAGTAGTTGTTCTTCCAGACACGGGAGAACGATATCTCAGCACTTCACTGTTTCAGGAACAAGTGGGAAACCCGAGCCCCACAATATAACAGCCCAAAGAGCTTCTCTTATATCTAACTGTTTTTACAATATGAAAGAAGTGAATAAGATGAACACAAAGTCTGATCCGCCACATCCAAAAAGGAACAAAGATTCTCAGAACCGCGAGGAGACGTACTGCTGGGACCCAGAGAAAATGTTGGATGCACTGCTGAAAAACCAAGAAAAAGTGGAGGAAAAATGGTCTGAAACAGGTTTGCCAAAGCTTGTTGACGATGTCATAAGGACTTATGAAACGATCGGAGGCATAGACCACCTTGAAGGAAAGGACCTACCCTCAAAAAAGGTCGTCATCGAAGTTCTCGAAGACCTGTTTACGGTTCTCTTTCCAGGATACTTGGAAAAAGAAGGCATTACCAAAGCTGATGTCAAATACTTTCTCGGCACTACTCTAAACTCAATCTACACTCGACTCACGAACGAAGTGGAAAAAAGCCTCAAGTACATTTGCCGAAAAATCACTAAATGCCCCCGCGATGTTTGCCTAAAAAGAGCACAGATTGTAGCCAAAGAGCTTTTGGAAGAAATCCCCAACCTAAGAAAGGTTCTCAGCGGAGACATCGAAGCTGCCTACAGCGGAGACCCAGCGGCGGTAAGCACTGAAGAGGTGATGCTCAGCTACCCATGCGTTTTGGCCATAACAACTTACCGTATAGCCCACGAACTGTACCTGCGCGGAGTCCCGCTAATCCCCAGAATAATGAGCGAACACGTGCACTCATTGACAGGCGTTGACATCCACCCCGGAGCCAAAATCGGCAAGAACTTCTTTATAGATCATGGAACAGGCGTAGTTATCGGAGAAACCACGGAAATAGGCGACAATGTAAAGCTGTACCAAGGAGTGACCCTTGGCGCTCTTAGCTTCCCAAAAGATGAAAAGGGGCACATAATCAGAGGAATAAAAAGACACCCAACAGTCGGAAACAACGTGGTAATCTATTCTGGAGCAACCATCCTCGGATCTGACGCAATAATAGGAGATAATGCCGTCATAGGCGGAAACGTTTGGGTCACTTCTCCTGTTGCCTCAGGCACCAAAATAACCATTGCGCGTCCACAACTCAAATACGAAAAGGAAAAATCCTAAATCATTCACCTTTGTCTTAACAAGCTTTAGGTTGCAGACGAAAGGGAACTGAACATCAGGGTGAGTTTTTAATCGTTGTTTTTGAGGTTTTCGCTGAGTAAGGGCGCTCTGCTAGCGCGAAATGGTGAAGGTTGACTGTTTGCTTAGAGTAGAGGGAAGTTCTCTTTCACCGTTGTCAACACAACATGGGTGTTTGTTCGCTCAATATAGGGCAAAGCCAGCAAGTGCTTTGTGAATTTCCCAAGATCTTCACGACTCTTGAATTTTCCAATAATAACGGCATCTGTCAAGCCTGTTACGTCGTAAACGCAGCACACGTTCGAGTTTTTAGCGATCTCGGTTTCCGTTTCCACAAGCCTACCCTTCGAAACCGTTATTTCAGTCACTACTGTCAACTCGTAGCCGAGCTTTTCGTGATCCAAGATGACCGAATAGCCTTTTATGATACCATCGTTTTCCATCTTCTTTATTCTTGAAAGCACGGTGCCAACGGAAACGCCTACGTTTTTTGCTATTTGTCTGCTTGAAAACCGAGCGTCTTCTAATAGGTTCTTTAAAATTTTTTTGTCAGTTTCATTTAACTCCATAATTATTGCCTCTTGCACGTTTTTCCAATCAAATCAGCCTTTTCGAAACACGCTTCTAATAGTCAACCGCTGAGATTTATATAAGTTTAGTTTCTCTCGCTGAACATGAAAGGCTATAGCCTTTTAAAAGAGAAAAATTCAGGCGTACGGTGCCACGGAAAGCAAAAAGCATAGTTGCAATTGATAACAATATGATAGCAACGTTAAATTACTAGAGCAAATTCTCCCATTACCTGAGCCACGCCAAAAATGCAGACGAAATATGACACCATACTGGTGTTGGACTTCGGGGGGCAATACTGTCACCTCATAGGCAGAAGAATCAGGGAACATGGAGTCTACTCCGAAATCATACCCCCCGACATAACACCAGACGGAATCAAAACCCTAAACGAACAATTAGATGTCAAAGGCTTGATTTTGTCAGGAGGACCCTCAAGCGTCTATGAACCAAACGCGCCGAAACTTGACCCCACAGTCTTGGAGGCAAACCTGCCTATTTTAGGCTTATGCTACGGACATCAACTCATAGCTCAAATAGCCAACGGAGAAGTTGAACCCGCAACCTGCAAAGAATACGGAATAGCCCATGTTGCAATCGACAAACCCGTAGGCGTGCTAAAAGGCTTAAACGAAAAAGAAAAAGTTTGGATGAGCCACGGTGACACAGTTTTCGCCATGCCACTTGGATTCGAAGTTTTAGCTCACACGAAAAACTGCCCAGTCAACCCATCTACGGCTTGCAGTGGCATCCAGAAGTTATCCACACAGAAAACGGCATGCGCATGCTCCGCAACTTCATCTTCGAAGTCTGCAAGTGTAAAGCTAACTGGCAGATGGAAGAGATCATAGAAAAAATGGTCCAAGAGATAAAAGCGGAAGCAGGCGAGGGCAAAGCCATAATAGGTCTAAGTGGGGGAATAGACTCCAGTGTCGCGACCGCCCTTGCTGCTCAAGCAATAAATGATAGGCTCACAGCAGTTTTTGTTGATCACGGTTCCATGCGGGAAGGCGAACCAGAAGCGATTAAGGACACTTTTCAAAAATTCAAAATCAATTTTGTAATTGCAGGCGCACAGAAAAGGTTTATGGAGAAACTAGGGGGAGTAACTGACCCAGAAAAGAAACGCAAGATCGTCGGAGAAGAGTTCATACGGGTTTTCGAAGAGATAGCTGCAAAAACAGGCGCAGAATACCTGATTCAGGGAACCATTTACCCAGATAGAATTGAGTCAGGCTTCAGAAAACATTCAGAGAAGATAAAAACTCACCACAATGTCGCGGGGCTACCAGCAAAAATCAAATTCAAAAAAATCTTGGAGCCGCTGCGCGACTTGTACAAGGACGAGGTGAGAAAAGTCGCCAGAATGCTGGGGCTGCCCAGAGAAATAGTTTGCAGACAACCGTTCCCAGGACCTGGGTTGGCGGTTAGGATAATAGATGAATTAACCGAAGAGAAGGTTAGTATCGCAAAGAAGGCGGACAAGATAGTGAGAGAGGAAATCGAAAAAGGCGGTTTAGATGAAAAACTGTGGCAGTATTTCGCGGTTTTAACGGACACCAAAGCCACAGGCGTCAAGGGTGATGCAAGAGCATACGGCTACGTGGTCGCTGTCAGAGCCGTGGAAAGCCTTGAAGCCATGACTGCCAGATTCGCCAAAATTACCTACCCTATCTTGGAAAAAATCTCCACGAGAATAGCTAATGAGATACCAGAAGTCACGCGCGTAGTTTATGACGTAACCCACAAGCCTCCAGCAACCATAGAATGGGAATGAAACGCCGCTTTTCTCAAAATTGTTTATATTAAAAAGAGTGAATATTGAAACTCAAACGCAAAAGTAGTGACGCTCAATGAAAGCTTTGATCCTTGCAGGCGGATTCGGCACCAGATTAAGACCATTAAGTTGCACAAGACCCAAAACTCTTTTTCCAATAGTTAACAAGCCCCTACTTCAGTGGATTTTCGAAAGGCTCGCCAAAAACGATGTTAAAGAGGCCATATTGGCGGTCAACGGGCAAACCGAGTTTTGCTTAAAAGAGCAGCGAATCCCAAAATACGGGTTAAGCGTGAAATATTCCATTGATCCGCCGAAAATGCCTCTTGGAACAGGAGGGCCAATAAAAAAAGCTGAAAAACTCGTTGGACACGCTGAGCCTTTCTTGGTTTTAAATGGAGATATATTTGCTGATTTGAGTTACAGAGAAATTCTGGAGAAACATGAGGAAAGAAAAGCTCTGGCTACTATTGCCCTTTGCGAAGTTGAAGACCCCAGCAGATACGGCGTAGCGGAAATAGCAGAGAATGGCCGCATAAAGAGGTTCATAGAGAAACCAGCGAAGAGCATGGCTCCAATTAACCTCATAAACGCGGGAGTCTACGTTCTAAGTCCAAAAGTTTTACAGTATATCCCAAAAGGTAAAGCGGTTTCGATGGAACGCGAGGTTTTCCCAAAACTAGTCGAAATAGGCGCTCTCTATGGGCAAGTTTTCCACGGTTTGTGGATGGACATAGGCAAACCAGAAGAATACTTGCAAATAAACAAGATGCTCCTTGATTCTCTTGTCAACAGACAAAAGCACAGAAGCGGAGGCAAATTTGAGTTGAAGAATCCCGTTGCTTTAGACAGAGGTGTTTCCATAGGAGAAAAATCAATCATTGGACCGTACGCCGTTTTGGGGAAGAACGTGACTATAGGGAAAAACGCGCGTATAGCAGAGTCTGTGATTTTTCAAGACGCAAAAATAGATGATTTTTCGTCAATAAACAGGGCGATTATAGGTGAAGGCGCGATAATCGGAAAAAAAGTTGTAATTGGCAAGGGCTGCATAATCGCTGATCAAGCAAAAGTTAAAGATAATGTTTCGCTCGCAGAAGTTGCCGTTTGCCCTGCAGAGGAAATTTCTGGAAATAAATTAAAATTCAAGATTATCTGTTAAACAGTGGGAGAAGAGTAACTATGGGTTCAAGCAAGCTTTTCGGAACAAACGGCATCCGCGGAGTTGCAAACAAAGAATTGACTCCAGAAATGGCGGTAAAAGTGGGCTCAGCTATTGGAACTTTCTTTAAAAAGAAGAACCTGTTGCTGGGACATGATGCAAGAACCAGCGGTGCAATGTTCGCTAGGGCAGTCATTGCTGGGTTAACAGCCACAGGTTGCCACGTGTTTTTCGCCGGAATGGCCCCTACGCCCGCACTGCAATACGCGGTTAAAAATCACCGTATGGACGGCGGAGTCATAATAACTGCTTCCCACAATCCACCGCATTATAATGGCATAAAAGTCATCTGGAACGACGGCATAGAAATTTCCCAGGAACAAGAAATTGAAATAGAAAACGTATACTTCGAAAATAAGCAGGTACTTGCGGAATGGAATGAACTAGGGGCAAAACACGAGTTATCCGGAGTTAATGCCGAGTATATCGAAGCCATAAAAAAACATGTAGACA
>SMTZ1_10005077_pt1 | contig 13226 bp, 11 predicted proteins | sample DeeMarSWOR136_30_FD_25667 | JGI IMG/M metagenome (IMG submission 25667) | reverse complement strand
GAAAGATTAAGAAAAAAGGTATAATTAATAAAAAATAAAAAAAAAAGACACGAAATTATTTTATCTTACCAGATTTCGAATTTTTCATCAAGCTTAGTCCCGTAAACCAGTAAGTAAGGAATTAACAAATCCCATACGCTCTGCAGGGCGTTAATTAATATCACTAGCACTATCCAATATTCTAATCCTTGGGGTCCAAAAAGAGCTAAATAAACAATGATATTTAAAATTACCATTACAATTATTCGAAATAGTGTCCCTAAGAGCCCATAAACTACATATTTCTTACGATCTTTTAAAATTTTGCTTTTTAATACCCCCTCTTCATGCTTATATAATTTTAACAAGACAATAGGAACAATAATTAATGATAAGGTCGCTGCAAATTTCATTAAAGGACCAATTGGTGCAAATGGATCAAAAGGCATTAAAAGTATCATACCAATTAGGCAACATAATATCCCTGCTATAGGACCGAATATCAAAAAGCATGCTACCCATACAATTGACACTGGATCGAAAAATGCCATTCCTTCTGGTGTCCTTGGTAAAATAGGAACGATAAAAACGGAAACCACAAGAGAAAGGGCACTAAAAATAGCGGCTCCTGCCAGTTGGATCGTAAATTGGGTCCTTTTTGGCATAAAAGTTTCTTTTTCTTCACTTTCGGACATTTTATTTTTTCCGCTTCATTACTTAATTTTGAGTAATCGATTTTTTATTATTCGAGTTATGCCAATATCTCACTATTTATAATAGTTTCGGAAAATAAAAAGGATAAAGAAAAATTCTCAAATTATCCAATAATCTTAATTTAAGAGAGATTTTAGTAAATTCTAAAATATATTAATGTTTATTTATTGTCAATATAAAATCTTACAATTACTAAACGAAAATCTTTTACATTTTGTAAGATCAATTTACTAATAACCTACTCAATTTTGGATTAATAACGAATATGAGATGAAAACTCCTATTAAATCAGCAAAAATTAAAATAATTTAAAAAAGTTTTATTCTTCTAATTTAGTTTCAATTTGTGGTTTTATTTCTTTTTCAGAAGCATTAGGCTTTTTAGGCATTAATTTAGCCATAACGGCAATTAATAACCACATTAGGTAGAGTAATACTATGCCGAGCACCCATTCATAGCTATCTTGTCCGCTCCCTTCAGCATAAGCTAATTCAATTGTGAATATGCCTGCAAGCGCAAATATTAGCATCATAATGAATCTACCTACAAACATCCATAAAATAGTCTTTTTAATATCATATTTGGCCATTCCTAACGGCACCATGAGTAGAACATCAGGTAAAGGGGTTATTCCGAATACAACAATTACTGCAGGAATCGCTTTTGGTCTGCTTAAAATGATTTGGCTCCATCTAGTTTGCAATTCAGGATCATCCTTAGTCATTATATAGTTTGCTCCTTTTCCTATAAAATAATCTATTAAATCTCCTACAGTCACGGCTATTGTAGCAAAAATTATAAGAAGCATAATGTATCCCCAAGCAGAGATCCCATAAGTTTTTATCCATACTGCAGAAAATAATGAAATAGGTAAAGAATAAGGAATCGGAAAAGGCACTAAGGCCCCTAGAAAACAAACAAGCATAGTAAATCCAACCGCCACCCAAAATGGAACCTTATCTAATTCACTTGTCTCGAAAAAATTTCTAACGGATAAAGTTTGACCGAAATCTGGATTTAACGCAGCTAAAATAGCAATAATAGTAATTATTACAAATAATATTATGAGAAACGCATCGATTTTTTTCAGGGATTTTAGATCTTTCATAGTTATCAAAATACTACATTGATTTATTTTATGATATTTTAATTATTAAATAACCAGATATTGATTTGTTGTTAAACTAATATCTTTTTTATATTTATTTTTTTACTTTTCTTTAAAATCAAAGTTTTTAGAAAGGAATAAATTTAAAACTAATTTCTTTTATGTTTTTTTTATGACTTTTTTCAATCAAAAGTAGGGGATTTGAATATTAGATGACAAAAATATTAGTTCGCTGTCCATCTTGCTCTGAAAATGGATATATTGATGTTTCTGAGGGAAATTTGAAAGATGTGAAAAGAGGGCTGCTTGCTGTTAATATTCCACCTGATGTTATCTGTTCTCATTCATTTATCGTATATATTGATAAAAATTTGGTAATAAGAGATTATTTCATAGCAGATTATCAATTTCAAATCGAAATCCCGGTTTTGGATACTCTTGGAGAACAAAAAGATGTTATTATTCCAGAAAAATATTTAGTTAATTTAAATTTGATTAAGCTTAATGCTTCAGCGAATTTAATGACGTATATTCTTAGATCACTTTTTTTAAAGAAGAAAATATTAATAATTTCAGAGGAAAAATTCTTAAATAATATTATTCTTAATTTTTTCAAATATATAACACAGAATAATTTCGATGCCGATATTTCTATGATTTCTAAAGAACATTACAATCAAGAGAAAAAGAATTTTAAAGATTATATGGTTTTTGAGGGAAGTCAGATCATTAATAATGTAAAAAAATTAATTAATCCAAAGAAATTGGCTATAGAAAAGCAAATTGTCCTCCGGTTTTTATCCGAAATGGACCTGAATTCAAGTTTGCTAGTATTAAGAAACGATATTAATAAGATATATTTTCTTTCAAAATCATTTGTTGATGCAATTAATAATCTTGATAAAAATGAAAAAATAAATATATTAAAAATAAATAAAAGCTTGGAAGAGACTCATAAAATAAAAATTAATAATTTATATTTAGAATTCTTAGTAGATATTGTCAGAAATTATTTTGAAATTAAGGTTCCTAGTATTTTCGAGAGTTTCCATGATCTGCTCTAAACCATAATCTTCATTATCATATCATCTCTTATTTTAAAAGATTAAAATCATCAAGCTAAAATTAAAAAAGAGTCAATCTATGTTTTGCATTTTTTTTTTTTTGTATACTTCTCAAATATCGAGAGAATTAAGACATATTGATATTAAGAAAAGAATTAAATAAAATTAAGAGAAGTATCATAATAGGATTTATTATATCTTAATCAAGTTTGGTTAAAAAGTACATAAGGAATATATTAAAAATTAAAAAAAAAAATTAAAAAATATAATTTACTCAAGGAATGGCGCAAATTCAAATAAGATGCCCCTCATGCCAGACCAACGGAATCATAGAAGTAGATGACGATGCTTTAAAAAATGTTACAAGAGGGCTGTTAGCGGTTTATGTAGATGTTAATACGATATGCAAACACTCATTTGTTACCTATATTGATAAGAACTTAATAATCCGTGATTATTTTATTGCCGATTTTCAAATTGAAATCCCTGAAACATTCCCTCTTGAAAAAATTGAGGATAAGGAGATTCTCAAATCTGAATTGATCAATTTAGATTTAATTAAGCTCAATTTACCTGCATTATTAATTACCTATGTGTTAAAATCAATTTTTATTAAGAAGAAAATAGTCTTAATATTTGAAGAGGAATTTTTATACAACCATATCTTAAATTTTTTTAAATATATCACCCAAAATACATTTGAAATTGATATTTCTATAATCTCCAAGGAAGATTATAACCAAAATTCTAAAATATATAAAGAAAACTTGGTTTATGATGGAACCGAGATTGTAAAAAAAGTCAAAAAAAACATAAATCCGAAAAAATTAGCTCTTGAAAAACAAATTGTCCATAATTTTTTTTCTGAAGCTGATGTGAATTCAAGTTTAATTTTATTGCGAAATAATATTCAGAAGGCTTACATTCTTTCTAAAGCTATTGTTGAGATTATTAAAAATCGGAAAAATGATGAAAAAATCAACATATTAAAAATTTCTAAAGAATTGGAAGAGATTTATCAGATTAAACTAAGTAATCAATACTTAGATTTTTTAATTGAAATTGTAAAATATTATTTTGAAATTGATGTTCCCAGTATCTCTCAAAGTTTTCTTGATTCTATATAATTCTATATATTCTTACCTAGATATGTTAAAGAATTATTGATAAAAGAAGAAAAGGGTTAATTCAATATTTATTAATTTTTTTTTACTTAATTCAAACCGTTTATTTTAATGATTTCTTTTCTTTGGCATCTAAATCTAACCAATCACTAACAGTTTTAAGTTGTTTTCTTGAAGAAGTACATAATATCCTTAGAAATGGTAAAAAATCCTGTATTGCTTCGATTTGTGATATTTCATATTTCAAGTTGATCTTATCAATCATACTTTTTTCACTACCTGTTACTGAATATGATCCTGATGTAATATACCGTGGAAAAACAACTCGACGAAATCCTTTTGTTGGTGGACTTCTCTTGCGTGATAAAGCAACTCCACCTGCGAAAAGGTCATAAAAATAAGGTAATAACGACCATTCTTGATTTTTTCGGATCCTTCCGAAAATCTCATCGGCTAATGAAAGATTTTCATAGGCATTTGCGATATCTTCGTTAACATTTAAGAAAGTGGGGAGATTTTCATTTACCCATTTATATAAGAAATTATAATCCACATCGGACTTATCAGTTAAACTACGAGCTTCCTCTAATGTATTAACCTTTTGGAATAAATCCCTAATTAATGTAAAAATTTCTTCAGTATTATCTCTATGGAGATTCATAATCAATTCTTTAGTGTCCATATTTACTGATCCTTGGCTTATACCCTGAAGATCATTAATGACACCTCTTAAATCTCCCATATTTTTTTTGATAATTAAATCTAAGTCTTCTTTCGTAAGACTTGAAATATTTTCATGTTTGAGAATATTCTGAGCTATTTTAAAAACCTCCTCTTCTGGTAATGGGTGGACTTCAAATCTTCGTATATTTTTATATAAATTTTGAAGGCTCTGCTTGTATTCATTAGAACATAAAATTATTGGAAATTGAGTGTGTCCAATTAGATCCACAATTGTTGGAACAGCTCCTCTATCCTTTGTCCCATAAATTCCATCAACTTCATCAATTAAAATTAATTTTTGTTTGGATTCGGTCATAAAATCCATAATTCCTCGAGATTTAACGGTCTCTTTTAACTTTTTTTCAAGGGCATCTTTAGTACGTGTATCAGATGCATTAGTCTCCACAACATCCATATTTAAATCATGAGCTAGTGCATATACTATGGAAGTTTTGCCAATACCCGGAGGGCCTTCCAATAAAATCGCTGCTTTTTCAGGAGGTAGGTTTATTTCTTCTTTTTGTTCTTTTTCAGAAACAGTTCTATTATATGCTCTTATCTTTTTATTTTCGTCATTTATTATTTTTATTTCTTTGAAAAAACTTCTAATAAAGTCTGTTAATTCTTCTGCTAAATTAACTCGGTGTCCTTCTACTTTAGCAGAAGGTAATGCCATTTCTTTCATGCTTTTTGGGCGGTACTTTTCGACCCAAGGCATTTGGGATTTTACATTTATAGGTTTTTTAGCTATTTCTCTCACCTTGGATTTTCATAAATTTTCTGAAAATAGACAAAATTTAGATAAGAGTGCGGAAATTTGTATATCGCTATCCATACCATCTAACGCGCGAAAATCCGCATCTGCAACCAAGTTAATCAATTTACTGCGAGCATATTTACTTAAAGGTAATTTAATCAATTCTTCAAGTAATAATTTAAATAATTCACTTGCACTATATTTATAGTTTGATATGATTTTTCTGGCCAATTCTCGAGCTTTTGGAAAATCACCATTTAATGTGAGTAGTAATAAGCTTCTCACAATATCTATTCGAAATTTCTGTGAATTTTGAAATAAGTTATCCAAATCTATGTTTTTTCCATTTAAACTACATAATTGCAATAAATCAATCGCTCGAGATATTTTTCCCTCAGAGAGGTTATACAGTACTTCTATAACACTATCATCAATTTGTAATGATTCTTTTTGTGAAATATTAAGAATTAACTCTCTAAATGATTGAAAATCTACTTGAGAAATCAAAAATAATTGACATCGGCTTGCAATAGGTTCTATGATTCCTGAGACTTTCGTCGTAATTAGGATCATGCGACAATTATTACCGTATATTTCCATTAATCGTCTGAAACCTTGTTGATTTGCTCCTAATACTTCAAAATTTTTAACTATCAAGATTTTAAAAGGAGCATCTCCTAAAACCTTGAGTTGCACGAAAGGTTTAACTTTAACCTTGATAAAAGCCGGAGTTGTGATCCTTTTACCTGCTATACTTCCGATTTTGCTGGTTGAGACATATGATTCTGATTTTGCTAAATTTCTTTCTTCTTCTGTTAAAGGTTCATCAGCATATATTAGCTTATAATTCGCAGCAAAATACCTTCCTAAGAACTCTTTAGCAAATAATCTAGCAATGGTAGTTTTTCCAATTCCTTCAGAGCCTACAAATAATAAATGTGGAAAGTTCCTTTTTTTGATTATCTCTTTTAGATTTTTGATAATATCTTGTCTCCCACATATTTCTTCTAATATGGTTGGTATATATTTTATTCGCCAAATCGGAATCGTCTCAGTCAAAGTTTTATACCTATTTTTTATAATTTATTGGGTTTTCTTATTTAGTTATTCTATTTATTATTTCAGCCATTAAAGCTAATATTTGAATTTGCTCATCTGCTCCTTGACTAATTCTATAATCAACCTCGCCTAAAAAATCGTGTAGATAAATCAAATCTTTTTGCTCGATTTTTAGTTTGGGTAAAATTTCTAAGATTTGTCTAATAAAATTTCGGCTGTCCAAATTTTCAGTATTTGCTAAGATTTCTTTTGTACGAATAAAATCTTTTGCGGAAATAGCTTCAAATAATTCTTCCAATTTTGGGCCATCTAAGAATCCAGTTATTTTTAGAACTTCATTAATATCCAGATTTTCTAATAATTCAAGTGCCACAGCGCTTTGGAGAGTGTTTATCGCTTTTCTTAAATCTCCCCGTGATATAAAAAAGAGCGTTTCAAAAAAATCTTCAGATGACTTGTCTGGAATCTTCAATTTTTCTTGCTTACTTATATATTTTAGCTGCTCAATAATTATTTCTTTAGGCAGACTTACAAACCTAAAGACAGCACATCTAGAAATAATAGGATCTATGATCCGATTAATATAATTACACATTAAGATAAATTTTACTTGATTTGATGTTTTTTCAATGATTCTCCTTAAAGCTTGTTGGACTTGATTTGGGATATTATCCGCCTCATCTAAAATAACGATTTTCAAAGATTTTACTCCAATTATCATATTTTGATTAACAAAATCTTTAATGACACTTCTTACATAATCCATTCTAACGGTATCAGAAGCATTTAGTTCTAAAACGTTTTGATAATAATCTTCGCCTTTTAATAACTCTTTTGCTATGATCAATGCGGTACTTGTTTTTCCTGTCCCAGCAGGTCCCGTAAAAATCATATGAGGCATAGTGCCACTTTTAACAAACTCCTTTAGGTTCTTAATAGCAATATTCTGACTAACGATCTCATCAAAAGAACGTGGTCTATATTTCTCGACCCAAGGAGTATCTAAATCGAGAGTCATATTATTAATTCCTATAGAATCTAATCTTAAGGATTATCTTCAGTAAGGTTTAATTCAAGTACTTCATAAACCTTTTTAAATTTCATCTTTTCATAAAGATTAGAGGCTTCTAATGCTTTATTTTTAATATTAACCTTTACTTTTTCGACTTTAATTCTTTTCAGATGCTCGAGTGCTTTTTTTAAGAGAATCTCTCCAACTCCCCGACCTCGGTACTCGCTTTTTAGGTAAAATTGTTTAATATATCCTTCTGACATTCCAAAGGGATCAATTCTAAGTTCTGCTATGATCATCCCAGCAATTTCATTATTATCTTCATTTACTGCTATTAAAATCCCATGTCTTTGTAATGGATCATATAACCTTCTTTGAATTCCCCAATCGAAACGTTTTGGATCAAATTTTTGTCCAAGCCCCTCAACTAATTGTTTAGTGAATTCTCTTAAAGCATCAATCTCATCTGGAGAGGCAATTTCTACTTTAATCAATTTTAAATCAGCTTCAAATTCTTTAATAGTTTGAAATTTTATAAGATAAATAAGTGATTTATATATTTTATTTATTTCAATTAATTAAAACTTTTTATTTATATCAAAATAAAACGTATCTAACTTAATATATTAGCAAATTCTTTTCTTAAAATAAATATTAATATAAAATACTTGAATAAAATATTTTTTAATATTTTAGCGTGCGGAAACTCCGTCCCAAGCCTTTACTTCGGGATCAACATGACCACAGCTGGGACATTGTTGATTTACTTCCCAAGCTTCTAGTGCTGGATGAACACGAGTATAAAGACCGCCACATTTTTCACACACTAAAAATTTAGCTCCACACCCATCACACATTTCAAGTGTACCATTTTCAACAAATCTAAAAGTTCTTTTCATCCATTCATCGTTAACTCCTCTGAAATTTTTCCCACCGCATTCTGTACATTCCTTATCGACCAAAATTGCACACCTACTTTTTGCTTAATATAATTAATTATTATTTGACTAGAATAATTGTATATTTAATAAATTCTATAATTAAAAATCTTTAGTTTTCAAATTATTTTAGCCTTGTTAGCCAAAAATACCCTTTATGCAATAATGAATAAAGTCTAATTTTCTACATTTTCAACTTTTTAGCGGAGCCAATTCCTTTTACTTCTGGATTTACTCGTTCGAGTTCTCCTATTAATTGATATACCTTATCATCACTTAAGGCTTCACTAAATTTAACCAGCATCTCTTTATTTCCAACAAATAGTCCCTTTCTTTTCATGGGTTTTCCATCATCGGTTAAAGGATTTACTTCCAAATGCAATAATGCTGGTCTTGTCTTCGTTGCAGGAACTTTTACAACAAATACTCCTTCTACAGGGGTTTCCATTTTTTCCCAGTCCTTTCCATTCTTTAGATGTTCTCTTAGTTGAGCTTGTATATCAGCCATTTACATCCCACCATTTAAATTTTTATTATGTTTGAATTCATTTACTATATTTATTAAATTGTATTATGTGTTACATAATATACCATACATATATATTTTATGAAAAAATATTTTTGTCGGAAAAAGTAAGGTCATTTTCCAGTGAATGCTTAAATATCACGTCCATATATATATTAATATCGAAATATTTAAAGTTCTGGTGAATTAAATAATGAAATTAATATCAGTTAATTTACCTGAAGCCTATATTAAAGTTTTGGAATTATTGGTAGCAGAAGGTAAGTTTCCAAATAGGTCTGAAGCAATTCGAGTAGCAATTAGAGATTTAATTAAAACTGAATATTTAATTGAAGAATCTGTTAAAAGAAACATCAGCCCTGCTTCAATAGAACAGCAGATAGAGCATGAAATTCAAGAAAAAATGTTAATCTAACTCCAATTTTTTTTTCTTACCTTTTAATTTTCTTAAAACATCTCTCGGTTTCAAAATTTTTAAAACGGTGAATTAACAAAATATTATATTAATTTTGGATATAATATAATTGATTTATAATTAAAAAAATGAAAGGTTATTTTTTTTCCATTAATTCCTGTATTCTCTTCTTTCTTGCTTGCCTTCGAGCTGCAATCCTATCTTTAAATTCTTCTTCCTCTTCTTTTAATGATCTTTCTTTTTCTTCTAATTCTTCCTTTTTACGTTTAAATGACTCTTCTCGTGCGACTTGCTTATTTTCTAATGTACTAATATATCTAGTAATCGACATTATTTCACGAGACCATTCGGATCCAAGTTTTGCAAAGATCTCTTTTGCTGTTGTAGCAAAGTCTATAGCTTTTTTGAAGTTGTTGCGTCGTTCTTCTTTTTTACATTTATCCATATATTCATATGCAAGTTCTGATGACAATTCTAAAGGTTTCCCTTCTTCTATTTCAATCCCTTCTATATCAGAAACGTCTTTCAATTTTCTTTTCTTATCGATTGATTCTCGAAGCTCCTTAATTTTGATCTCAATTTGGTTAATATATTTTGTCCCAATTTTAGTTTCTTTAAGATTAAATATGGATTCGTTTAGCTCAGATATTGCTTTCATAATTCGATTTTTAAGTAGAGAAACATGTGCTTTATCTAATGCCCCATAAGCAGATTTAAAATTTTTTAAATTTTCTTCACTATCAATTTCTTCTAATGTAATAAGTGGTACATGGCTTTTATTCTTTAATACATGGATTTGATTATTTATATCTGCGATCTCTTTATCCCAACTGACTCTTTCCATCATTTTAATGATTTCTTTCAATTGTAAAACTCCTTTATTGTATCTGCCATTTTGTATTTCGATATTCGCCCGTTCTAAATTTTCTTCAATTCTATCTTTAAGTTTATCAGAAACTTGAAGCTTTCTTAATTTCTCACGTTTTTCTTTTATTTTAGCACTTTCAAGCTCCTTTCTTTGTTGTTCTGCAGCTATTAACATACTTTCAAGCTCTTGCTTCTCTTGCATTTGTTTTTTCTTATATTCTTCCAATCTTTTTTGCTTTGTCTCCTCAATTTGAAGGTTTAGTAATAATTCGTTGTTAATTCGATTTACTTCATGAAACCAATCAAGTTCTTTAAAGATATCCTGTGCTGCAATATATGTTTCGTATGCTTCCTTAAATTTATTTTTTTCTAAAAGATGGGTTCCTTTCTCAAGTAGAGCATAGGCTCTTTCTGAGGTAATAATCTCTTTTTCTTTTTGTCTTTGAAGCTTTAACATTTCCTCTCTTTTAAGCTCTTGCTGGAGTCTTTCTAACTCCTTAGTTTTAGTTATTTCTTCTTCTAATTCTCTCTCTAAACGCAATTTCTCTGCTTCTTCTTCTTCGAGTGCTTTTTCTCTAAATTCAAACTCTTGTTTTTTCTTTTTTATTACAATTATCGACTCTTGAACCATTTTAAGCCCGTCTGTCCAATTAATCTCAGAAATTATTTTCTGACTTTGTTCATATAATTCAATTGCAGACTCAAAATTATCCTGATCTAATTGTCTTTTCGCTTGATCCATAAGACTAAATGCCTCAAATTTTTTAGATTCCAACTCTTCTTCTTGTTTACGTTTTGCAAGAAGTTTTTCCTCCCTAAGTTTTAATTGCTCCAATTCTTTCTCTCTTTGTTTCTTGAGAATTCTTTGTTGTTCTTCCAATTCTTTTTTATGTTTTTCTATTTTTTTGGTTTCTAGGGCTCTTAATTTACTATCCGCCTGCATTTTTTCTTTGTAATAATTTATTGTATTTATAAGATCGACTGCTTGATCTTCCCATCCAATCTCTTCAAAGATGCTACGAGCATTGCGATACATTTTAATAATATCTTCAAAAGGGGGTTCTGGGAAGTTGCCCTCTTTTAACTCTAACTCATATCTTTTTGCAATACTTTCTGCCTCATCAATAATCCCAAACGCTTCATTTGATAATTGTTCTTGTTGTCTTTTTTGCTCTTCTAAAGCTAAAGCTTTCTTTTTCCTCTCTATCTGAACTCGTTCTACCCTTGGTCTTACAATCGCAACCTTAACTTCTTCTTCTATTGCTTTAACTTTTTCAATATCTCGTAGTTTATCATCTTTTTCTTTTTTATCTTTATAAAAATTAATTGTATTAATTAAACTATTAGCTTCATTATCCCAATGATTATCTTGAAATATTTGCCTTGCCTGTCTATATAATTTAATAGCTTCTTCATAAGGACTTTCATAAAGTAAGATTTCTTTCTCCAACTTTAGCCTCAATTCATATTCTTTTACCAATTTTTCTGCTTTATCAATAAGAGAAAATCCTTCATCTAATAACTTCTTTTTTTCTCTCTTTCTCGTTTCAATTTCTCGTAATTTCTCCTCATCAATAGTTTTAGAATCCTTAGACCTCAGTAATTCCCTCATTTCTCTGCTTCTTGTTTCTTTCTGGGTTTCAAATTCTCTTAATTTTTTATCTTTATCTAACTTGTCTTGGTATAACTGAATTTGGCTATTAAATACAAAAGCCTGATCAATCCAACCTTTTTCCTTAAGTTTTTGATGAATATCTGTATAAATATCAATAATTTTTGGATATGGACATTCTTCTTCGAATTTCCCTTGCCGAATAGCAAATTCATATTTTCGCGCCATTTCCTCTGCTTGATCTACATTAGAACGTATTTCTCTCTGAAATTTCTCTTCTTCGGCTATAGTTTCATATTTCTCTTCAACTGCTTTTACTCTTTTTGCTGCACTCTCTAATTCTTGTTCAGTATTAATTAAGAACTGTTCCTCAAAATCTCTTTGCTTCTGTAGTTTTAACCTTTCAATCTCTCTTAATTTTTTGTCTTGTTCGAATTTATCTTGATATAATTGGACTTGCCTCCAATAAATAGCAGCTTCATCATTCCAACCTCTTTCTAGAAGTTTTTTCTTTACTTGTTCATAAAGTTCTATTATAACGGGATAAGGACAAGATTCTTCAAATTTACCTCTTCGAAGTGCTAGTTCATACTTTCTTGCCATTGCATCTGCTTCATCGACCATTTTAGCAATCTCGTTTTCAAAATTTTCTTCTTCAATTTCTCTTTGATATTGTTCTTCAACTACTCTTAATTTTTCTATATCCTCCTTTAATTGCTTATCTTCTTTCTTAGCCTTTGTAAGTTCTTCAAATTCTTTTTGTTTTTGAGCTTTTTGAGCTTCAATTTCCCGAAGTCTCAAATCATTTTCTAATTTACCCATATAATAATTGATTTGTTTTGTGCAAATGGTTGCTTGATCAGTCCAGCCTTTGTCAACTAGCTTATTTTTTGCTTCTGTATAAATATTAATTATCTCTTGATAAGGACATTTTTTTTCAAATTTCCCTTGTCGTATAGCAAATTCATATTTCCTTGCCATTTCTTCCGCTTCATTGACCATTTTAGCGATTTCGTTTTCGAAATTAGCTTCTTCAAGTTCTTTTTGATATGTTTCTTCTGCTAATCTTAATTTTTCTAAATCTGATTTAAGTTTTCTATCATCTACTTTAATTTTAATAGAATCCTCATAAACTTTCTGCTTTTGAGCTTTTTGAATTTCAATTTCCCTTAGTTTCTTATCTTTTTCTAATTTCCCTAAATAAAGATTAATCTGTTTGGCGTAAATCAAAGCTTGTTCAGACCAACCCCTTTCAATTAATTTATTTTTAGCATCAGAATAAATATCAATTACGTCTTGATAAGGACATTTTTTCTCAAACTTTCCTT
>SMTZ1_10005076_pt1 | contig 13226 bp, 12 predicted proteins | sample DeeMarSWOR136_30_FD_25667 | JGI IMG/M metagenome (IMG submission 25667) | reverse complement strand
CACAAAAGGTCCGGCCCTGAGGGCTCGGCTCCGGGATGTGACTTCCAAGTCATTTTGGAGTAATGGAGTACTGGAGTGATGGATCATACGAATATTGGATCAAAAGAGATAGGATGCCTTGAGGACCCATTATTCCATCCTTCCACTATTCCATGGTTCCCCTGTCTTGTCGTCCAGTACTCCAAAAGAGCTCACTATTTGACCACCAGACAGCGGGATCTTCGACTGTTTCAGAGGCCCATGTTTTCCATGATGAGATAGAGAATGCCCCAACGCCTCGCCATGTGTCAAGCAGAACATGCCCCTGTCGAAAGTGCACATCATCCTTGACTTTCCGCCATTTTTGTAGATCATGTTGTATAATATACCCATTGAGACTCTTCGCTCAATGGGAATCATCATCTCATTCTCATTGCTTGGAGATCGGAATTCATGGACCTCATAGCCAAAGGGGGTATCTTCATTTACCCCATCGTCTTTTGCTCCATTGTTGCTCTGGCTGTGTTCCTGGAAAGGTTGTGGGTGTTACAGCGCAAGCATGTCATTCCTTCGGAGTTTATTCGCAAAGTGGAAGACTTGCTCAAGAAGCAAAAACTCTCTGACGCCATCTTCCTTTGTCAGGCGGATCCCTCATCCATAGCGCGGGTTTTCTTCGCCGGGCTGAAAAATGCCGGCAGAGGCATGTGGCTTGTGAAAGAGTCCATCGAAGAACGGGGTGGAAGAGAGGCCGCTGTTCTCGAGAAACGGGTCGGCATTCTTTCCACCATCGCCAGTCTAACGCCCTTACTGGGTCTTTTGGGCACGGTCTCCGGCATGATCAAGACTTTTAACGTCATTTCCCTTCAGGGCGTAGGGAACCCTGCCCCGCTGGCCGGGGGAATTGCCGAAGCACTGATCACTACAGCCGCGGGCCTTTCTGTGGCGATTCCCACCTTGGTGTGTTATCGTATCGTTAAAGACAAGGCGGAATCCCTCATCTTCGAAATGGAGGAGAACTCCATCAAGATTATAGAAATCATGGAGAACGCCACCAGTCACACCTAGCGAAGCTTCGCCTCAGACCGACGAGGCTTTCGCCGGGGATGGCCATTCCCCTCAAGGCGATATCTATAGGGTGCTGGGGAGGCGGACTGATCTTTGAGGGTTTGAGAGAGCTTTGACTTGGTCGGAACGGAAAATTCTGCTAGGGCCTTTTTGGTGCAACCCTCAAAAATCAGCCCGCTAGAATGTTCGGTGGAATTCTTTTGAGATATCGCCTTTCGGGGAACAGCCATCCCGGCTTCGCGACAAGCTTGACATTAACCCGCCTCAGTCGGGTAAATGCGCCTTAGACGCATAAATGTTAAGATCTTGAGCTATGAAGACAGCTGGTCTCATGTATCATGCAGAATTTGTGCTTGTGGCTATGAATCCCATGACAAGGGCTGAACATGCGCTTTAGGAGCGTCAAGAAAGAAGAGCCAACCCTCGGTATCGCACCGCTCATCGACATCGTCTTTCTCCTGTTGATCTTCTTCATGGTCACCTCCCACTTTGATGTCGCCTCAGGCGTTCGCATCCGCCTGCCCCAGGTGGCAAAGATGATTTATGACCAGCATGAAAACAAGGTCACGGTCGTTATTGATAAATCCGGCCAGGCATACCTCGAGGGCAAGAAGACGGACATGAAAGCCTTGGGTGAGAGACTCGAAGCGCTTGTTCATGAGAAAGATCTCTTCCAGGTGGTCTTGCAAGCAGACAAGGATGTCAGACACGGCGTCGTGGTGCAGACCATGGATATTGCAAAAAGAGCGGGTGTTCGTTCCATTGTCATTGCGGCCCACTGGAAATCGGATAAAGTCCTCTAAGACGCATTTCGGAGTGTCTTATCTTGAGTGTGAGCACAAGAAAGGTCTTGAAATTCTCATTGCTGACCCTCCTTTTTTTCGGCCTCATCGTGGCGTGGCTCGGCTTCGGAGAACGGGGATTCATTCATCTGTACCGGATGGAAAAAGAAAGACAGACTCACCTGGACAGAATCCAGAATCTGGAGCAGGAAAACCGAGAGCTCCTGGAAGAAATCCAGCGCCTTCGCGAGGACGTGGCCTACATGGAGTCCCTGGGCCGGCGAGAACTGGGCCTGGTCAAGGACGGTGAAGTGCTTTACCGGTTCGCTAAGGAAAGGGACCTTGCCCCGCCTGCCCCGCCCGGGCGGAGCAAGGAGCCATAAGCCATCCGGGCCCCGAGGACCAGGTTTTTCAAGTTCCAATAAGGGCTTTAAGCGTGCTATACTGTTACAGCCGTTTTCATAGGAGGAATGGATCATGGTCAATGGGCATGACCTTTATCAGCAAATTTTGGAGTGCGGGCCTTCATCGGGCACCCTTTTTGTGGTGCTTTCAAAACTCAAACAAGAAGGGCAATGGAAACGGGTTGTTCAGGAGTGCATCAGGGCATTGAACATCCATCCTCAAGACATCGCCATCCGGCAGCTCCTGGCCGAAGCCTATCTCGAAACGGGTTTTCTTTCCCAGGCCGAGGCTGAATGGGAAAAGGTCACCGCACAGATTGATGAACTCGCCTCGGCTTACAAACGCCTCGCCATCCTCTATCAAGAAGGGAATAGGGACGAGGAGGCAAGGAAGACACTCCATGTTTATCTGGCCCACCGGCCTGATGATCAAGAGGCCCAGCAACTCCTCGAAGGGTTGAAGACCTTGCCCGGTCCTCCGCCTATTGAAATGGAGCCTCCTGTTGAGCCGGCTGCCCCGGTGGGTGAGGAAGCCGGGCCGGAAACATCCGAAGGAGCCGAGGAAGAGGCCGGGGAGATGGCGCCCCCACCCGAGCAGGAAACCCTTCCCGAGATTGCGACGCCCACCCTCGCGGAGCTCTATTACAGGCAAGGCCAAATCGAGGAGGCCATCCGCACATACGAGAAAGTCGTGGCGGGAAATCCGGATGATGAACGGGCTGAAGCACGCCTTGAAGAACTGAGGGCCGCACCACCACCACAGGCGATGGTCCGAACGGACAAGGAACGGGAGAAAAAAGAAAAAATGATCGCCCTTCTCGAGAAATGGCTCTCCAATATTCAGGAGGGACCAAAGGATAACATGCCCGCCTAAGGCACGCCCCGCCTTGCCCCAATTGAGCGAAAATCCTCAATTAGGAGGAATCTGATTGCGCCTTCGGAAAAGACATCCCCACGGCCATCTCACAACGGATGGGTTCCATTCTCCTCAAAGACAAAGCCGGTGATTTGAGCAACAGCCTCTTATCAGTTATCCGTAATTCGAACCCTGTTAATCACATTCTTGTGTCTTTACCAGAGGAGAGATATAATTTTGTCCATCTGGCTTTCAAAACGTATAACCAAGAACCGATAACGAATACCGCCTAATCGAGTGTTGACTCGATTAAAGAGTAAGACGAGATTGAATGTGGTTTTCAATTTTGCAGCAACAGGAATCGGGAGCGTACCCTTTCTGGATGTGGAGGGGACCTGTCGCAGGATTCTCGCCACGTGCCGCGAGATTCCCTTTTGGCCCCAGTTCGTCCTTCGCAGCTCTCACGAGGACATGACCGTTCAGTTCAGCGAAGGGCTTCCCTTTCTGGCACTCAAAAAAGACCAAAGAACCCTTGAGCTCTCATCGCGTAATATTGAATCGGATCTGACCGCCTTTTACGGCCTTTTCCTTACCGAAGATGCCGGCCACTTTGCTATCAGCCCAGCCTATGCGCCCGGCCTCTATAAAATGATCGCCGCCCTCCAGGAAAAGCCGGAATCCTATGGGGCCTATGTGAAAGGGCAGACGGTTGGGCCTGTCACGTTTGCGGCGGGCATTGCGGACCATGACGGGAAATCCATTCTTCATCATCCTGATCTCGTGGAGGCTCTGGCCAAGGCTCTGGCCGTCCGGGCTCTCTGGCAGGTGACGGAACTGAGCAAGTCGGGGAAGCGTGTCATCATTTTTTTGGATGAACCCTATCTTTCCGGTTACGGTTCCGCTTTCCTTACCGTTCAGCGCCACGAAGTCATTGGCCTCATCAAAGAAGTCATCAACTACCTGCGTGAGCGGTCCGAGGCCCTTATCGGCATCCACTGCTGCGGAAACACGGACTGGCCCATGATTATTGAAACAGGGCCGGATATTATCAGCTTTGATGCCTTCTCCTACATGGACTATTTCCTGCTCTACCCGAAGGAGATCGGCGGGTTTCTGGAGCGCGGCGGGAACATTGCTTGGGGCATTGTGCCGACTTTCGCTTTTACCGGAAAAGAAACAGTGGAGAGCCTCTTTTCTCTGCTTCAAAAGGGACTGGACCGAATCCTGTCATGGGGGCTGAGCCCCGGACTGGTGGCCAGGCAATCATTGCTCACTCCGGCCTGCGGCATGGGAACCATGAAAGAAGGGGCAGCAGAGAAAGCGCTTGATCTTCTATCCCAGCTTTCTGAAAGATGCAAAGCGCTGCGCTTGTCGTGGAAAGAGTAGTGGCTGTCATGCCGCCTGCTTCGACTCCCAGAATGGCAAGAATCAGTATTCGCGGCGTGGTGCAAGGCGTCGGTTTCAGGCCTTTTGTCTATCAGCTCGCCCTCAGGTTCGGTCTCAAGGGCTGGGTCTGCAACACTTCCGGAGACGTCAAGATTGAAATCGAAGGGTCTTCGGAGGCTGTCCAGCAGTTCCTTGCCGGACTGAGGCGGGAGGCCCCGCCCCGGTCCCGAATTGAGAAAATGTCGGTGCACCACGGTCAACCCACTGGCTATACCCTTTTTGAAATCAAAGAGAGTCTTTCCGAACAAGGGGCCTATCAGCTCATTTCCCCTGATCTGGCCACCTGCGGCCCCTGCATAGCCGAGCTTTTTGATCCCACTGATAGAAGGTATCATTACCCTTTCATCAACTGCACCGATTGCGGCCCCAGGCTGACCATTATCCAGGACATTCCCTATGACAGACCCAACACGACCATGCGCGCCTTTCGAATGTGCCCGGCATGCCAAAAGGAATATGAAGATCCTTTGAACCGCCGCTTCCACGCCCAGCCCAATTGCTGCGCCCAATGTGGACCCCGTCTGGAACTGACCGATCCCACTGGAATGCCTCTCGAGTCGCACGACCCCATCGCTGATGCGGCAAAGTGGCTGAAAGAGGGCAAGATTATTGCCCTGAAAGGAATCGGCGGCTTCCTGCTGGCCTGCGACGCCACCGACGAGGCCGTGGTTCAACGTCTCCGGGAAAGAAAAAAGAGGCGATACAAACCCTTTGCCCTCATGATGCCCTCCCTCCAGCGCATTAAGGAGACCTGCTTTGTGTCTACGGAAGAAGAAACGCTTCTCACCTCTGAGAAATCCCCGATTGTGCTACTGAAAAAAAGGAATGAAAACCTCGTAGCGCCCGGCGTCGCGCCCCACCTTAAATACCTCGGCGTTATGCTGCCCTATACACCCCTTCACCATGTGCTCATGCACGAGGTGGGTCTGCCCTTGGTCATGACGAGCGGGAATTTGAGCGAAGAACCCATCGTGGGCCAAAACGAGGAAGCCGTGGAAAAACTCGCCGCCCTCGCAGACAATCTGCTTTGGCACAACCGCGATATTTACGCTCCCTGTGACGACAGCGTGACCATGGTTGAGGACGGGCAGACTTGTATCCTCCGCCGAGCCCGGGGCTATGCGCCCCAGCCTATCCGGCTGCCTTTTGAGACCTGTCAAGTTCTGGCATGCGGCGCTGAGTTCAAGAACACCTTTTGTATGACAAAGGACGAATACGCTTTTGTGAGCCAACACGTAGGCGACATGGACAACTACGAAACCTTGGTCCACTTTGAAAAAATGCTTCACCTCTATCGCAGGCTGTTCCGGTTGGATCCTGTGGTGGTCGCCTACGACATGCACCCGGATTATCTGGCCACGCGTTACGCCCGAGAGCTTTTGGAATCCAACGACGCCCTGACCGGGGTTCCCGTCCAGCATCACCACGCCCATATTGTGAGCTGCATGGTTGAAAACGGCATCACCAAACCGGTTTTGGGCGTTGCCTTTGACGGCACCGGATATGGGGAAGACGGCACCATTTGGGGTGGTGAATTTCTTCTCGTTGAATACGAAAAGTTCACCCGTCTCGCCCACCTTGAATACGTGCCGCTGCCCGGGGGCGATGCGGCTGTAAAGCGGCCTTATCGGATGGCTGTGAGCTATCTTCTCACCCTTCTGGGTGAGGAGACGCTCAGTAACACGCTCGAATGCTTAAAGGGGATCCGTGCCGAGGAAATCGATCTCATCAAAACCCAGGTTATGAAAAAAATCAACGCACCCGTCACTTCCAGCGCCGGGCGGCTCTTTGATGCTGTCTCCTCTCTCATCGGCATAAGACAGGTCATTGACTACGAAGGCCAGGCGGCCATAGAGCTCGAAATGGCGGCCACCGATGCGGGCCCTGACCACAGCGGCTATCCTTTCCATATTGTAAGGGCAGACGGCAACAGGGTGGTCCGTTTGAATGCCCTGTTCTCAAGCCTTCTTCAAGATATCCACAGGGGCGTTCCAAAGGCGACCATGGCATGGCGGTTCCACTTTACCGTGGCCGAACTCATATCCCAAGCCTGTCAAACCTTGTCCAGAGAACATGGACTGGACCATGTGGCCTTGAGTGGCGGCGTATTCCAGAATCGCTTGCTTTTGAAACTGACCAAGCGCGCTTTACAAGAGATGGGGTTGCATGTCCTCACCCACCGGGATCTGCCATGCAATGACGGCTGCATATCCCTGGGTCAGGCGGTGATAGCCGGATCCAGAATAAAGAATCCGCCCCCTGAGCACACGGCTTAGGGCCGCCCCCGGAAGAGGGGCTTCGAGGACTGGAGTAATGGAGTGATGGAGTAATGGACGACACAACAAGGGAACGATGGAATAGTGGAAGAATGGAATAATGGGCGCTTAAAGCACCCTATCTCTTCTGACCCAATATTCCAACATTCCATTATTCCAATATTCCTTTCACGCAATACTCCATCAAACTTTAAGCCGTTAAAATCTGACCTGACGCATAGAACCAAGTTTTGTAGGACTCAATGAAGGCATTTTGAATTGCCCAGCTGTTGTCGGTCATGGCCTCCTACATCGATTCAGCGTTGATTCGCCTTGCCAACGCTTTTGAACGTTACCAAAATGTTATAAAACCTGAATAGCCAAGAGAGGCGGTATGTCCCATGGAAGACACCATACTTCTTGCGCATGGGAGCGGTGGCAAGCTCAGTCACGAACTGGTGAAAAAAACGCTTCTGAGCGCCTTGCGGAATCCTCTCCTTGAAAAACTGGATGATTCAGCAGTCTTCGAGATCAGCGGGCGCCTGGCCTTTACCACCGACAGTTACGTGGTCAGCCCCCTCTTCTTCCCCGGTGGAGATATCGGCAAGTTGGCCGTCTGTGGAACAGTGAACGACCTGTCCATGGCCGGGGCCATGCCCCTTTACCTGAGTCTGTCCCTGATTATCGAGGAGGGTTTTCCTTTCACCGACCTGCAACGAATCGTCGCCTCAGTTCAGCAAACAGCGGAGGAGTGCCGTGTCGCTGTGATCACCGGGGATACCAAGGTGGTGAATCGCGGCATGGCGGACAAGCTTTTCATCAACACCGCGGGGGTCGGTCTCGTCCAGCAGGGCATGAGCGTCTCCAGCACCAATGCCGTCGTGGGCGACAAGGTTATTTTGAGTGGTCCCATAGGTGATCACGGTATCGCGCTCCTCAGTGAGCGAGAGGGGCTCCGCTTTGAGTCTTCTCTTGAAAGCGACTGCGCTCCCCTCAACGGTCTTGTCGCTGACATGATGGCCGTATCCCATAAAATACACTGCCTCCGTGACCCCACAAGGGGAGGCCTCGCCAGCACCCTCAACGAATTTGCTGACAGCTCGAATGTGGGGATTCGCATAGAAGAGGAGCACATACCGATTCATGAAGCGGTACGTGCCGTGTGTGAATTGATGGGGTTTGATCCCCTGTACGTGGCCAACGAAGGAAAACTGGTGGCTCTTGTTGCTCCAGAGGATGCAGAGCAGGTTCTCACTCGGATGCGCCAAAATCGTTATGGCTCGGCGGCCAAAATCATCGGCGAGGTGGTCGCCGACCATCCCAAAAAAGTCATCATGAAAACGCCCCTTGGCACGTCGCGTATTGTGGACATGCTGACCGGGGAGCTGTTGCCGCGCATCTGCTAGCTCGTTTCTGAATTGGAAACTTCAGGTATACAGATTCTCATTTCTGGATGGGCATTAGAGGAGCTTTGCTGTCTTCCCCGTTTGTGAAGCTGACCTTTCTCCATAAGTCCCCTGCTGGACGCCGGGGGCCGATGTGCCTTGAAGATTCGCCAAGCGTTCCCTACCCCGGGGACAGGAAGGCTTTTCTGATCTCTTTTCTTACAGAGCTTGCCTCTCTGTCCGACAGCCTTCCTTTTTCCACGTAAACGCGGTTCAGCAGCCCCAGGTGGCTCTCATCCTTGTCTCGCCCCTTTTGCACCAGATCCGCGAAGGCCTTTCGGTATTCTGCCGTAAAATCGAGAGGCGCGATTCCCAGTTCCCGTCGTATATTTTTTTCAAGCCTTTCTGCCTCTTGGCGCCCAAGACCCTTTTTTCGGGCAATTTCATCCAGATAGTTTCTCTCCAGCAGCGTCATCTCAGGCTTGGGCAGAAGACTCAGTCTCAAAAGTTCTGAGAAGATTTCATGGGGGGCGTCCTCTCTGACGGCCAGTGCAAATTCAAGACAGCTCTGATATCGATTGTTCGGATCCTTTTCCAGAGCCTTCAAAATCGCATCCCTGATTCTTGGCCTGATGTTCCTGAATGTTTCCAGAATGCTCCTGGGTTCATCAAGGGAGGCTTCCAAATGATATTCCAACAAGGCGGTCATCTTCTTTCTGTCACTCGAGGGCGGCTGTCCTGTGAGCATGCAAAAAAAGGTCACCCCCAGGGAATAAACATCCGTCCTGAAATCCACCGCTTCATTGAGAAGCTGCTCCGGAGACATGTAATGGGGCGTACCGACAGACCATTCTCCCCCTCGGCCGTGGGCCATGGAAACGGCAAGCCCGAAGTCCGCTACTTTTGCCCTGCCCTGCTGATCCAGAAGAATGTTTGAGGGTTTGATATCGCCGTGGATGATCCCGTATTTGTGGGCGAAACCCACCCCCTCCAAAACCTGCAAAAAGATGTGCAGAGCCCTTTCCAGGGAAAGGGCCCCTTTTTCTTGCCGCTTCTCTTTAATGGCCTTGGCCTTCTTGATCACCTTGCTCAAGTCGGTTCCCCTCACATACTGCATCACCAAACAGGGCTTGCCCTGGTGATCAAAGGCTCTGAAGATTTGGACGATATGCGGGTTATCCAGATTGGCCTGAATCCTGGCCTCCTTCATGAATTGCTTCTTGAAAGCCACCTTTTGGGAGAAAGGATAGGTAAGCGCTTTGATGACCACATTCCTTTTCAGAACGATGTCACGGGCCAAATACAACTCGGCCATGCCCCCTTCTGCGAGCTTCTTCTGGATGCGGAATTCCCCCACTTCCTGCCTTGCCTGAAAGACCGCCTCACCCACAACACTCACCTCCTGGAGCGCCGCCGCCATGCTCAACTCAGGGGCCGGTGGATTGACAAAACTCAAAACGCTTCATGAAGACAATGACGAACCTCCGAGAATCTGTCGGAGGAAACCACGAGCAGATGGTCCTCTATTTTTTGTCCGTCCAAATACTCGTTGAGAAAGAGTTCGCTCCCATCCATTTTGAAGATATGGCCCCCCGCCGCTTCGATAATGATACGGACCGCCGCGAGATCCTGATAGGATTCATTCGCAAGCAATGCCGCCTCGGCGCGACCCATAGCCACATAACACACATGAGCGGACGTGCATCCCAGGTCCCGTATCTTACCAGGGAAGGTGGCCCGGTAATGGTTGTGAAATCGCGAGTAAGTCAGGAGCAGGCTCTCATCATTGATGTCCTCCTGCGGGGAAATGCGGATTTCTTCATTCCCTCTATAAGCCTTTTGCTCTGCCTGAGCGTGGAAAAGATCGTCGGTCACGGGCATATAAAACAGACCCATGACAGGCCAGTGGTTCTCATAGAGGCTGAGCGACAGACCCCAGATGGGGATCCCGGCCTGAAAGTTCGCTACCCCATCCAATGCGTCGAAAACCCAGAGGTACCGCTTTCCCCCGTGGGTATAGCCTTCTTCGTTCTGGCCGTTCATATAGATCTGGTGTTCGGGAAAATGGGCATAAAGCTCCTCCTGGAAAAACTCTCTCAAGCGGAGCTCTGCCTCGGTGACCAACCCTTCGTCGAACTTAGCACGGGGGCTACCCTTACCATAATAGGCGAGGGCTTCCTCCCCGGAGCGGCGAATCACGTCCATAGCAAATCGCCCTAAGTCTTGAATGGCTTGTTCTTTTGCAACCTCCATAGGCCCTCCTTGAAAAGAATTGGTGTTGTTCAAAACTATTGAGCAGCGCATCCTCGCGCCACGTTTCAAAATCCCCTCTGTCTCCTCCTTCGACCCTTCGACTCCGCTCAGGACAAGCAAGCTCCCTTCGAGAGCCTTCCTTCGACCTTGCTCAGGATCTACGACAGGGTCTTCGACAGGGCAGGCTCTTTTCAAAGGGGAGAACCCTAACGCTTATTGTACGAGCCAAGCTTAACTATACCACCAGAAAAGCCGGTGGGTTTTGAAAACGACTAAAGACGCAAGGGTTACAAAAATTTCAGTTGGATAATCGCTTTGCCGTGACCCTTAAGCCTTATGCCTTGCGCCCTAGACATCCATGAATTCGCAAACAACGTTCAAAACCGTCCCATCTCATGGAGGTAATGGTAAACCACGATGCCCACCGTGGTCGCCAGGTTGAGGCTCCGAACCCGACCCCAAATTGGAATCTTGTAGCACGGATAGGCCTCCCGAATTTCAGGAGGAAGGCCGAATGTCTCCCTGCCGAAAAGGAGCCAGTCCCCGCGATTCACCTCCGCCCGGGTGTAATCTTCCAATGCGTGGGTGCTGAAACCGATCAACTCGCCCGTTCCATTTTCACGCTTGTATCGAAGAAAAGACTCGAAATCCATGTGATGTCGGGTATCCACCTCCTGCCAGTAGTCCAATCCGGCCCTTTTGAGGTGCCTGTCATCCACATGGAATCCCAAAGGATGGATCAGATGGAGCGGGACTTCCGCAGCGCCGCACAGGCGCGCGATATTGCCTGTGTTGGCGGGAATCTCGGGTTGGTGGAGCACCACGTGAAGCGTCGGATTTTCGATGACCCGAGATCCCATTCTTGGTTTGGTAAGGCTCATGAATCCGTCACGATTCCCTAGGGTTAGAAAGGCCTTAGGGCGCCGCAGTCAGGACACTGCCAGTTGACGCCGCTGCAGGTGAGCCCCCATAAGTTTTCTTCCATGCAGGCGTTGCAGATCTGAAACCCACAGGGGCAGGTCCAGCAAAAAGGCTGCTCCCTGCCGCAGCAACTGCATTGATACGTTTTCTTTCTCCGTTCTTTTCTTTTACGGCTCCCCTCGCCCATAGGCCCGTCTCGGCCTCTCACAGCTCTATCATGGGGATCGGATCATGCTGGTAACTCGCCAAAACCCGCGTCTTTGTGTGGCCGCACCGCACCAGCACGTCTTCCGCAATCCTGACCGCCTTCTCTGGCAGGTTATTCTGTGCACTGAGGTGGGCCAACACGACAAAAGCGAGGTTTTCATGGGAGACCGCTTTCAGCAATTCCCCGGCCTGATGGTTCGACAAGTGCCCGTCCGGGCCCTTGATCCTTCTCTTCACTTCCAAAGGATAGAGCCCTTCTTCCAACATCTTTTCGTCGTGGTTGGACTCCAGGATCAAGGCATGACACCCCATCAATCGATCCTCCACCAACCAGGTGCTCCGGCCGAGGTCTGTCACGAGGCCAAGGCGCGCTCCTTCCGAGGAGATCACGAGACCCATAGGGTCTGCTGCATCATGGCACTTGGTGAAGGTTTCGATCACAAGGCCGTTGATGATGATGGTCTGACCGGTCTGGATCATGACGGGTCTGAAAAGATTCCCGAGTGCCCTCATGCCTTTCCTCATGGTTAGTGCATTGATATAGACAGGGATATCCAACCGTCTGGTCAAAGCACCCGCACCCTTGATATGGTCGCCATGCTCGTGGGTAATGATGAGAGCATCCAGGTTTGCCGGATCCACCTCCACCTGTTCGAGCCGCCTGATCAGCTCTCGACAGCTCAAACCGGCATCAATCAGTATCCGAGATCGCGGCGTCTCAACATAAACGGCATTGCCGGCGCTGCCTGAACCCAGAACCGAAAACCGCATCGCCCCTTACTCCAACCCACTGTGACCAAAACCGCCTGAGCCCCTCGAGGTGTCTTCGAGATCCTTTGCCTCGACCAGTTCCGCTCGGCTCACCCTCGTGATGACCATCTGGGCAATTCTGTCCCCTCTTTTTATTTCAAAGGGGTTCTGCCCCCAATTGATCAAAATCAACCGAATCTCGCCCCTGTAGTCCGAATCGATCGTGCCGGGTGCATTCACCATCCCGATGCCGTGCTTCAGCGCCAGTCCGCTGCGCGGCCGTATCTGGGCCTCAAAGCCCCGGGGGACAGCCACGGCCAGTCCCGTAGGAATGAGCGTGATGTCGCCGGGATTGAGGACCGCTTTGTCCCGAACAGCGGCCCGGAGATCCATGCCCGAAGACCCCTCTGTCTCGTAAGAAGGCAGGGCAAGGTCCTCCTGCCCTTCCAGCCTTTTGATCCTCACGCGCACGTGATCCACAGTGTCTCACCCACGGTCCTTCCTCAGTTTCCATCCAGAAATGGCCCTTTTCTCTCCGAGCCGTAGGCTCTACGAGCCAGAGGCCGCAATCTCGTCGTCAATCTGCAGGATTCCTTGTTCCCGCCCTCCAGGCGGGACGCGCAATCCTTTGATTTTCCCTCCGGGGCGTAGGCCCTACGGGCCGGAGGCTTGACCTTGCGCAAAATCACTCATTTCTGAATTGGAAACTTGAGCTGATCCCCATCGCTCCGTCATATTTCCATTTCTGGATGCGCACTCCCCGGGTGTTGCTCCGGGGATTCGCTGGAAAATCCCCCCAGCCCCCCTTTCCAAAAGGGGGGCACATTCGCCCTCCACAAGCCCTTCCTATGGTGCGGAGACAGGAAGGCTTTTCTGAAGTGACTGTCGAAGATCCCGTCGCCTTTTGGCGGGGGTGGGAGGGC
>SMTZ1_10005075_pt1 | contig 13226 bp, 14 predicted proteins | sample DeeMarSWOR136_30_FD_25667 | JGI IMG/M metagenome (IMG submission 25667) | reverse complement strand
TCATGCCGGTCGAACCTATTGCAAGAATGACCGGGAAATATTCCGGTTTGGCACCCGCCATGACTGCGTTGATGGCTGCAACTTTAACCGTATATGTCCAAGTTTCACCGGCCTCGGATCCAGGATTCATTTTACCGAGCTGCTCGTAAGGATCATGGCTGGTGGCACTCAGCATCTCATTGACCAGTTCTTCCGTGGGAAGGATGATCGGTAGAAAATCGGTGTATCTTTTTTCCAGAAACAACTTCTGAAGCTCGGCCGGGGTTCCGGTGTAGGTGGGTGGTCCTATATCCCGCTTTAATTCCCCGGTTTTCTTTTCTTCGGCAGTCAAGGGTTTGGTCAGTTTTTCCACCAGTTCCTGCATCACCGGTCTTCCTGTAATAGGATTGTTGCCTTCAACAATCTGCTTCTTGAGTTGCTCCTTGGTTTTGGCCCAGACCGGACCGCGGAAATACTGAATTCTGATGCCTGGCATACCACTGTTATAGGCTACCTCAACTTCCTGTTCAGCAAAATCGTGTAGGACAAGAGAAACGGCAGGCTTTTTTAGCGTGGATTCTATATCAATAGAGAGGCGAACTGCCCCTGGAGCGCAGACGCTTCAATGCCCCAGCCCGATGATTACAGCGTCGCCTTTTTCACCAATCTCCGCCCACAAAGCTTTATCAACGCCGGTCATTCCACCCGCGCTTCTCTTAATTACGACATTGGTTTTGTGGTAGTTGGCCTTGAACCAATCCGACATTACATCCATAAGACGATCGGTACCAATATAGCCGGTATTTACAAAGTAGATAGTCTTGCCTTCCAGCGTATCCAGACGCGGGGCCATTTGCTTCGCCTGGATTGGCGGGGGCGTGCCCATCGGATTGAGAACCGTAATTTTTTCCTCCGATGCAACTGGTTCCGCATTGACCTGACTGCATATATTCCAAAGCCCACAAGTCAAGCCCATGCACAATAATACAATGACTGCTCCTCGAATTTTCATGTTTGACTCCTCCTTTTTTAAATTAAAGATAGTTCATGGCAAGAAATAACAATCAGCCTAAGCTCATACCAGGCAATGTATCCTAAATTGAGTCAATTGGTCAAGCTTGGTGAAGTCGGGGCAATCCAGCATTCCTTGGATCCTAAAAAAGACGAATCAAGGGATTATATGATGGTCTTAAAAGGTTAATCATGCCGAAAAGTGGATGTTTAACCTTACATGTGTCGGGCTACATAGCCAAGTAGTTAATGCAGCGGTCTTAAAAGCCGTTATTCACCAGCCCAAATCCGGTTGCCGCCTCCAATAAAATCATGGGGTTAGCTTATATATCTAATCTTTTTATTTACTGCTGTCTTTTTGTAACCGGTTTCTAAAAAATGGCATCCTTTTTGTAATTGTTTTTGATAATTTGCCATAATTTTTGATATAATTCAGTTATAAGTTCAGGCAGAAATTTGTAAAATAACCTTTAAAAGAGGTTTAAATGGACTAATACCAACCCCATTTTCTCAAATGGACTAAATGGGGTTTTGTCATTTTTCCGAGCTTCATATAAACATAAAAAGGATTTAGACATTATAATGCTAAGAATAATTTTATTTACAGCTCTTTTATTATTTAATCCAGACGTGATAGTTTTTGCCGCGTCGACTTTTAGATGCGGTCCGAATGTCGTTAATATTGGAGATACCGATCAAGAGGTAATCAGGAAGTGTGGTGAACCCACCTCAAAGCAAGTTACCGGTGAAAAAACCACAGGATATTCTAAGAGCACAGGAGATCGGGAAAGCTTAGATATAACGAGAAGAAGTAATGAAAAAGCGCCAAAGACTCCTTATTTGGAAGGCTATTATAGTGAAGTTTCTCAAAAAATTGAAGCATGGGATTACAACTGCGGCGCAAATCGCTTTAGCATGACTCTCATATTTCTTGGCCATACGCTAAATAAAATAGAACAACAAGGCTATGGTTCCGGGGAATCATATTGCAATGGAGCGGATAGGAATCCAAATAAGAAAAGATCAGAAATTGATATGCGCGAGCAGGAGCTCCAAAATAAAAAATTAAAGGCTGAAATAGAGCAACAAAAAGAGGAAACTTATCAAACTCGGAAGGCATCAGATATTGCAGATATAGAGAGGGCGGAAGAAAGGGCAGGGGAGATAAGGGATTTAGTGACTGAAGAAAAAACCACATATGAAAAAAAACTGCTGGAGGATGCCATAAGGGGTGTCTATATCGGGAATGTAAAGGCAATCCAGGATTATTTTGATATGAACAGCATTCAGGGTATCAGCATTAAGCAATTTACAAATAATCCCGATGGCAGCATACGGGTGGATTTTGGCAATGGAAATACAGTTACATTTGACAGTGCTGAAGATTTTATTAATAAATTTCTTACACCAACAAAATATTATGACTATCCAAAGTAAGAAATATAACCAAATAAATTATATCTCATGAAAAACTGTAAGGACAAATAATAAACTTCCCATAGGTAATTTTGATGATGCTATTACTAATCGCGATCCTGGTCATTATTATTTTTATCCTTGCCATTATGTGCGTCCACAGGAGCGCCCAGGTCTACTCTCTTAGACGACAGGTAAACTTTCTGGAATACAGCCTTGAACAACTGGCTGAAAAAGAGAAAGGCTCAAAACAGGAATCCGAAAATAAGAGATCCGAAATTAATCATAAGAATAATCCTTAAATCCACGATGCACTTTAGTTGTTTTAGATTGTATCGTTTTTTATGCAAATGAAGATGGCTTTTTAAGATAATATCCGAATTTCCATTCAAGATTCCTGTAAACCAATTCCATTGCCTATCTATAAATTATCATATAATCAGCTCGTTAGGCGAATTAAAGGATAATATTTAATTATCCTCCTGAAAATTCCATCCAATGGCTAATATCTTGCACCAGTGAAAGGCCATAATTGGTAATAAAGGTAGGAGGGGATTATATGTCTGAACATCCATGGTCTTTTTGGGCTTATACTTGTCTTATTTGTATGCTTATCTCTTTCATTATACCTGTTTCATGTTATTCGCTTGATACGTTCAGGTGTGGAAGTGAGATTGTAAAAATCGGGAATACGACATTTGAAGTAGCAGGAAAATGCGGGGAGCCTGATTACCGTGAAATTACGGTTTTAGAGGTTAAGAAGATAAAGAGGAAAAAGAAGACAACCCGGAGGACTATAACAGTATCTGCTGGATCAGGTTATAGCGGGGTCTCTTCAGGAGATGAAAAATGGTATTATGATTGCGGTCCTGACCGGTTTATTTATATCCTTATATTTTCCGGCTCCAAATTAAACAAGGTTGAAAGGGGAGGGTATGGCACCGAAGGATGTCTGTCTTGTCCAAACGGTTCCTGGTCAGAAAGAAAAGAACTATTTAATTTGAAAAAATAAGAGTTACAGTTGCTTAACCTGCCGACAACCAAATTATCACCTATTTAATCTCTAGTTTTAATTGACCTCGATTGGTTTTAAAATTATTATATTAAAGATTAGGTCGTCAGCCTGAATTTCATGCTTGAAAGAGGGACCTAAAATTTCAAGAATATAGGGCAGGTTAGAATATGAGGATTAAATGCTGGGGTTCAAGGGGATCGATCCCTGTCTCAGGAGAGGGATACACAAAATATGGCGGTGATACAACCTGTATAGAAATAAGGACTAAAGACGATAAGATTATTATCTTGGATGCGGGCACTGGCATTCGGCGGCTTGGAAACCATCTTATATCAGAAGATCATCATTCCTTTCATATTATCTTTACTCATGCGCACTGGGATCATCTCATGGGATTCCCTTTTTTCAAGCCTATATATCTAAAGAAGACTGATATAGAGATGCAGGGGTGTCCTTTTGCACAAAAGTTCGTAGAGACCATGCTCAATAAGGTCATGTCTCCTCCAAACTTCCCGGTCAAGTATTCTGAGATAAAGGCCAATATCACTCAAAGGCCTGAATGTCCGGAACGTATAGAAATAGGGACGGTCACCGTCATGCCGATTCGTCTGAGTCATCCGAACCAGGGTAATGGTTATAAATTCATTGAAGATAATAAGACCTTTGTGTTCCTTACAGACAATGAACTGGATTATATCCATCCGGGCGGACTTTCGTTTGATGCATACAAGGAATTCTCGGCTGGAGCGGATCTTCTAATTCATGATGGCGAATACACGGAGGAGGAATACAAGAACGTCAAAACATGGGGACACTCGATATATAAGACAACCCTGAAACTGGCCCTTGAGGCGGGAGTTAAACAGCTGGGGCTTTTTCATCTGAATCAGGACAGGACTGATAAAGATGTAGATCAGATGGTTAATACGTGCAAAGAGATTATTGCGGCGAAAGGCTCTAATCTAAAATGCCTTGCAGTCGGTTGTGACACCACATTCTACTTGTAGTCTTTCGATCAGATTATCAATCCTTGAATAAATTCATATTAGAATGTAATATTAGGCATCATCATAATTTTAATATTTTTCAAAGGAAAATGGTCGAAGAAGACGATAAAAACAGTTCAGAAGATGGATCTTATTCCGATAGTTTAGAGATATTTGACGATATCTTTAGCGAAGGAACGGCAGCTGATGTCCCTGACACCAAGAAGGGACAGCCACGTCCGGCCGTTCCCCCTGTTAAGGCGGCAGCAACAACTGTTAAAAAGGCCGAACAAAGGCCAGTATCCCCAAAAGCGCCGCCTGCGAAAAATGCAGCCCCGCCGCCCCAGCCGATCAAGAAAACCCCTGCTATACAACCGGCTAAACCTAAAGAAAAAGTGCCTGTCGTGGATTCTAAGGACGAATCATTTTCCGAGAGCCAGGAGCTGTTTGACGACATCTTTGGCCAAAGGTCGGATGCCGCTCCCACTGAGGCTAAAAAGGGACAGACCCGTCCTGCCGCACCCCCTGTTAAGGCACCCGCACCGAAACAGGTTCAGAAGGGGCCATCTTTAACAGAACCGATCAGGAAGGTGGAACAAAGACCTGTAATACCAAAATTGACACCCGCGAAAGAGGGTGAACCACAGACTCCGGCAATTAAGAGTGAACGTTCTTTTAAACCGGATACATACCTGGGAAAAAAGCCTGATAGAGATAAAGGATCTGAAAAAAAGGAAATAGAAAAGATAGGGACGTATGAGAAGCCCAGGAAGAGCCTAAGTCCATTTGTTGTGGTCTCATCAATTATTGTATTAGTCATATTGGCCATTTTGGCCGGCATGTTTATAGAAGATCGCGGTGGAATAATTAGGGGCATAAAAACCTCCAGGGATTCAAGACCTGAAAAGGAGGCAGCGGCAGGGACAGACAAAGATAAAGATAAAGATGTTAAGGACAACGCGGTTATTGAAAAGAAATCGGAAATGAAAAAACCTGATATTCAGATTTCACAGCAATTAAAGGAGGAAATTCCTCCTGCGATAGATGAGGCGTCTTCCGTAGTCCCAGCGCCAGCCCCTGTTAAGATTATAAAAAACGAAGTAGTAAAATCATTATCTTACCCGTATTCCATATATCTGGGGTCTTATAACTCTATTGAATCAGTAAAAAAGGCAAAAATGGATTACGAAGAGATAGGATTAACGCCTTATTGGATTAAGATTGATCTTGGAGAAAAGGGTACCTGGTTCAGGCTTTTTGCAGGCTATTTTCAAACAAGAGAAGAGGCTGATAGATCTATTAAGAACAAGCAGATACCAAACGCGGAATCAAAAAAGACAAACTATGTGAATCTGATCGGTATTTACTCATCATCAGAGGATGTTTACAGACAGAAAGAGGTTATAGAAAAATCAGGCTATAGCCCATATGTTATAAGTGATAATAAAAACGTCTTTAGACTTTACGTGGGGGCCTTTTATCAGAAGGAGCAGGCAGAAGAACAGAATTCAGATCTATTACTTAAAGGTATCCAGAGCAAGGTTGTAGAACGTTAAGAGGAGGTTTTTAATTACCAATCAATTATATCTTAAAATTGGAAGGCCTCTCTATCCCCTGATCGGGTAAATAGCAATATGCATTGGGCCTTATCCGCAACAGCCCAGAAAAGTGCCTGTGCCTCTTTTTCATCCTTGAAAGATATATCGATTGCCGTAAATGTGTCTTTCTTTAGAGAGGACCATATGGCCCGTATCGGATAATAGGCATGCCACATGATGGAATGGGTAGTATTTTTGAAAAATGATCCAAAACCTTCGTGTGTCCTTATGTTTATGGATATCCCTCCATTGAGAAATAACACATAGCTGGTTGGCATATCATCTAATTCTACGGCCTCTAATTCAAATTTATCCTCTTTTTTATTTTCTCCTGTTTTATTATCGCCGATGTTATCGGGATCAGTGTTATTGACGCTGTTGTCGTCAACATCAATATTATGCCGCAATTCAGAGAACTGTATATTCTTTCTCTCCAGGGAGAATATCTGAACAGGAACAGGGTCGCCCGTAAACTGTACCTGATCAGCGAACCATTCCCTTAATACAATCCCTCTGCTCATCAAGAAGATCCTTTTTTCTCTGATATCAAACAGGAAATAATTATCGGGTTTTTGAGCAAGAGAAAACATTGCTTCAAGGAAGCTATTTTTTTCTAAAGTAATGCCTGCCTTTTCATTGGACAGGGGTTGAGAGCTTATAAATGTCAAAAAAAGTATGTAGTAAAAACTGTTGATCATGACTAAAAAATATATATTTTCGTACCTATGGCGGAAGCCTTATTTATGGCAATAAGGTCTTCATCTCCAAGCCTGATACATCCGTGAGTAACATTTCTTCCTAAGAGCCTTGTGTAAAGGGTCCCGTGGATAAAATAACCATTGCCGAAGCCCAATGCATATTCCCCCAACACATCTGTCTCCGCCCTTTCTGAAAATTTTTTAGGAATATCTTCGCCCTCCTCAATATATGCCCAGTCAGGTTTTATCCATGTGGGTTCTTTTAACTTATATTTCACGAAAAATTCACCTCTTGGCGTATCAAAGACCCATGTCCTTTTTCCTCCGGGTTCAGCGAGCACATTTCCGCTTCCAGCTGATATGACCGCCTGCCTTATAATTTTACCTTCCTTTTTAAGGTAAAGAGTATTCTTGGCTGTGTCGACGACTATGTAGATTCCCTTTGGAGCAAGTTTTTTAATCTGTTTGACAAGCCTTGTATTTTCCTTCTCCAGCTTCTGAAGGGTCTTATCATCCATGTTGATTTCACTAAAATCAGCTTTCCGCCAATGGGCCTTCTTTTTAGCGAGTATAAAATATCCTATGCCCTCGGATATTAATATGGCCGTAAGGAGCGATGCCGCGATTATTGAAGAGATGAGTAATGATCTATTTTTTAACATGATTATATATCTCTTATGGAAGATAGGATTTCATGATTATCGTTGGTTACTCCGACAATAGTCACAGGCGTTCCTTCCATAACAATTTGAAAGAGCATGTCCATGTCCTTGTTCTCTAAAGAGATGCAACCCTTGGTCATTCCATCCGCTCCTCCTCCATGGATCTCCAGCAAGGAGCCTATTCCTGTCCCGGATGGTATGAGCCCCTTCTTTTTGGCCTGATTAAACCTTATCCTATCCTCTTTATTCGGGTAATCAAATAAGAGTGCCTTATAGAATCGGCTCCCCGCGTTCTTTTTCACGATATAATATCTGCCTTCGGGCGTTGCCCCATCACCAGCATATAACTTGTCCTTAAGACCGTTTCGGCCAAGGCCGATATTATAAGTCTCAATTATTTTACCTTTTTTATATACCATCAGGTTCTGATCTATTTTGCTGACTATAATAACAACTATACCTTTTCTTTTTGATTCATCAATTGTCTCTTCTACCAATGCGCGCCAGCTTTGCACCACTTCCTTGTCCGTATATCGATTCAGGATGGAATGAGCAATCTCCATGGATTCCAAGGCATAGGTATTGACACTTTCGAGTTTTATATCGGCGGCATCATAATCATATTTTTTATATAAAGAATCCGCCTCTGTTAACAGCACTTCAGCCTTGCTGATGCTTTTCCTCAAGAGCCTTCCTTCATTTATCATGGAGGTTGAATTCTTAAGGGAATCAATCTCTTTTCTGAGCGAGGAGATTCTCTGCTCGAAATCCCGGGCCTTTTCCGACTTTATTCTTTTTACCGTAGCGAGTATTGTGTTACCCTCCCCAAGAACCATCCTGAACTCTTCCCTGACTGAGGCATAATCCCGTAACCACGGGAACCTCGTATTTTCCTTAATAAATCTATCTTTTGCATCACTGTAGGCAGCTGCATAGCCTTGATATCTGTCAGGTGTAAAAGTCTGAGCATCAGCGCTCCAGAGGGCAAGCCTTTGAATTTCAGCATACTTTACCTCTATAGGGACCGTCGGCTTACTGCATCCAATACATGCCAGATAGAGCATTATGGAAAATAACATGTAATAATGTCGCATGGTGTCAGGATACTCTTGTTTGATGCCTGTTATCTTAGTCCATATATAACTGTGTGGAACAATTTTTAGGATTAAAATACGGGATAATAGGGATTATTAAATCATAGATGTATTCCTAAGGATAAGGATCTGCGATTTTGGTCTTTCATGCCATAATTTTATATAAAGGAATTTGAAGAAAAGATGATTCATCTTCATTCAAATTCCTTATCATCCAATTTTTCAGGGAACCCCAATCCTTTAAAAAAAGAATTCCCTTATCTATCTTTTGCGGCTCTTTACCTTCTCCAGTGCCAGGGTAATGTCGTTTGAGATAGTCCCGGCCTTTTCTTTGATAATATTGGCGGTATTTAAGGCATCGGAATACTTCTCTTCGTCTATTGTCTGTTGTAACGCTGTAAGAGATTCTTCAAGACCAAGGAGATCTGCCTTGAACATCTCAATGTCAGCCTTAGTCCCTTTGCCTGTTGGTGCCTGTTCTAAAAGCCTTTTTGCAAGATCAATAGCCATCATGGCTTCAGTCTGGGCGGCAATGGCCATGTTCCTGGCCTCCTCTTTCCTCTGAGCTGTGACAATCTTGACATTTTCCGCCTCTGCATTTAAGGCTGCCAGCATTTCCTTCGCCTTATCATAATTGCTGAACCACTTATCATCCTGCATCTTCACCTCGTCAAGCGCTGCTGTAAGGTCGCCGTTCAATTTTGCCAGTTCTTCCGATGCATATGTATTAGTATCAGTATTAGTGACAGCCTCAACCAGCGCCTTTGAATCATTGATCTCCTGTGTGGGCGGTTTGGCACAACCACTAATAATGAAGGCTGCAACCAAAACTAGTATTAATGACCTCGTAAATTTCCCCATGGCTATTCTCCTTATAAAAAATTGTTAATAAGATTCTATTCCTTACCTTTATCCTAAAAAGATAAAGATGAAAAAAATTCATCTATAAGATGCGAGTGCCACAGATACTATATATGTACATTTTTTGTTAGGAAGCCCTGTATCTTGGTGCGGAATATAATTATTTTCATTTAGCATGTCAAGACAGTTGTTTTTTAGCAGGTGTCATAGCTTCAGATCGCTAAAAAAACATTAATAATTATCTAAAATTGCAATAAATTCAAGGACTTGCTCTAATTTGATTTTTTGAAGGTCAAGGTTGCGGTATGGAATGGCATTGAGATCCAGGAATGAGATACGATTTATATGCTCTGTTTAAAAACCCAGAATGTGATGCGGACGACATACATAGCCAGTAAAGTGACTAATACCCCGGCGGTCACGACAGCGAGATCTATATCAACATTTATAATATCATAGAATATCAGGCTGAGAATTATACCTCCTGCAATGCCGCAGATAAACCATAATAACTCTTTCATAAACAGTCTCTTTTTAGTCATCTTTTTTCCGTTAATCATATGGATATAAATATCATATTGAACGCAATATATAATTAGCCATATTTGAAGAGTAGGTATACGGACATATATGGCGATCATTCGGAAAAGATAGCCATTTATTTAATGCGTCCAATATCATTATCCGATAATCCTGGTCTAAAGAAAAGGATTATTTACGGCTTGACATGATTATATCAGGCCTTAATTTTTTATCGGAGGTTTTTTTACTATGCTTAAAAAGATGGCGGTTGGTCCGTATCAGGCCAATTGTTATATATTGGGTTGTAATAAGACCATGCAAGGCGTCGTAATAGATCCCGGAGATGAAGTCTCTCGTATTGTGAAGGAGATATCTCGAGCGGGGATCAGGATAGGGCGCATACTTATCACCCACGGACATTTTGACCATACTGGAGGATCCAGGGAATTAAGGGATATAACAGGGGCGCCTGTCTGGATACACGCATTGGATGCCTCCAAATTGGGATTCACACCGGACGGGGATCTTTTTGAAGGTCAGGAGATTGATGTTGGATCCTATAATATCTCAGTCATCCACACTCCCGGACATTCTCCGGGCGGGGTATGTCTGCATGCAAATGGGGCCGTTTTCACAGGCGATACCCTATTTGCAGGATCAGTAGGACGCACTGATTTTCCTGGAGGCGATCATAACAGACTTATTAAAAATGTAGTTAAAAAGATTTTTCCACTTGGTGACCATTTACGGGTATACCCTGGACACGGCCCTGTCACGACCATCGGGAAGGAAAGGATGAATAATCCTTTTTTCCGAATCTAGTGCCTGAACGAAGACCGGGGATATTCAAGATCAATCCTGAAGTGCCGTATGTAAGGGTATTGGGCCGCCTTAACATGATGCGGTTCGCGGGTCCTGAATAGTGGATCTATGATTTCACTAACCATAGAAGTGAGCAGATGCATCCCGCAATCCGCCTGACTTGTTAGGCGCACCGCTAGAACCAGGCAGTATAGATGGTTAAAGTTTGGGAGTATCGTAGCTCATTAAATATATACAGAATTAGATGCCATCTGGAATTTTTGACCACATCATTTTCCTTCGGCTTAGCTTACGCCCATCTACTATAAAAGTACCATCGCCAACTGCGTGAACAGTCCGTTTCACTTTTCGTGAGTCATCAAAATATGCCGCAACGCCTTCAAGAACAACAATATTGTGTTTTTTGACGATGTCGACAACTTTACACTCGATATTGGCCAAACATTCTTTTATTAAGGGCGCTTTTACATTTTTGCCTTTCAAGGGAGTTAGCATGAATTTTTCAAATTTGTCCGTATCGGCACCGGAGCATGTTCCAATTCCGATGACTTTATCAAGTATGTCAACGGTGGGAATCGAAATAACACACTCCTTCATTTTACAAAGAGCGGCAAAGGAATAATTCCAAGGCCCGGTGGTTATGGCAAATATCGGCGTAAAACCCATAACCATCGTCCACGAGATCGTCATTATATTGTTCTTCTTTCCGTCGTTTGTTGTAACAAGAATAACCGGCCCAGCTTCCATTAATGTGAACGCTTTACTTATCTGCAATTTTTTCATGCGAGCATAACCTTAAAATCAAACAAACTTCTCGGATTAGGAGAATCGAAATAGAATTTCTTCAAAATTTTTTACTCTTTCTCCGTAGAACTCAATCCCTTCGTCTTTAAGCATTTTTATTTTTTCCTGTATAACGGCTCCCGATGTCTTTCCCTTAAATCCCCCAATCCGACCGGATGTAGCAACAACCCGGTGTCAGGGGACTTCTGGTGCATAGGGATTTCTTTTCATGGCCTGACCAACACCCTGATATGCTCTGCTTCCTAGAGCATGGGCAATCTCTTTATAGGTCGTTATACGCCCTTTAGGCACCTTCCTTAAAAGATCGTACACTTTATCGGAAAAGGTTTTCATTTTCTCTCTCTTCACAAGATTAAAATATTTTTAATTATATAAATACATAACGTGCCACTGAGGCGTGGCCTATTGGACATCGTCTCCAGTGGGCTTGTTATCTTCCTGATAATCTCCGGATATGAGTCTGTTCATGGCGACTTCATCCATTCGACAGAGCCTCCAATCCTTGAGAATCTCTGCGCCTAGTGACTCATAAAAGTGCTTTGCCCGCTGATTCCATTCGAGCACTATCCATTCGGATCTTCGACATCCTCTTGCGCGGGCGATCCGCATGACTTCAACGAGGAGGGCCTTGCCCAAGCCTTTCCCGCGAGCGCTTGGCTCGACGTACACGTCCTCGATGTACATGCCTGGTCGACCTTGAAAGGACGAGAAATTGTGGAAGAAGAGCGCGTAACCATGGATCTCTTCACCAAGGCATCCAATAAGCAATTCCGCTATCGGCTCCTGAGTAAAGAGGTAACGCTCCAAGAGAGCTTCTGTCACTCGAAACTCATCGAGCAGCTTCTCGAACTCGGCAAGTCCTTTCATTAACTCCACAACCCGGGGAAGATGCTCTCGGTTCGCCTTATCGATTCGTATTGTCAAGTCTGTAGTTATCATTATTTTCTGAAGATGCCATTAGTTATTAATTTACATGCTTACTTTTGTTACGATTTGATCATCCTGCCTGTTTTTATTTAATATAAAACATCTACTGTTTTTTCAACACAATATAATAGTATACCTGAATATTATTGACATACAAAATTGCCCTCCATATACTCAAACCCTGTAAAATCAATTCCCATAAACTGCACATTTTTTACCAACTAAGTGAAGAAAGGGCCTGACTTTGGCACATCCGGATAAAACTATCTCCAACGATATGAATCTTCCTGAAATTACATTTAAATCGGTAATACTCGGTATAATCCTCTCAGTCATTCTCGCAGGAGCTAATGCCTATTTGGGCTTGTTCGCTGGTATGACAGTTTCAGCATCAATACCAGCGGCAGTTCTTTCAATGGGAATACTACGCTTGTTTCGAAGGTCAAATATTCTTGAGAATAATATTGTCCAGACGGCAGCTTCAGCCGGTGAATCGCTGGCAGCCGGTGTTATTTTTACTCTGCCAGCTCTTATTGTCATGCAATACTGGACCACATTTAATTACTGGGAAACCACACTTATCGCAGGCCTTGGCGGTGTTATTGGTGTATTATTTACTGTGCCATTACGCCGCGCCCTTATCGTGGAAGAAGGGCTTCAATTTCCTGAAGGTATTGCCACAGCCGAAGTTCTGCGCTCCGGTGATGAAGGAGGGAACAGTGTAAAATATATTGCTCAGGCAGGGATCATAGGTGCCCTTTTCAAGTTCGGAGAAACCGGTTTGCGATTGTGGACAGGTGTTGTGGAAACTGCTACCCGCATTGGCGGCTC
>SMTZ1_10005069_pt1 | contig 13237 bp, 8 predicted proteins | sample DeeMarSWOR136_30_FD_25667 | JGI IMG/M metagenome (IMG submission 25667) | reverse complement strand
CACGGACGTCTCCTATGATGAACCTGACCTTGTCCGTGTTTAGGCGTCTGCGCATGTCGTACTGCTTCTTCTCGTCACGGCTGAATACGACGATCTCTTTAGGGTGGTGGTCCCGAAGGACTCGCTGGACCATGTTGCTGCCGAAGGAGCCTGTGCCCCCCGTAACCAGTATAGTCTTTTCTCCGAGTAGGTCGTCTCTGGTCTTGTACGAACGCAACTTAGTAGCCCCTATGGGTGTCTAGGGGTTTCGTGGAACAGTATTCCATATTAGATTGTATGTGTAGTGACGCCCGACAACCAACACCCATAGTTCCGTGAGGCTCCGTATTCAGGTGCTCAAAGATTTCTATAATGTGTTTTTCCAGGTCATGGTGAGGCGAGTAAAAGCCTATTTATGCATAAAAGTGTCCGTGAAATAATTTCTCTTTTCTAAAATGTTTGATTAAGTATCATAAAGCCGTATTCTATAGTTGTATTCGTCGATACTAACAAGTTCTTTTAACCATTTTTAAACGAAATCAAGGCATGCCGTACATGGAAACCGATACTGTGTATGATGGCTTAGTGAGATGCAGCCGATGTCTCTTGCCAGATAGTTTTCCCGGTATCAGTTTCGATGAGGACGGCGTGTGCAACTACTGCCATGATCAGCCTCCCTTCGTGGAGCTCGGTGAGGAGGATTTCACAGAGCTGTTGGACAAGTACCGGGGTAAGGGCGACGAGTATGATTGCATCGCCCCGATTAGCGGGGGCAGGGACAGCGCCTACGTATTACACCAGTTGGTGACCAAGTATGGCATGCGTGTGCTGGCGCTGACGGTTGACAGCGGGTTCATCACAGAGGAAGCCCATAGGAACATAGATCAGGTTACAAACAAGTTGAACGTCGACCACGTCTGGATAAGGGATGAAGCCCAGATACGTGCAGCGAGGCGAAACGCAGAGATAAAGTTCTGTGGGTGGATCAAGAACCCCTCCATCCACAACATCGTGCCTGTGCTCAACAGCGGCGACAAACTCATGAACCTACGGATGTTCAGATACGCCTCGGAACACAACATTCCTCTTCTTCTAGGGGGAAACGTCGTGGGGACGAGCACTTACGAGCATGGCAACACCCGGACAGGGTACCTCGGAGTCTTCCCGGACGACCACGGAATATACTCTTTCGTCGATAAACTACGGCTCATACTATATTATGGGTGGGACTTCCTAGTCAACACGTATAACTGGCACCCCTCGGTTTTCAAGGAGTACTTCACAGGCGCAGCCGTATACTTCTTCGACTACTTCTTCAAGCCAAGCGATGTGGACCTGGTTGGGTTCTACGACTATGTTCCTTGGAACATGGAGAAAATCGTGTCAACGATAACCAGGCAGCTGGGATGGAGGGGGGCCGACGACACAACGACCACGTGGCGTATAGACGACTCGGCTTACGCCGTCATCAACTACCTCTATTTCTACCTCGCCGGCGTCGATGAGCACGTGGAGCTGTACAGCAAGATGATCCGGGCAGGCCAGATTGTCAGGGACGAGGCGTATCGTCGATGCCGCATGGACTCCCGTCCCAGGATACCCAGCCTCGAGAAAGAGTTCAAGAGCCTCGGGGTCACGGAGCTAGAAGTCCACAGATCCCTGAATGAATATCGCCCAGCGTTTATTAGAAAACACCTGAAAGGAACAAGTTTCGAGAGATGCATGTCCTCGTACTCGCCCAGTACTATCCGCCAGACCTCGGTGGGAGCAGCACCAGAGCCCATAACGTCGCCCGCGGACTAGCGCGGAACGGCGTCAAGGCCACAGTGGTCGCTGCTTTCCCCCACTACCCCCACGGCGTAGTACCGAGGATGTACAGGTGGAAGCCATACAGCCGTGTGATTGAGGATGGCGTCGAGGTCATCCGGACATTCATGCTACCCATCGAGTCCAAAGGACTGCTGTATCGGGTATTCACCTTCGTGACCTTCATTCTGAGCAGCCTTGTGGGGCTGCTGCTTGTCAGGGACGTGGACGTCGTCTGGGCCGCCAACCCGGACATATTCGTCTTGGTCCCAGGGACGTTGTACAAGTGGGTGCACAGCTGTCCACTCGTTTTCAACGTGGACGACCTAAGCCTTGAGGATGTGGATGGCCTTGGGTTAATGGGAAGAGGAACAGCCGCGTTCAGACTAGCGAAAACACTCTCTACTGTGCTCTATCAGGGAGCAAACGCCGTGACGCCTCTGAGCCCCGGGTACTTCGATGGCATAGCCAAGTTCGGCGTACCGAGGAGCAAGATACACCTGATCAGGAGCGGCGTCGACCTCGAAGTCTTCAAACAGGCGGAGAAAAGCGCAAGCGGCAAGTTTGTCGTGGCATACAGCGGCTCCTTCTCCGTCGCCTACGACTTCGAACAAATAATTCAGGCGGGTGAGCTTCTCAGAGACGAGGACGTCGAGTTCTGGATCCAGGGAAAAGGCGAACAGGGTCCAAGGATCAGAGAAGTAATCAATGAAAGGAGACTCTCGAACGTAATACTCTATGACACTATCCTGACGAGGGAACAGGTCGCTGAGTTTTTAGGGAAAGCCGAAGCGTTGATCCTACCGTTAAAGGATTTCAATGCACCTTACCCGGGCATCTCCTCCAAGCTTTACGAGTACCAAGCCCTGGGTAAACCCATTATCTGCTGTTCCAGCGGGAACTCGGCTGACTACGTACGTGACACGGGATCTGGTTTGATAGTCGCACCCGGGGACCATAAAGGACTGACTGAGGCTGTCCAGTTTCTACACGGTAACCCTCTGGAAGCCGAGAGGATGGGGCGAGCAGGAAGGGCATACGTCGAGGGGAGTGTGGGCGTCGCTCAGATCGGGGATGAGATGAGACACACTCTGGAACAGGTGATAGCGGAGGTGGCGGCTTGAAGACTCTCCAGATAATCGATAACCTCATCCCAGAATCCTCTGAGGGAAGACGTGTCGTCACCATCGCCAACGAGCTTCACAGAAACGGCCATGGGGTGACCGTAGCCTCTGCGTTTAAAGGCGAGGGGCACGCAGAAAAGTTAAAGCACCTTCTTGAGCCCGGCGTGGAGATCCTCTGGCACCGCCCAGTATTCAGGTTCAGTAACTATTACTACTCCCCCGAACTGTACAGTTTGTTGAGTGGGGACGATTACGACGTCGTCCATGCCCACAGCTATAGGCACTACGGGACTTATGTGGGCGCCCTCCTCAGAAAGAAAAGGAAAACCCCTTTTGTCTTAAGCCCCTACGGCTCGGCGGGGTACGGGTCGTCGAGAAGATTAATGCCGCTCTACCTAATTCAGGACTTGGTTACCAGGAATTACCCTTTGAGATACGCTGACAGGATCCTAGCAAACACGCTGTACGAAAAGGATATTTTAGTTGATCTAGGCGCCGACCCGGATAAAATTGATGTCATATATAGGGAAGTTGACACGGAGCTATTCAGAAAAGTTGACGAGGCCACCAATGATACGGTTCTCTACGTTGGACGAGTCACACCAATCAAAGGCATCGAACTATTAATAGAAGCCATGGGCTTGCTGAGAGATTCCTTTAGGCTAGTGATTGCAGGACCTGTTGAAGACAAAGGGTACCATAGACGCCTTAGACATAGGATCGAGGCGTATGGTCTTGAGGGCCGCGTCGAGTTCACAGGAGAAGTGCCTTACAGAGATATTCCGTCCTATCTGTCACGGGCCCTCGTTCTGGTTTTACCTTCCCTCTACGAAAACCTTGGAGGCGTTCTTTTAGAAGCACAATCATGCGAGTGCCCTGTCATAGCCACATCAACTGGAGGTACAGCTGAAGTTGTAGATGATAGCATAACTGGATTCCTAATGTCTTCAAGGTCATCCAAAGAACTTGCTGAAATGATTAACCTATTGGCCGATGATATTTCATTAAGAGACCAAATGGGGATCAGCGCCAGAAGGTTTGTAGAATTAAACTTCTCGGTTAAGCAATACCTCGAGAGAATTATTCACTCATATCAAAACGCGTTAAACGCGTCTATTTCCAAAGAAGTAGGTGTTTCCATATGAATATCCTGTTATTAACTTTCAAAACAGATCGAGGAAACGCTCTCGCAGATGCATTGAATAAAATTGGGCACACAGTGTCAGTTGATGAAATAGGTAAGAAAGAATCATCAATAATTGGGAACCTTTACCGCGTGATATCATCATATTTTAAGCATCATGGTAAGTACGATCTGGTTATTACAGAATGTTTTGACTACAACGGGATGCTTGCATTGTCATTATCGTTCTTTGAGAACACCCCATACGTCTTGTACGTGAAGGGGTTTTCACCAGATGATGCTAGAGAGAACACAAATAGGTTAACCAGGTTTCTTGATGAGAAATTAAACCATATGATATTTTCAAGAGCAAGAGCCATCGCATATATTAGTAGTCACCTGAAACAGAAATACGAAGAGCACTTCCGAAAGGAGAAGAAGGATGAGTATTTGAGCATACCTTCAAAGGTAATACATCATTCTATAGATGAATCATATTTTAAAATGGAGAAAGTAGAAAGCATAGAAAAGAAAATGCTGTATGTTGGTAATCTAGATTTCAAAGGGAAAGCTGAAGGAGTGGTGTTCCTATTAAAAATGATAAAGAACCATTATGAAACACCAAGCTTCTCACTTTCCATAGTTGGCGGTGGCTCCTATTTACCCTTTGTACAAAGTTTAGCCAAGGAATATGGACTTAGAAACGTAGAATTTCATGGCTTACTAGACATAAAAGAACTTCAAGCGCTCTATAGGAACTCGTCTTTGTTTGTTTACCCTTCTTTTCAAGATGCTTTCCCCACAGTCGCTATGGAGGCTCAGGCGATGGGGCTTCCAGCGATAGTTACTGATACTTCGGGCGCAGCAGAGGTAGTAATAGACGGAAAAACAGGATACGTGGTTGAAGCCGAGCCAGATACGTTTCATAACGCTGCTTTCCAACTTCTTAACGATGATGAGTTACTAAAATCCATGTCTGACGCCTCAAAAATGAATATTGAACAGAATTTTACATGGGAAAAATCAGCGAAAAAATTTGATGATTTCTTCGCATCTTTCATTATAAAAAAATCGAGGATATGATGTTTTGAGAATACCCTTTTTTTATTTCTTTGATTCTCTTTACAGACAAAATGTGTGTTTTTTTGATTTAATCCAGTTTATAACTAGACAAAGGTATTACGACCCAAATGCGAATCTCTGTATCGATGGCTTTCCTCGTTCTGCTAATTCTTATGCGGTAAATTTGGTACAGACTGTTTGCCCAGATCTAAAAATAATTCATCATGTGCATTCACCAGTTATAATTAAAAAATCTATTAATGACAAGATTCTTGTCTTTGTACTTATACGGAATCCCGAGGATACGGTTACATCCGAATATATACGTGTAAAGTATTCTGGAGAGAGAAACCAGAATATAAAGTGGTTAATTAAGAGATACGTCAAATATTATGAAATTGTAAAAGCCTATGTTGATGATGTTTTTATTGTATCCTTTGAAACAGTGACTCAGACTCCTGTTGCATATTTGAAATATGTTTTTTCAAAGTTGGATCTTAATATTGAAAGGGATTATGTTGAAGTTGTTAATGAAACTAGGTCTATAGGAAAATCAAAAATTACTGAAGATATTATTTATACAACATCGATACCTACCAGAGAAAGAGATGAATATAAGCAACATGTGAAAAGAAATATCATGTCAAAATATGATTTTTCTGAAGCTAATAAAATATTCAATGCTCTTACTGAAAAAATTTTCTGATAAATTTTAATATGTATGTAGTTTTTTCCACTTATTTCATCTTATATTTGAAAAGATGTTTTTTTAAAAATGCTATAGGATATCATACAGATTTATTTGACACATGTTGAGGAAGTTGAATAAATGGGGTTCAAAGTTTTTTACGAACAAAAATATTCGACTCGGAATGAAAATTTGAACCCCATGAAACTGAAGGCACTCAGCTATTTTCCATCACCCCCAAGGAATATTCTTGATGTTGGGTGTGGATCGGGGCTTCTCACTCAATTGTTAAATGACAGAGGCTATGATACAATTGGCATAGATATTTCTGAGAACGCTGTAATCAAATGTAGGGAAAAAGGGCTAAAAAGTTATCAACAAGACCTAAGTGAAGAACTTGTATTTGAGGATGAAATATTTGATTGTGTTTTAATGAGTGAGGTAATAGAACACCTGGTAGACCCTTACTTTGCCCTTCGCGAGATCCATAGAGTGCTTAAGAAAGCAGGAATTCTGATTATTACGACCCCGAACTCGTCGTTCATTACTAGAAGACTTCGTTATCTCCTAGGAAAAACATGCACAGAAACACAAAATTTTTCACATCTGCGTTTCTACAATGAAAAACTATTGAAAAAAATAGTGCAAGAAGTAAATTATGATATTGTAGATCTTAAAGGATATTTATTCAATCCCTTTAACCTGAATAAAGGGTTCAAACTAGATATTCTAAAAAATCTTTTCTCTGAAAATTTTATACTAATAGCGCAAAAAGGCATAGAAGAAAAATCGTATGAATATCCCTTAAATAATGTATGATCCATCTCTTTTTTAATAGGTTGTTGGAGATCGTCTCCACGGCCTTATATTTAAGACATACAATTTTTGTGTCTATTTAAAAATATTATTAATTAGCATTAAATGGAATGAATTATTGTCAGATCTTATCATTAATATTATTTTAGTCAATTTTTTAAGTGCCTAGATATAATCCCTTTAAGTTACTTTCATTTAACCAAACATAAAATTTAACATCAGATGTATTTTTATTAACTTCAATCCGAACTGATTCAATATTAGAATCCTCTCCTTGAAAATTAATGTAATTATATTTTAGAAAAATGCCAATGTGGGGAGCATCATTCTTCACAAAAATTGATCCCGTTTTCCAAGTTACCTTTAATGTTTTACCCTCTGAAAATACCCTACATGAGAAATACAAACCATCTTTGAGTAGTATAACGTCCTTTAACAATATTTTATCCACCCTAAGATATTTATCTGATTCATCAAAAATATCCCAGATTACTGTTTCGTTATTTCCCCATGTTAGGCCATTTGAAGAATTGACGCGAATAAGATTAAATGATAAACGATGCTCATCAAGCATCGTCTCGGTATATATTAGATTCAACATATGGTTTTGCTCCCAGGCTATGGGCGAATCTGCTGACCAGTATAAGCATGATGTATTTGGTTTAATTATTTCAGTTATGTTTGTCCAATTATCGCCCTCTTTGCTGATCATGGATACAATTGAATTGTTTTGTAATGACTTACAAAAAAGTATGAGACCATCATCCCTTCTTATTACATATGGGTTATCGTAAGGGCCGCAGATTATTGGATCTGTTGATTTGGTCCAGTTTAATCCATTTCTAGAATATGCGAGTCCGATCCCATTGTATTCATCGGCGTCTCCTTTGATTGTGTAATAAACCCTGTAATGTGGTTTACTATTATTTATATAAATTATGTTACTAGGATTTACTATATATTTTTCACCTGAATTAATAAGATTAGACATCATGGGATCTTTACACAATGTAATATTCTTAATATGAGTTATATGATTTCTATCATATGGAAGCGAGATGCTGAAAACTAGTAACGAACCATATACGGTTTTTTCGCAATACCTATTCAGATAGTTTCTTGAAGGAGAGATCTCTCTTTTACTATAAAACAAATTTTCTGTGATACAATAATGAATTCTATTAATGTTTTTTCTAGAATCAGGAACGTTTTTTAATAGATCGTCAGGCGCATTATTATTATAGGATTCTAACATCCATTTCTTTTCATCCAAAGTATTTATCATCATAGTCTTGGAAGTTTCTATATATTCAAAAATATGTGATGTTTCTATGGGAAAAATTATATCGTTATCTCCTACATCTAATATGAATTCTTTAGCAGACTCTATGTTTGATGAAGAATATGAGCTGGGATATCTATTATTTCCTCCTATTTGATTAATTCCAGAATATATCTGCGTAGCTAATAATATGATTATGAAAAAAATTCTTCCATATTCCTTCCATTTACTTGTAATCAATTGGTCTAACATTAGTTCGTTTTCATATGGCACCATTATTTTTTCGAAAAAAACTGAAGAAAAATAGGTAGCTACCAATGATATGTATATGATAAGCCTGTTAAGAGGAACTTGGAACCCAATTAGTGAAGCTATGATGGTTGCGGTGATGAACCCCATTAAATATAACACAAGACGATTCGTTTTAGTGGAAATCTTGTAGGCAATACCTAAAATCCCAGTAAATAAGATTAAACGATTGAACAGGTTCCATTTAATATAGTCAAAATTAGGATGTATGTGAAATAATGAAGGTTTAATGATGGATAAAATAAATATTAGAACTGATGTTGTAATAAAAATGGTTGTAATGTACCTATGATTTAATTTAATGCGGGATAAAATATTTTTACTAATGACTATGTAGATAACTGACATTGAAAAAATAAAAATAAAAAAACCCCTAAACATATTTTCATTACTTAATAAAAATAAATTCTTTATGGGGTATGTAAAGAAACCATAGAAGGGTAATATAAACACAGACATAACAATTATAGAAGCAACAATGTTTTTCATTTTTAAAAAATTTCTTTCAATATAATAATTACCTATTTCCAATGCAATTACAGTGAGATTTATCACTATGGGTAACATATGAGAAATTAAAGAGGACGCTAGAAATAGGCCATGTATAAAAATTGATGCTGGTTTATTTTTATTGTCATTTTTCTTTTCTAAAATTATTACGAGTAGAAAACTCGATAACATTAATATTATTGAAAAGTTTTCTCTAAGCAACATCGCGAATCTTATGCCAATCCAAGGATTCAATAGGACAAGTGTTCCTGATAAGACCCCAACCAGAGTACCAGAGATTCGCTTAAATAAGAGATAACTTAAAACGCAAAACAATCCTGAAAGAGCTATCGGTCCATATCGTACGATTTCTTCACTTCTAAAACCTGTAAACTTAGAAACCATTGTCACAAAATATGGGAACCCAAAGTTCCATAAGGAGAGATAAGCTCTGAATTGTTCCACTGCCTCATATGGAGATAAACTCAGTTCTACCAGTCTTTTAGATACAGTGACTGTCTCCCAAGTGTCCCATCCGATCCAGTACTCTTCAGGCGTTTGATGTGCAGCGAAGTATCCTCCTACAAGGAAAGGGAAGAAAGAACATAACCAGCATAACATGAAGGATTTTATATCTACTTTAAACTTGAATTGTTTGTCATTAATTTGGTAAAGTAAAAACTCGCATAATATCAACAAACATGAAGTCTGTAATAGTAGAAATCTAGTAACTTGATTAAAAAATAAAGTAAGTAATATGTATAGCCAGAGCAACAGGGAATTACTAATTACGATATTTATGATAATAAACTCATCGAAGTTAAGACTCAGTTCATCTCTTAGAATTGCACTTAGGTAGAGGCCGGGAATTAATATGAGAAAAAGAAGAGATAAAAATTTGTAACCCACATTATTTATATCTATAAAAAGTGAACTAATCCAAAAAAAACATGCTACAAACAAGGGCAAATAATTTATTTTTTCAATAAATAGCCCTTGGTATTTCATACTTCATGAGGTACATTTATGGAATATTTATCAGATGTTGAGTAAAAAAATAATACACACCATTCCAATGTGTAAAAATACTCAATATTATTTTATTAAGACGCTTCATGACGCCATAAATAATTATTTTAGTGATTTGGCTAGAATGTGGTAATAATAAGGAAATACGCCCAGTAGGCGTTTCTCTGGGAACATGCTAACAAGTTTTACTCCTGCATTTTCTAAGAATTCTTTAATTTCTTTTACTGAGAAATATCTTCTATACGCATAGACGTCCTCTCCAGCACTCGTCTTTACAGCTGTTTTGAAGTAATGATCTTTTTTCCCTAAAACTTCCAGAATTCTTATGGGAATCTCTGAGAAACATTGAGTTGTTGTAAGGGCAACATATCCACCAGGTTTAACCACACGCCCCATCTCAGAAATAATCTCTTTGACAATGTCATCTTTTTTAATGTGTATGATGACCTGTTCAGCGAACGCGACATCACAGCAATTATCAGGCAGTGAAAGATCTTGGCCTAGCTCCTTCAACAGCTCTAATCTAGGGTCCTTCACCATGAAATTTTTATACAGCTCACTTGGTTCAACAGCATAGTATTTTGAAATATCATATTCATCTAAAACTGCTTGTGCTATTCGACCAGCTCCAGCCCCTACATCAAGGACTACGTCTCCGTTTTTAATGGGTAATATTTTAGCAATTTCTTGGGCGTATACTCTGCTCTTCTCTGACATCAGTATCTTTGCATAATCTTCGGCAATTCTATCATGCATCTCCACACTGTCATGTAATTTCATTTTTAACTATGTGAAGTTTGATTTTTTATGATTATATAATCATGTAGGTACCAGAAAAAACACTCACCAACACGCTATCGAGAAAGTGAAAAACGTTATGAATTATTTTATGTTGGAGGAAGAAAAATCGATTCTCGTTAAATTGGGGTTTTATCCGTTCCGATCATATCTTATGTTGTGATGCAAACTCCATTCACTTATTGATATATAATTATACATTCCAGTATTGAAATAATGTATTGGCCAAGTAGAGATATAATTGGTAGATTTTTACCTGTTATAATTTCAATCCTTGTTACGACTTATATTCATCTTGGCTTCGACATGGGGATAATAGAGCATTTTTTTCTCATTGTGTTTATCCTTGTATTCCCAGGCTACTACGTAAGTCATCGATTGTCAAGTGAAAATGGTCTATCCTTGGACGAATTCATCGTTCTCTGCATGGTTTTTAGCGGAGTAGTCTTGATGTTTACCTATCTGGTTTTGACCCAGTTCTTCGGAGATATGACTCAGTTCATGATATTTTCTGCCTTGACTATCTTCCTAACAGTAACCGGGGTTCTACATGCGGTCACATACGACGATAAGGAGACCTCGTTTGACGGGAAACAGATACCTGGTTTTCTGGGCTTTTTGACGAGTTTTTTCATCGGTGGCTTCGTCACCAGTCTCTACATGCCTCCATATTACTGGAGGGGTTCTGACGGGTGGGAGAACGTTAACGTGATTAGAGGCATATCTGAGCTTAGTTTATCACATTCTGAGGCCTTTGATTATTTCAGGACATACGTAGTGTTATCTAATCCCGGTTTCTACCACTATTTCTCGGCTTTTCATCTTGCAACCGGAGTCTCGGTTGAGTCAATTATGAGGTATGGGGGTATGATACAATCAGGGCTATTCGTCGCCTTCGCTTACGTTTTATTCAAAAGGTTAAACGGGGTCGTGCCTAGCCTTGCCGGAGCGTTTCTTCTTGCTCTGAATCCTTTCTATAACTACAGGTTTATGGTTTTGTTGCGTGAGGATTTTAGCATGTTGTTCATGTTTGCAGGGTTATTTCTCTATGAGGCCTGCGGGGGTTCAAGTGATAAAATTTCAGCTCCTAGAACACTATCTCTAGCCGGGGTGGTGTCCGCATGTCTAGTCTCGCACCCCATGACACCCGTAATCTTGTTCGGAGTTTTCCTATATCAAATGGTTTCATTGATGATGGAGGAAAAACCGTTCCTTTTGTTACAGGATTTTTTAATGTTATTGTTAGGATCTTTGATCGCTCTTCCCTTTATCACGGACATGACAGTTCCGATATTGAACTTCATAGACAAGACTTCTTATCAATCAATGTTCATGGCATTAATTCCTTTTCCCATATTGATAGTGGTAATCTATCTTGCTAGAAATATAGGAGATAATCATGAAAAATATTACATTGGTTATTTGAAGGCGCTTGGATTTTTCATGATAACCTCCCCTATTTTAAGTGTGGTTTTTAGACCTGGTTTCGAGTATACATTTGATTATAATTATATTGAGCTTGCTCACTTCTCCCGAATCTTGGTCCCCTTATCTATCGCGGGATATTTTTTATTCTACCTTGAACCTAAGAAAAGGCTCATAGTTGGACTGAATCTTATCGTCAGTTTGTTAATCGCATTAAGCTACCTTGGGATACCTGTTCCTCTGGGTCGTCTCTCCGTTCCATTGTCTTGGCTCATGAGTTTCTATGCCTCGTACCTTGTCAGTGAATCTATGCAGATATCATTCAAAGGTATGGAGCCCATTAAGCATGGGTCTCCGTTAGCTTCACGCCATTTGGATCATAGAATGACTTTGGTTTTCATCTTGATGATACTTGTTGGTGGCGTGATGGAGCTGTCAACCGTCACACGGAACAAGTCAATCTTTGATCCGGCTGATGTCGTGGAAACGAGTCTGTTTGTCTCCGAGCTGGAGCCGGGAGAGCTTGTATTCCCTTACGGCGTTTCTGATCACATTCTTTATTATGCCGATACCTCAAGGGGCAACCTAGTTACAGATCTAGGGGTAACTCGGGAGCTCTATGGGCTAACGGAACACGATTCATTGGACGAGCTCTCGGATCTATTCCAAGAAAATTATCCCGATGTCGGTGCCTTGGTTTTTTACGTGGACAGCGGAGACGAGTACTCTCTCCGTGAGAAGCCTTTCGGCCGTCTCCTAGACATATACTTCGAGAGGACATTATACGGTGACTTCTCTTCGTACAGGCTGGAGATCCCGTTCACCGTCGAGAAGCTGAGGCTGGATCAAGTCAAATACGTCAAGGACTTTCCCGGAGGCCCCATCCTCGATTCTAGAACGGATGTCGTCGCTGTCAGTAACTGTTTAGCCCTCTCCGACGGTGAAGCTTCCCACGTTTTCCTGTTCATAAGGGAAAGCACAGGGGGTTCACAGGTGCTTGGTTTGGCATCCTCGGCGGACGGTGCGGCTTGGGGCGTTGAGCACGAGGAAGAGCTGGGCTACGAGTTGGGTTCTCTCAGCCTAGTCGAGTACGGTGGGCGTCACTACCTGTACGCGTGCACATCCTCGAAGGACAAGGTGGTCAGGCTTGAGAGCCAAGACCTGCGCCGCTGGGGGAACTACACAGTAGTACTCGAATACTCCTCCTCAGAGGAACCCGTCTTAATAGAGTCTCCTCTAGTCTGGCGGGAGGAGGGGGGACTAGTCATGTTGTGGTGGATGACCGCGGCCGGGGACTCCACGGCGAA
>SMTZ1_10010903_pt1 | contig 13238 bp, 16 predicted proteins | sample DeeMarSWOR136_30_FD_25667 | JGI IMG/M metagenome (IMG submission 25667) | reverse complement strand
TCCTTCGGGCAATCCGCCCTAACCCATCCTCAGTGTCATTCACACCAGGGATGACCAGTGTGGTTAGCTCAACCCACACCCCACACTCCTTGGCTCGGATAGCATTCCTCCAGACAAAATCTACGTCAGCGGTGCAAAACCGTCTGACTGCTTCAGCTTCACCCTTTATATCGATATTCATTGCGTCCAGACCATGATCAACCAGCGTTTCCAGCGCCTGAGTGGTCATGTAGCCGTTGGTAACATAAGTATTGTAATAGCCCCGCTCCCTAGCGAGGACAAATACGTCCAGGGAATACTCAAGGAGCAAAGTTGGCTCATTGAAGGAGACACTGCTGCCCTGGCAATTGTATTCCCCCACGAGTTCAATGAATTTCGCCGGGGCTATGTACTGACCCTGACCTATGTTCTGAGGCGACTTGCTTATGTCACAGTTTTGGCACCAGGGGCAACTGAAGTTGCATGACCAGCTGCCGATAGTCAAGGCCCTCGTTCCCGGATAGAAGTGAAAGAAGGGCTTCTTTTCAATAGGGTTGGCGCTGATGGAGGAGATGTCGCCGTACTCAAGGGTGTAAAGACGTCCGCCGATATTCCTGCGGGTAGCACAGAAGCCCGTCTCTCCTTCAGCGATCAGGCAGCGCCTTTCGCAAGTGAGGCATTGCACTTCGTCCCCAAGAGACTCATAGAACAGAGCCTCTCTAACACGCTCCTCAGCCATTTCGGAACACCTGGCTATTGCTTTCGGCTGACTTTCTCGTTACAGACGGAGCAAAACTTCCAACCCTTCAAATCAGTGTCAGGTAGGCTGTTAGAAAAATGCATCACACAGGTGCGATCGGGGCAGTGCCCAAGCCCGTAGGTATGTCCCAGCTCGTGAACCGCTTCCTTGAGTGCCCGCTGACGGAAGAGGTTTTCATCCTGAGGCAAGCCATAGAACTCCTGTCTCAAGCGCTGCAAGGAGATGAGCGCTCTCTTCCCGGTAATGTCTGCCTGTCCAAAGACGAAATTAAGTCCGGGAGCAAAGATATCGACGTTAACCACCCCGAGAACCGTATCGCCTGAGTGGGGTGAAGGTGACAGAGCAGCAAGGAGCGAAGAGGCAAGATGCTGGCTGCGGTCCCGATTCCAGCCCTCTCCCGGAAGCTCTACGCCATCGCCCACCCGCGTCCTTTGACCAAAAACATCTTCTAGAGGTGGCCTCAGAGCTTCCAAGAACTCCTTGTTCACGTTACCTATGGGAACGAGCGCTATCATCTCGGACGATCAATCTCTTCTTCTGAGGAATGCTTCCACTTCCTTAACCAGTTTCTCGTTTTCCTCTTCAGTTAGGCCCAGGTTACTTTCCAGCTTCTGGATATAGCTATCGACCTCAGAGGAACGACTTCTCAGCCCGGCAATCTTTTCATCTTGCCTTGACACATCTTCATCGATATCCCTGAAGTCGATCCCCAAAACAAATCTTCTATCGAGAAACTCAACCGTTTTCCTCCAAGCTCGGGGGTCTTCGGCTGCTACCAGATAGAAAGGTATTGGCACCCAAAGGCTTGCCGCAGCAATGTTTCTCCTTCTAGCAACCCATAAGAGAAAAGAGTTCAAGGTTGGTCTTTGACCAGGTGGGGTTTCGTAATCGAAACCCCTGGCTAGATCATACTGGATCAAGATTTCTCTCATCTCTGGCGAATTAGCTACGGCCAGCAATTCTCGGGGGGAGGTATGAGCAGCTACGGAAACCATGCCACCAATAGTGTATAGCTCTTTCGCATGGCAATAGTGCTCAGCTACATCTAAAACTAAGTTGAGGAATTTGTGCCACTCGGACGCAGGTCGGTTACTCTTGAAAACCGCCAGCTTCTTTTCCGGGCACCAATAGAATTTACTTTCTGGAAATTGGGCTACATCATCTTCTACCGAAACCCCACCCAGCGGAAAGAAATCCGCAGGTTCAATTTCGCCGAACTCTTTGCCTCCCAGTCTCTTATTCAGGTAGTCGATGACCTTTGTCCCCAGCCTGCCAGCATCCTCACCCCAACCTACCACCAGGGACGAGCTTTCTAGTTTCGGTTTTCCATAGATTTTAAGGGGGTGCTTCTCGCTCAATTTTAATCTTCCTTGGGTTCTTTCCTAAAGAATTTGTCAATATCCTCGAGGATCCTTCTCTTATCCTCCTCGGTTATCGGCGCCGGCTCGGTTGGCTTAGCATAAGTCACGTATTTCAATTTATCGAGCTGTTCCTTTATCTCTGAAGGGAACATCTCATACAAACGCTCGATCTCGCTTTCGCTGCTCTGTACAAGCTCATCAATTCCCTCCATTTCGATTCTGATTCCCAGAGCGGTGATCAGCACCTCCAGTACCGACTTCGAAGCTTTCGGGTAGGCCAAGGGGAGTCCTTGGAGATAAATCGGTATCTCACCCATTACGCAGATAGCCTCCATACCCCTCCTCTTGGCGACTCCTAACAACAGCCCGTTTAAACCCGTGATATTGCCTTGCCCTCCTCTTCCTTCAATGTCTGACATTAGTATAGTATTCTCATAGCGTCTTACTTCATCGACTAGACTTTCGTTATTAGGTACTGCCCAGACTTTTGGTATCAGAGTATGATGGATAGGGGCAACAGCCGCTCCTGAAGTATAGACTCTGCGACATCCAAACTCTAGAGCAACATCCAGAACAAGATTGGCCATTTGGTAAGCCTTTTTTCCTTCGGCATAGGCCCTTCCTGCTTGAGCAGGCTGCTCCTCCCCGATGAAGAAAATCAAATCTTTTCCCTCAGTTCGCTTAAAATAGAATTTACTGGTGGGAAACCCTAAATCCATGAGCTCACCATTTCTAATTAGAACTTTCTTGGGGTAGAAAAAATCCCAGGGCTCTATCTCTCCAAATTCCTCCGCCCTCATCATTCCTCTTAAGGTATCAACCGCTATTATCCCGATATTACCAATCCCTGGCCAACCAGCTATCAAGACCGGGTTTTCAACCTCAGGTTTCTTACCAAGTCTGATTCCCATCGCTCCTCTTTTCTCTACGTGGCGCATTTATCACGCTCACCCATTTCCAAAGGTTATGCTCCTAGCACACTTCATCTCCCTTGTGACATGGCACTTGACCCCAAGATGCTGGCATTCGTCCGCCTCCATTTTACGACCGCCGCTCTCTGGTGGCAAGATACTGGCACCGGGGAACAGCCCGAGCCTTATTTACAAACCATTCAACTCTTGTTAGTATGTGTATCGGAGCCGGCCATGAGAGGAATGCTCCTGCTACTGCGCTTGTTGCTGACGACTATTTTCGACCTCGGCTGCCCTGACACCATGAGGATCGGCGGTATATAATCGGGACGGATCCCGAAAAGCACCAAGCTCTGCTGCTGACAAGTCCATGTGGCCGATCGCGTTCAAGGGGGTGCCCCTGTGGCTGCAATGGAAACGTATTTGGAACGCACAGAAATCATTGATTTCGATACAAAGTCGGTAAGGGGAACAAAGGCGGGCAAATCAGGAATGAGGAAAAGGAGAGAGGGTAACAGCTTATGAATTGTAGCGTCTGTGGCAATCCCCTTCATGGTGGGAGGACAGTTTTCCGCTGCAACTGCGGGGTTCTTACTCATGCTCACTGCTGGGGAAAACATATCATTGAGTCCCATGAGCCGGCTTTCACTCTTGGGAGTATCACCAGAGATGATGTGTTCAGCCCCAATGAGCCAGCTCAAGAGGAAGGTGAAAGTCAATTTGCTGCGGTGGGAGACGAGGATATAGAGTGAATATGGGGCAACGTACTGCGGCGAGATTAAGGATTTGCTCCAATCCACATATACCATGTTAGGCAGCGTTTCGCCATCTGAACAGGCTGCATTGCTCAGAATAGTCAATCCCTCTTTTCCTTAAATACGGAAAAGCTTCCGATCGCCTTGGCGATCAGGTTCTTGCCATGCTTTATTTCAGATTCCAAGGTAGCAATTCGTTTGCTCCTATGAACAAGCTTTGTATCGCAGGTAAGCCTACCAGATGTCACTGCCTTGAAATAAACGATCTTAGTTTCTATGGTGGCACATAGCTCATCATCGTCCATACAAGAATAGAGCGCTGCACCCATGCCCGTGTCCGCCATAGAATAGGTAACTCCTCCATGCAAAACCCTGTGAGGGTTTAGCAGTTTCTCATTTACCTCTAAGACGCACCGGCTGTATCCGTTCTCGCACCTGGTAAAAGTCAAACTGTATCCCTACATCATGCGCCGTGGCGAAATCAGGTGCAAAGTAGCCGCTACTTCCTCTCCACAGGAGGTGTTAGCTGCCGGTAGAGACACCCCGAGACAATCGCCAGAAGTCCGCTCAAGCGCCCTTGCTCTCCCCACTTGGACATGTTCTCCTGGAGTGCCGCCATCACCTGCATTATGTCCTCGGCCTCGACCTCGTACAGGGCCAGGAACTTCCCCTGCCCTTCACCAGGGTTGCCGTTTTCATAGCGGGTGCCACGCATTATCCCCGGCGTCTCCAGGATGTCCGGCAGGTGAACGTTATCATACCAGTGGTTAAACTCCTTCTCCCTAGCAGGGTCAGTGCAGTTAGTCTCTATGGCGAGAAGCCATCTCTCCATTTTGTTCCTCCTTCCACGCTAGTATAGGTTGCTTCAGTCCGCTTTCGAAGATTCTACCACAACTCTAGGTAAATCAAGAAGACCATTCCCAAACAGGGATGGGCCGCGTTATCGCCATCTCAGGTCTACAGAGCCAGATGGCGGTGTGAGTGGCAGGAGACTAGGACCACCAGCCACTGTTTTTCCACCCTGAGCCGGATTTGTTGAAATAGTTAAGTCTGGTATATATAATAGGCCTTAGGTAAAGAAAACTGGGGTCTTGCATTCCCAGAAGACTGACCGACTCTTGTCATAGGGCTACATATAGCAGCCCTTCAGTTTAGAATGTGAGCGTTCTACAAAGAGGCAGTTCAGAGCTACATGTGTTTGATCGCTTTCGCGAAGTCAATAGTACCTTCCCCAGGACAGTGCAGATTCTGGAGCACAAGCGCCAGGGGAAATTGGTGTTTGGCTGGCTCTGCACGTATGTCCCTGAGGAAATCATACATGCCGCCGGCGCACTACCCATCAGGATTACAGGCCACCGTGAGGAGACAGAGCTTGAGGACGGCAGTGCTTACCTTCACGTTAACAACTGCTCTTTCTCACGGAGTTGCCTGCAAATGGGACTCAGGGGGGAATATGATTTCTTAGATGGCGTAGTGGGCGGTTCCACCTGTGATGGAGCTCGTCGTCTATTTGATTTGTGGCGCCACTATGTCAAGACACCATTTCACCACGTGCTCACGATACCTCGCAAGTATACGCCGGAGGCACATGCACTCTACTATCACCAGGTTGTGCGGTTTAAGGAACATCTGGAACAGTTCCTTGGTATCCAGCTAACGGATGAGAAACTTCATCAATCTATCGACACATTTAACAAGGCGAGAGCGCTCCTTAAGAGTCTTTACGAATTGCGGAAGTCTGATAACCCGAAGATTACCGGTGCTGAAACTATGGAGGTACTGAATGCTAGCTTCCACATGCCCAAGGAGTTGTTCAATGAGTACCTTAAGGATTTGCTGCACGACCTTTCTGGTTCCGTCAACACTCATAAAGGCCAGGCGCGCTTGATGGTTACTGGTAGTGTTCTGACCAACCCCGAGCTTATCAAATGTATCGAGGATCAAGGGGCGCTGGTGGTGACCGACGAGCTTTGCACCAGTACAAGGTATTGGTCTGACCCCGTCGTTCTCGATGGGGAGGTAACCCTGCTACAGGCCATTTCTCGCCGCTACCTGAACAACTTCCCCTGTGCCCGCATGTTCCCCTCAGATGAGCGCTTCAATCGCATACTTGGGCTCGCCCGAGATTTCAGGGTGGATGGTGTTATCAGCCAGATTATCAGGTATTGTGTCCCCTATGCGCACGATCTGCCACTGCTTACCGAGAGACTGAAAGCACAAGGCATACCAACCTTAGCCCTGGATGTCGAATACGGTACATCGGGGTCGGGACAAATTCAAACGAGGGTCCAGGCTTTCTTGGAAATGCTGGAAGCAAAGAAGAGATGATAAATTCAGAGGTAAAGAAGAACAAGATTGACTCGATCATACGAGCTTGCGGAATACTGTTGAGGATGAATAAGGCGCGTCCGGATGCGCGGAAGAGCGAGAGACTGTATTATCAGATGCTGTCCAACTACTTTACCCGCCTGCTGAACGCCAGAGACGAAGGCAAGTTTGTGGCTGCTCACACTGTATTCTTCCCCACAGAGATCCTGTACGCCATGGACATTGTACCGATGCATACCGAGACGACCACCTGGATGATATCCTTGTTCACAGGCGAGTGTGACGATATCCTTTCCGCAGGAAAGGAGCTGGGGCTAGCCTCTGAAATATGTACGCCGCATCGCGGTCTGGCTGGGGCCTTTGCCTCCGGTGTCCTGCCCCGTCCCGATGTGATGCTGTGGTCCAACCTGATCTGCGACAATACGGCTAAAAGTGGAGAGTTGCTTATGGAGATCAACCATTGCCCTGGCTTCTTCCTCGATCATCCCTTCCAGCATAGTGAAGATGAGATGCAGTATCTGGTTGGAGAACTGGACGACATGATACATTTCCTCGAGGAACAGTCAGGGCAGAAGATGGATTGGGATCGGCTCGCAGAGACGGTGGCTCTCATAGATAGGCAGATTGAGCTTTTCCGCGAGATCTGTGATCTACGCAAGGCGACGCCGTCCCCATTTCACTCCCAGGGCTTCCTGGAGCTACTGACCATCGATTACCTGTTTCCAGGTCAGCCCGAGGCAATTGACTACTTGGAAACCCTGCGCCAAGAGCTGGCTGAGAAGGTTAGTGTTGGCCAGGGGGCGGTGTCCGACGAGCGTTTCCGGCTGATGAGCTTTTTCATACCACCAATGTACCTGATGGGATTTCTAGAGAGGATTTCACAAGAATTCGGTGCGGTGAGCGTAACAGAGCCCTTCTTTACCTACTGGGGAGAGGGAAGGCTCGACCCCGGCAGGCCACTGGAGAGTGTAGCCGAGAAATCTTACATGATTCCTGAGATGCGTATGTACGGCCCCCTGGATGACCGGGCATTGAAGAGCATTGTTGGCTGCGCTGAGCAGTATAAGATTGACGGCGCAGTATACTATGCTGATATTGGCTGCAGGCATAGCTGTGCTATGGTCAAGCTATTCAAGGATATCCTGAATGATATAGATGTGCCGGTGCTGACCTTGGACTGTGATGTAGTAGACCCTACGATTACTTCTGAGGAGGAGATGCGCGAGAAACTGGAGCGGTTCTTTGAACTGCTAGAAGAACGCTAACCATTAAGTAACATGAAAGCTCTGGGCATAGATATAGGCAGTTTGACCACTAAGGTGGTTATCTTGGATAATGACGGTACATTCTCCTTCAATATCACCCCTTCGGGCGATGAGGCTGAATTGAGTGCCAAGGCTGCTGTGGAAGAGTCTTTGGATCGAGCTGGGCTCCGCTTTGGTAACGATTCGTACCTGGTATCAACTGGAATAGGGGCAAAATTCGTTTCCTTCACCCAGCAGCAAAAAACCATCACCACCTGCCTGGCACGTGGAGTCAACCACCTGTTTCCCTCAGCCCGAACGGCCATAGATGTGGGCGCCGAAAGTGCCACTGTTCTTAAGGTCAATGAGCGAGGACGTATCAGTGACTGGGTCAACCACGACAAATGTGCCGCCGGTACAGGGGTATTCTTACAACAGATGGCAAAACTGATGATGATGCCCTTGGAGGAGATGTCAAAGCTTTCTTTTGATGCCAATCCCGGCCCTGATATTACAAGTACCTGCGCCGTATTCGCCGAATCCGAGGTAATATCGCATGTGCACCGCGATCCCCCAACCCCCAAGGAGGAAATCGTCACTGGCATCTACCGTTCTGTAGTAAGCCGTATCTTGACACTATGCAAGAGAATCGGTATTGAGAAAGAGGTCGCCGTTGTTGGTGGTGTGGCCTTGAATAGTGGATTGGTCAGTATTCTGGAGAAAGAGATGGGGCTCGGAGTCCTGGTGCCTGACACGCCTCAAATAGCAGCGGCTCTGGGGGCTGCCATTATAGCCAGGGAAAACATAGCAAAGGGATCCTACAGATGACGGTTGCTGGCATAGATATCGGTTCTCGAGCGGCGAAGGCTGTGGTGATGAAAAACGGCTCCATACTCTCATCGGTAATCTGCGATACCGGCCCTGAGAGCGTCAAAACCTCCCGGATGACGATGGCAAAGGCCCTGAAAGGGACCGGGCTATCACTGGATGATATTCAATATGTTGTCGCCACCGGTTACGGAAGGGTACTTGTCCCCTTCGCTGATGAGAATATCTCAGAAATAAGCTGCCACGCACGTGGTATCAACTGGTACTTCCCCGAGGTGAGAACTATCCTGGACATGGGTGGACAGGATTGCAAAGCAATCAGCTGCGACGGTGACGGCCGAGTAACCAACTTCATCATGAATGACAAGTGTGCTGGAGGTACCGGCAGGTTTCTTGAGATGATAGCTGAGGTGCTTAACACCTCGTTAGAACAGATCGGAGAATTATCGCTTGCCTCGAGGAATGCTATCCCTTTCAATACCATCTGCGCCGTCTTCGCCAAATCAGAAGCTATCGCTTACTTCCGGAAGGGGGTGGCTAAGAGTGACATTCTCGCTGGCCTACATGAGGCCATAGCCACTCGCAGCTTCAATCTCCTGAAGCGAGTGTCTTTGCAAAAGGACTTTAGCATCACTGGGGGTATTGCCAAGAATAGTGGGATGGTAGCCAAGCTCAGGGAAAAGGTCGGCATGGAGCCACTTCTTTGTGACGACCCACAGATAATCGGGGCCCTAGGAGCAGCCCTTTTTGCTGCGGAACGCTGCAACAAAGCTGGCAAGCAGGGGATGAAGGTTCATTATGGCTACATGGATGGAACGGGAGATTACTTCATAACCATTGATGCTGACTGCTGTGACGGCTGTGGCGAGTGTGTGAGAGCCTGCCCAGCCGGAGTTTTGATTGTGGCCGAAGATGGTAGTCAGCCGAAAGCTAAGCTGAAAGAAGATGTGAGAAAAAGCTTGGCCCTTTTGTGCCCGGGATTCTATTCTTGCAGTGATACCCACAAGATAAATTGCCACAGCGTATGCCCGAAGGATGCAATAAGCCACAGTTGGTAGGCTCAGAAAGCACAAAGAGGAGGTAGTATGCAAGGGTCAAACAATGCCGGTCAGATGGTAAGGATAGCGGTTGATGCTATGGGTGGTGATTATGCTCCCGATGAGATAGTTAGAGGAGCTGTTCAGGCGGCAAGGGAGTTAGGAGTAGAGATTATCCTGGTAGGACCCGAGACGGAAGTCTGGAGAGAATTTAGTAGACTTGATACTGCCGGGCTATCAATTCGCCTGGTTGATGCCAGTGAAGTAATTAAAGATGGAGAGCAGCCAGTCATTGCGGTGATGCGCAAACCCAACAGCTCAGTGGCCATAGCGACCAGGCTGGTACAGGGGGGTGAAGCCGATGCCATGGTCAGCGCTGGTTCAACCGGCGCCTGCATGGTTTGTGCCATGCAATATCTGGGCACTTTGCCAGGCGTAGACCGGCCCATGGCCGGGGGGCCGTTCCTGCAGCTATCTCCTCAGACCTCGGTTTTCGATATGGGAGTCAACGTGTATTGTCAACCCGAGCAACTGGTGAACTTCGCTGTAGCGGGGTGCGTCTTCGCCAGAAGCTTCCTCGGAATAGAAAACCCTACAGTGGGGCTGCTCAACGTAGGTTCTGAAGTTGGCAAGGGTAACCAATTGGCGAAGGAAGCTTACCCTCTATTGCAAAGGAGCGGACTCAATTTCATCGGCAACGTGGAGGGTATGGATATACCCAAGGGTAGAGCGAACGTCATTGTCTGCGATGGTTTCGTCGGTAACATACTGCTCAAGTTCTGCGAAGGTCTAGGCGAAACCGTCAGTAATTGGCTCAGCCAGGAGTTGAAGGCAAGCCTTCCCCAAGATGAACTCGAGAATATTACCACCAAGCTGTGGAGGTTAATGAGCCCCGGAGCAGTGTTAGGTGGCGCTCCTCTGTGGGGAGTGAACGGCCTGGTTACTATCGCCCATGGAAGTGCTCGGGCTCCCCAGATAGCTGGCACGATTAAGGAGGCAAAGGCCTGTGTGGAAAAGGGCTTCATTGATTTGCTTCGGCGTGAGCTGGAGAAGGCCCAGGCACTCATCTCAGCCTAGACAAAAGGTGAAGCCCATCGTATCGTCGATTGACTCCGAGGAGGGGCAATGTCCACACTGGAACAACTGAAGGCTATAATGACCAGAGTCGCTCGCTGCAATGAGAACGAAATCGGTCCTGATACAGCCCTCAAAGATGTGAAGGCCGATTCATTGCACTGGCTGCAGATAATCATCCGTGTGGAGGGCGACTTCAATATCGAGATCGACTTTGACCGAATGAGGGAGCTTACTACTATAGGTGATTTCGTCAAGTACATTGACAGTTGTGTCGAGTAGCTTCGTTCCAACCGTAACCCATTCCACCAGTCTCACGTGGAATCGGATGTGCGGCTGTAACAACATCAGAATCCCCTGATTTCCCTCGAACAATTGTTATCTCTAATCTGCCTCATGGTGCTTGGGCTCCATCACAATAGTGAAAGCTGGCGCTACCTCGGACACGATGACAATCCTGAGAACAGGTCAACGCTCTCAATGTCGGTTCCAGTGCCAGAGTTGCTGACCTCTCCCACCATGCCCACAAACGAAGCCCGCCTTTCCAGGAACCCTGGCCAGAAAGGTAGGTGCAACAGGAGAAGACTATACAGCGAACCCGGTGACACCTTTGGCAGATTTGGTGCAGACGTTCACATTATATGCGATGCTTGTCCACTTGCTTGGGTGTGGTAAAATAATGGTAAGATAAGTGAAGTTTGGTTAAGAAAAAGGCTTGACAAGATGAGCTATAAAGGCTATAATAGCTCAGTTGGCTCGATGGATTGCCATATTGTCGCTAGTTCCAGCATGTTCGTATAGGAGGTAAAGACATGTCGTCAAGGAAATGGAAGTCTACCTTTGAACCGCTGGCTAAGTTTCTCTCAAAGAAGGTGATCTCGCTTGAGGTGAAGCTAGTGGACAAATGCATACCGGATAGGCTGCTGCTCTTCTACTTGAATACATTAGATAGGCGTCTGCCACCTAAAGCCATCGATACAGTCATTAGTGGGCTGGACAAGCTTCCTCAGAAGGTGCGCTCTTCTCTTATTGCCGCGGCAGATGAGTATGTCCCAGACACGGTGGCGAGTTCGAGAAAGGTTTCCGCTGTCATCGCCGCAATATATAAGTATGTTCCGGACAGAATAATTCCTCCTAGGTCTGCTGAGAACTGGGCAAATGTCAAGATGAAGTTCCATATCCCAACTTTGTTATCAAGGGAGGATGGGCGTCTCGAGAGCTAGCTGGCAATGAATCGCGAGCATCCTGAGCATGGCAGGTGTCCGCATTGCAACTCACTGAGGTTGCACAAGTCAGGGATTGTGTATGTGAAAGAAGGCCCCCGGCAGCGGTATTACTGCCGAGCCTGCCACAGGACGACTATAAAGCCTAAGTTACAGCTAGATTTGCCGCTTGGGGAAGAGGAGCCAACCTGATTAAGAAGCCTCAATGAGGTATTTCTCATCCTTTGAGATCATCTTCATCTCCTGCATCTAACTAATGTCTTAGTTATCCACTTGGCCGCTATTTTTGTCTACTGAGTGTCAGTCTCCAAGATTATTCCATATCTTAACTCCGTATGCTCCGAACCTTCCCAACCTCACCTGGTGTAAAGAATCTGGAACCACCTTGTGGTTGACGTACGCTGGCAAGTAGGTATACTGAGCATAGTTCGAGTTATGATTTGACAGTCACGCCGGGAGCATTCTTGAGCAAAGCGAGGTCAAACCAGGATTGAATGACGAATACTACATGAGAAAAGCCTTGAATCTCGCCCGCAGGGGGCTGGGAAAGACGAGTCCCAACCCTATGGCAGGGGCGTTGATTGTGAGAGATGGCGAGGTAATTGGCCGGGGGTATCATCGTCGCTACGGGGGCGACCACGCCGAGATCAACGCCATTAGGGATGCCCAGGGAGATACGAGCGGCGCAACCCTTTATGTCACTCTGGAGCCCTGCTGCCACCATGGAAAGAAAACCCCTCCCTGCCTCGACGCCCTACTCAAACATAATCTGGAAAGAGTCGTCATCGGAACTGTGGATCCAAACCCGCAGGTTAATGGCAGAAGCATCGAAGCTCTCACAGAGCGTGGGATTGAAACAAGGGTCGGGGTTCTAAGCGAAGAGTGTTACCGGCTCAACGAGGTCTATTTCAAGTATATTCAAACGGGAATGCCTTTTGTCACACTGAAGTTCGCACAGACCTTAGATGGGAGAATTGCCAGCACGACAGGTGATTCACGTTGGATAAGCTCCGAGCCCTCTCTGAAGCTGGCCCACAGACTTCGCAGCTTTCATGATGCAGTTCTGGTAGGTGCGGGGACTGTTCTGAGAGACGACCCCCAGTTAACGGTACGCCGGGTAAAAGGGAGAAACCCTATTCGCATCGTCACCGACGGCAGATTGAGAATCCCGCTCGGCTCCAAGATTGTTAGAGACCAGGAGATTGCTCCCACGATTATTGCCAGCACCTCGCAGGCTGACAGGGGGAAATTGTCCTCCCTAATGCAAATGGGCATTGAGATTCTGATGGTGGAGGAGGACAAAGAAGGCAAGGTCAATCTGAAAGACTTGCTCAAGAAGCTGGGAGAGAGAAACCTCTCATCTATCTTAGTGGAAGGGGGAGCGACAATCATCACCTCATTCATCCGGCAGGAACTTGCCGATCGGTTTGTAGTGATCGTGGCACCCAAGATCATGGGTAAAGGGATTGATGCAGTGGGGGATCTGGGAGTATCGGACGTCGAGCGGTCCCTCAAACTGTCCTTTGTTAAGACTTACAGAAGTGGAGAAGACCTAATCATTGAGGCAAGGCCAGAAGTTGATAGAGAGTGAACAGGATAACTAATCAGCCCCAGAGGGTCGGTGACATGGTCCGATGGAGGGCGCTGGTGACAGTCGGGCATTGCCTCCGGTCCTTTCCTAATCCGGAATGTTCAGCGTGCCGGCGAAGACCTGCCACGCAAGCGCCGATTTGGCAAC
>SMTZ1_10005064_pt1 | contig 13240 bp, 12 predicted proteins | sample DeeMarSWOR136_30_FD_25667 | JGI IMG/M metagenome (IMG submission 25667) | reverse complement strand
AAGATGCTATTGAAAAGGGTGTGAAATTTGGTGCTAAAATGGTGATGTTATATGATACTGTTGGAGCGTGTAATGTGCCAGCAATATCATATATGATTAGACAAATTAAACCGATTGTAAAAGATGTGCCTTTGGGCATACATGTTCACGATGATTTTGGATTGGGAACAGCATCAACTATTACAGCTGTTGAACAGGGGGCGTCATATATAGATTTAGTAGCAAATAAATTAGGAGATAGAGCTGGAAATACTTCATTTGAAGAAGTAATAGTTGCATTAGAAATGCTATATGGGATCCATACAGGTATAGATATATCAAAATTATATAATTTTAGTAAATATATTGAGAAGGTTTCGGGAGTGCCATTACCATTTAATAAACCAATTGTAGGTAGGAACACATTTTTACATGAAAGCGAACTCCATGTTATGAGCTCTTTAGAGAAAGATAAATATTGGATGTGCTTCACACCTTATAGACCCGAAGTTGTTGGACAAGAAGAACAAATTATTTTTGGACCAACCACGTTACATGGCGATGCTATCAAAATGAAATGTAGACAACTAGGTCTTAAGAATTATGAGGAATATCTCGATGAGATAATAGAGAGAGTCCATTTAGAAATTACTAAAAATAATTTTATTACTGAAGTTGACCTGGAACTTTTAATCAAAAATATAGTTCATTAAATAAAAAAGAATAAAAAAATATAATAAATTTAATATATTTAACGAACAAATGCTAAAATGGCATGGACACCAACCCCGATTCCCCATCCCACTATAGCAATTGCGCTCCATGGTAAACCTCCCATCATTATATTAAGAATAATAAGGTAAATGCTTGTTGAGATATATGCTCCGAGATGTAATGTAAAAGTCCATTTCCAGAAAGCTTTTATCTTTAAAAAAACGGTTAGATATAACGCCCCATGAACAGAGATTCCTATTCCCCACCCCATAATTGGATGAATAATATTACTTAGATCCGCAGCTATAATAATCATATGAATAGCAATTAAGATAATTCCGATTGCATAAATTAGTAAATGAGAAATTAAAGAATATTGCCAAATAAGAAGCCCTCGTGCTTTGGAATGCAATTTATATTTATCTGCTTCAGGATAATATTTTTTTACTTTTGGTAAAGCACTTTTTAATTTGCCTGAATATTGTAGAGATAGAAACGCATGGAGTGTAATAATAACTCCCCATAAGATTAATGAGTATATTGGCCAGAAATAAGATAAGTTGTATTTACTCCATTGATAAATCATTAAAATGTTTGAAGCTACATATAGAGATATATGAATAATAAGTCCTTTTATGATAGGTTTGATAGATTCATTGTAGAAATAGAGTATATAACTAAATATATGGACAGCTATAATTGTACTCCAAGAAACAGTATTATTGATTGCATTAATATCTTCTAAATTAACATTGAAGATTGTTGGAATAACTGTATAAATCAAAATAATAACAACTATAAAGTAAGTTATATGTGCGAGTAAAATCCAGAAGTTGGAAATTTTGAATGCAGTTAATATACTAATTTTACGCTCTTCATAGTTAGGATGCTTTCTTACAATTTTAGCCTTTTCATTATCCATAAATGTTCCCCAAGTGAAAAATCCTATAGCATGAAAGATTAGCCCTATACCCCACAGACTTAATGGCCAATAGAAATAAACGATACCAGGGGTGATTAAATCACCAAACAAGACAATAAGGTTTACCATAACAAAAATAAATATATGAAAAAGAAATAATAACCCAAAAGTTGATTGCTTTCTAACTTTTGTAAGGTATGGTACTTTATCGAAAAATACTAAGTATGTTAATAAGTGAAGTCCAATAGCTATACCCCATCCAAACAAGGGAAAAATAGGCCAAAAGATTGAATTATTTGGTGAAAATATCCAAATTAATATTAATAAAGCCATCACTGCAACATACGAAAAAAGATGTAATGAAAGGAAAATTTTATGAACTGAAGATTCTTTAATATTTTTAGATTTCGGTGTTGATGTAGGTTTTATTAATTCTGGTTTATTCATAATAATACACTCTTTTTTTAATTGTAATTTAAATTAATTTAGATAAAATATTTCTAATATGTATTTAACACTTAAATAGTCCAATTTTTATTACTTGAATGTAATATTAAATTATAATGGATAAAGAATCGTTAAATGCTGTGAAACTAGATGAAATTTTGACACTTTTAAAAAATTTCTTAAACGGTGAAATATTTGAAATTACCTCATCAGAGAGAACAAATCCTATATTATTCCATTACTATAATGAAATAATTCGATATTGGAGTAAATTAAATTTTATTATCAAAAAAACGCTCAGATCTCTAAATCATTTTAATAATCAGGATATTATTGAGATTGAAAAATGTCTTTATTTTGCATATCGGATAATCTGGGAAGCTGCATCTAATGATTCAATATTGAAAGAATTAAAAGTTGATGAAACTCCCAATAACAAAAAATATTCAAATTTTTTCAATAAATTACGATCATTCTCATGGGATAAAGCATTAGAAGGTAAATCTCCAGAAGAGAAATTAAGTATTGAAGAGGCAATACCTAGTTTTGTAATCCAACATCTCTCCGGTGTTATGTCTTTAGATATGTTAAAAAATAATATAGTTTCAATGAATTCGTTGGATAAAACTTATTTTACTGCTTATATTAAAGGAAATATACAAAATCTACTGATTTCAGAGAATTTTAAAAAAGATAAAGAAATCGAAAATCTATATCACTATCCTAATAAATTTAAAAGTGAACTATTAAGATCAAAATTGTATCAGTCTGGAGATTTAATAATTTTAGATAAAGGTTCCGCAGCAATAGTAAATATCTTGGAACCTAAAATAAATGAAAAGATATGTGACATTTGCGCAGCTCCTGGAATCAAAACTAACCTAATTGCACACATTACAACTAATAAAGCAAGAATAATTGCGGGAGATTTTCATACTGAAAGAGTAAAAATAATGAAGAAATTGTTATTACAATTAAAAAACAATAATGTACACATCTTAAATGAAGATAGTATAACTTTTCCAATAAGATTTGAAAATTATTTTGATCGTATTTTAATTGATGCCCCCTGTACTGGATCAGGAACCTTCTTAAATAATCCTGAACTAAAATGGCGACAAAATGAAGGATTTCTCCACCAAAATATTACTTTACAGAAAAAACTCTTTAAAACCGCCTTAAAACTGTTAAGACCTAATGGTATTCTTGTATATTCAACATGTAGTCTTTACCCAGAGGAAGGAGAATACATTATCTTAGATTATTTGGAACAATTAGAACCATTAAATTTACCAAAATGGTTTTCACCTAGTTATTCTATTAATAATAGTCATGTGCCCGGAACTGGGAGATTATTTCCCTCAATCCATAATACACAAGGATTTTTTATAGGAAAATTCAAAAAAAAAGATTTATAATTCTAAGTATGGTTAATAGCAAAATTAAATATTGGACAGTTGGACAAATTGATGCCACAGGAATTCGTGGGCCACATGAAAAAGAACTTGAAGATATTAGTAAATCTAAAAGTATTGTCTTTAAAAATGTCGATTTGAATATTTTAAAAAACATTATTGAAGAAAATTTAGGAGGTAAGATCGAAAATATAGGATTTAATGAAGATTGGACTATAACACTCGAAATGTTCCCTGAAGTAAATATTCATATGGCATATTCATACTTTGGGGATGAATTTGGCGATGGAATTGAAGCAGAATTCAAATTTTATTTTTCTGGTAATCGAGTAATATGGGTACCTGGTGAAGATAGTGCTACTTATATTGATATAGTAATAGATATGATTGAAAGATTGTTGAAAAATGAAGAACCATTTGAAAAAGATTATACTCAAAAAACAGAATTGATGGAAAAAGTCCTAAATCAACGTAATATTCCTTTTAAATATTTAAAGGAAGAAGATAAAAATGATCTAGCAAAATTTATTGGTGGTACTATTTGGAAAACCTTTGATGGGTGGCGGATCAAGCGCGAAATCTTCCCTGAAATATTTATAGAACTTTTTTGGAGTGCACAGCGGGGTTTAGATATCGCTTTTTTAGGAGATAAACTCCGAATCATAAGTAGTTATCATGCTGAATTTATTGGAATTTTTTTAATTAATCACATCCTCAGATATATTACAATTAAAAATGAAGATAAAGATTTACCAGATATTTGTTATATAATGTTTTCACGGTTATTCACAAAAGATAAAAATTGGAACCATAGAAGAAGATAGTTAATAATTTGTGGAGTTATAAGCAATTATAACCTAGAAAAACCAAATAATTAATATTTAAAAAAATATGAAATAAATTAAACTGTTGTCCATAAAACAGCTCTTCCTTTTTTGGCTGCACGTTCAATTATTTTGGAATTTTCTAAATCTGACATTACTTTCCAAATTTGAGAATTACTTAGCTTAAAATATCGCCTTAATTCTGGTGTTGTCATCTCTGTTCCATTCAATAAATTTGGAATCAGTCTTTTAATCTCTTCAATGGTATCTTCATCAGAGTCAATATCTTGTTTACAATCATCTTCTTCATTAATCTCCATTTCTGTGATAATTCTTGAAGCAACTTTATTTAATTGTTTGATATTATTCTCAATATTATTTGGTTTCATAAAAAGACAACACAGTTCTAAATCTCTAGGAAAAGCTACAATATAAAAATTATCATATAAAATCGCTCTTGGTTTCTTACCTGCATTTCCTCCACGAAATGCCAAATAAAAATTCATAGCAAAGTCATTCAAGCTTAAAATATTATTAGTGTTCTCAAATTCTTTCTTCCATTTTAGAAAAGGTCCGTCAATCATATCGAACCCAATTAAAGCAGCACCAAAAATTTCTTTCTCATCAAAATTCATTCTTTCATCCTCTTTCTAACTAATACTCTATTTAACTCTTTTTTTATTATATTAATAAGTTTTAATCGTTCTGATGGATCAATAGCCGTAAGTCCATATGTTTTTACATGGAGTACGTCTTCAACCCTTTTATGATTCATTCGACCATCTTTTATTAAATCCTGTTTATTTGCAATAGCTATAATTGGACAATCTTTTTCTACGAAATGGTATGCATAATTAATAAGATCTCTTGAGCTTAATACATTTTTAGGCGTAGAGTCGGTCACTATAAAAATTATATCCGATCCTAAGAGGTAATCCTTAGAATAGGTCTTTAAATAATTACTTTGACCAGCTAAGTCCCAAACACGCAAAAAATAATCCTCTAACTGAATTGTTTTGAGATCTAAACCGTGGGTGGGTAAATATAGGCGCTCTATTGTTTCTCTTGCCAAAAGCTTTAACATGGTGGTTTTACCCACTGCGGGTGCACCTACAAAAGTAACCTTCACTAACTTATCTATTTCTGAACTTAGCATTTTTAAAATGATTTAAAAGAGTATATTAACAAAAAATGAAAAGTTCTAAAATATGAATCTGGATAATATCGAGATATTATGGGTGTATTTTCATGACGACATTATAGAAGTATAAATGTTATGACAATTCCATAATAATTTCATAATAATCTCTCGATATTATACAGGTGCTTCAATTATATCATAAAAAAAAATGAATATTAATCTTATAAAAGACAATATTTCTAATAGAGAATTTTTAAGATTTTCTAATTTTATTATTAATTATTATTAAGATAATCGAGAGAATTCCAATTATTAAGAATAGATTATATCCAGGAATATCTGCTTCTGAGTCTTTGATAAATTTAATTATCTCATAATTTTCAGTTGATTGTATTAATGGATAGTAATCTACATATAAGTCGGGGTCGCCATATTTGATATAAGGTGTATCTCCAATTCCGTCATTATTGTTATCAGAATTTTGGTATAAGGCATAATAATTGCCAAGATAACTTTTATAAGTATTACCTTCGTATATATATAATGCTTTGTTAGGGGAACTCCACTTATTAGCCTTATCTACGTTTAAGAGAATAAAAGTATTAACTTGTGTGGCAATAAAATTATTCAAATATATTGTATTATCAAAACAATAACCAACATGAAGTCCTCTTTTATTTCTTAATGTGTTTCCTAAAATAATATTATTATCACTTCTATTTAACCAAATTCCAAAAGCTTTTCCTTGTACGGTATTATTTATTAATTGACCATTTTCAACATTATCAAGTTTGATTCCAGCGTCATGATAATCATCACCTGTATTATTAATATAGCAATTCGTAATGATAAAGTGCTCTTCAGTGTTTTCAATCAAAATACCACTTGCTAGACCTCCTCCATCAATTATCATATTCTTAATTATATAAGGATTAGACTCAATACCTTCACCAGTGCATATTCCTGCTGTTTTAACATCAGACCAATTGTTATTAATATGAATAATGCCAGAGATATTCGAGTTTTCTAAATTTGAATTCATTCTATTACTATATTCCGAGATTTGATTGCTCTGTCTCATAAAATGATTGAGTTGACTTATTATTATAATTAAAAAAACACTAAAAACAATGGATATAGTTTTATATTTTGAACTTAACATGATGCTAATTGCTTCTAAAAATGTATTTTATTTTAATATTTTTAAAAAAAAAAGAAATAACTATTATTTCTTAACAGTTTTAGGTTTCTTCAATAATAATTTTTTCAACCATTGAGGAAGTATAAATCCTGAATACCATAAAAAGGCACTAATTATCAATAATAACCTAGTAATTATTATTGTTATTTCAATTAGAGGAATCGATGAATCGAGTATAGCACCTATAGTAAAAAATACATATGCCATAATCAACAATTTTCCTTTCAGTTTTACTTCAGGATCATCAGATTTTAAAGACAGACGAGCAAAGAGGACACCTGTAATGATCACAATCATCAAAAAGAAGATTAAATACACTAAAATAAAAGATTCATAGGTCACATCAACAGGAGGATTTAATTGCCCTATTAAATCTGGATTCAGTAAGAGGAAGAGAAAAAGCAAGATTTCAAAGATTATTCCAAAAGCAGCAAATACTAAAAGAATTATCTTTCGTTTTTCAGTATATAGAAATTCTGTAAATGCTAATAACCAAAGAATTATAGCTAGAGGAATAAAAACATTTCCAATCAGAAAATACAATTGTGCAGAAATACCAACTTCATTCGTTAATGCAACTAAAAATGATAGACTCGATGGCCACCAAGGCTCTGAAATAAAAATCCAAGTTGCTCCAACTAAGAAATAAACTCTTTCTTTATATTTAAAATATCGTGAGAGGATTATAATACCAACAATTAATGAAATAAAAACAAAAATCAAGCTAAAAATTCCATTTACATAATCTAGTGAAGTCAATGGCATTTCTCTTTTCACATCTTTTTATTTTTATAAATATAAGAAGTAAATGATGAATTATATAATATTCAAGTTTATCACACAAAATATTTAAATGTTATATAAAAATATTAAAAGAATGAGTGAGAAAAACGTTGGAACTATTAAACTAAATGTAAGTAGACTTTGGGATACTTTTATACATTCTTTAAGTGTATCAAGAATTGCGTTAAAATACCCTGGATTTCCCCAAATTTTAACGTTTTCTTCAATTGAATCAGTATAAAAGAATTCAACTGGTTCTAAATCTTCTTCTGCTTTTTCGATTAAATTTTCTAATTTTTCAAGAATAAAATCGATTTGTATTCTATCTCCAATTGGTGAGTATCCTCTAGCGGAGAATTGTCTTGCTACTGTATGAGAATCTGAAGTTGTAATTTCACCTCGTTCAATCCCACGATTTTGGAGCATGTTTAATGCATAAGACCTTATATCTATATATGCATTATTCCCATCAAAATGAATTAATGCTGTTTTTTGTCCAGTGCTAATATTCTTAAACAAATGAACTAGAAGTCCTCCATCTCCAATCCCATCTTTTTCTGAGAACTCTATTAAAGGATCAGAAGCAACTCCATATAACAATTGAACTTTCGGGGCAGTTTTTAAATCCATGCCTGTAATATATTTTTCTGTGACATTAATTAAATCTTGAGCTTCAATTGATTCTTTTTTAATTAATATCTCATCTCCCATAATTGCATTATGTGAATCAATTATGACAATATCTCGGTGATCATTTGATAGTGCAATTTCTCTTATTTTTTCACCGATCTCTGCTTCTATATCATCAGAGGGAAGAGGGTGTCGTGTAAAAAATACTACTGGGACATTATTAATTTCAAATCCAATAAGCTTTGCAGAATTCGAGATCTCTCTAGAAAAGTCTTTTATTTGCTTAACCCATTCCGTCTCTGAGTTAATCTTTACTTTATTAATATCTTGATTAATTCTTTTTACTATAGTATCAACATAGGATTGAGTGGTTAAATTTTGAGTGTGATCATTAGTAGTATGATACACAGTTATTCCTGGAATATGCTTAAAGGTCTTATATATGTGTTCGGGTAAGTCTGATGAACCACAAGTTTTAAAAGGGCCAAAATGAACATGGGGGACAATAAATAGGCCTTTAATTGCCTTGGTTATAGTGTTGCGAATAAATAAATATTGAATCTTTACTTTTGATTTTATTCCTACTCTATCGAAATACTCTTCAATTAAACTATCATTACCTTCGGTCATCATTGAAAGGACAAATGCTCTAATAAATGGGTATCCCCCCATTCCTGTTGCTTCTTTATAAATGTTGCTTACTTGGAATAATCCTTTTCTGTATGGAATAGCAAATAATAGTGCACAGGCACCAAAAAAGATCATTGCTCTAATAAAGAACATTAAGGATAATATTATTGCATTAGTTAATGTAATAGCATTAGCTATGTAGTCCCAAATGTATTTATAAATACTATAGAGGATAATTGCTGAAACAGGTTGAACAAGAGCTTGTATCAAATACCCAGGACGCCCAACTGTAGTAAATGAAAAATAAACTACGAATGCAACAATATAAGAGATTATCGTTCCTAAGATAAATAAAAGTTCTCGAAATGTACTGTTTTCTAAAACATTCGCTAAAAGAATGCCAAAGAGATATGTGACACCCATAATTGCACAAAGAAACACGCTTATTTGGAATGCCCATCCATTTGGGGGAGCTCTCAAGATTGGCGATTTTTTGGAATAAAATAAAATTGAAAATAATGTACCAATTCCTATGATTAAAAAGAAAAAAACTGTATATCGCGTAAAGTCTATAAAAAGAACCTGTAGATCTATAGAATCTGTAAAGATTGTATTTAAAATCATTGATAATAAACCAAGTATGATAGGAGTTCCAAAAAAAAGAGAATAAGCTAATCTCTTAGAGGCAAAAAGCTCCATATATGATATAAAACCCGGAATTTGACGAGTTGGTTTTTTTTCTACATACATAAATAATTAAATTCTAATTTTTATGAGAGTAATCCTTATTTAATTGAATAACTTCATTAGTTTTGTATAATTCGTATACTTCTAACATTATTTAAAAAATTATAAATAAAATACTTTTTTATCATGAGTATGGATGATAATAACCAACGATTAGTTTCTCTCGCAAATAAAAGATTTTCTGAGATAATTACTGATGGATTTAAATTATTTACCCATAATTATGGAACTTTAATTATACCACTTGCTTTATTTCAAGTTTTATTGATTATTTTAAATGTTTTTCTTCTAACAGATCTTGAATGGTATATTAATTCATTAGGGATATCAGTAACTGAAATTTTTAACAATTTATTGAATAATATTGAGCCTACTGAGAGTGAAATGAATATGTTAATGCTTTTTATGTTAGCAAATATTCTTTTATATTTTTTCCAAAATTTGATTGGAGCACTTGTTATCACCATCGCAATGTGTTCAGTGAGCAGCTATATATTTAAGAAACAAATGGGTATTGAAACAAATTTTATACAATCTTTTAAATCATCCTTTAATAAGAAAATGCTATTGGTTATCCTTATAATAGGTATTTGCTTACCTCTAAGTTCTCTATTATTATTTTTTCCTGCTGTAATCATTTTTGGTTTTTTCATTTTTCTAGTATTTACTTATAATATGGAAGATACTAGTAATCCTATCTCAGAATCCCGGGCAATAGCTAAGGGATCTTTTTGGAGAATAATTGGAGTCTTTATCGTTAATTTTATCATCATATTTATTATCAAGTTATTCTATCAATCGATTATAGATCTTGTCTTAAACACTACATCACGTAATTTCTTAAATGATTACAACTCCTGGATTGCCCCTGAAACTCGTAATTATGGAATGCTTATTCTATATCAGATTCTTATGAGTTTTGTAGATATTATTTTTGCACCTTTATTTATATGTTTATTAACAGTACTGTTTTCTTCATCTAAAGCTAGAAAAATTTTAGGAATTCAATATTATGGTCCTCGATATTCTCCATGGCAAGAATACCGAGAACAGGGTTCACCAATATCTCAAGGAATTTCAGAATTCCCATCAAAGATTAGTTCATCAGAGAAAAAAATAGAAGGAAAATTTTTTTGTCCATTCTGCGGGAGATTAATATTAACCCCAAAAAAATTTTGTCCTAATTGTGGTGAAGGAATAGAATTTATTAATGAGTAAAAATAGAGGCACGAACAAATACATGTATATGAATATTGAAAAAAAATTTGAATTAAAAACTGAGAATATAACAAATCCTATTGTATTAATTGGCTGGCCAGGAATAGCATTAGTGGCTAAACTTGCAATTACTTCAATAAAAGACTCTATCAACGCTGAAGAATTTATGACTATTCAATATTTTGATTTTCCCCCTAAATCAGTTGTTGAAAAGGGAAATCTAGAAATTCCTACTGCTAAAGTCTATTATAAAAAAACAGAGAAAGAAGAAGGTAATGACTTTTTTATTCTCTCAGCTGATTATCAACCTCAAAGTAATGATGGTGTATTTGAGTTTTCAAAAAAATTTTGTGAAGAAATGCATAATATTACGGGAGGTAAAATAAAAATGTATGTAAGCACGGGTGCAATGATTTCTGATGTTTTACATGATACACCCTTAGTATACGTTTGTGGAACAAACAAAGATCTTGTTGAGTCCTTTTTAAAATTTGATCATACAAAACTCTATGAGGGAGGATATATATCTGGAGCAAATGGCATTTTACCAGCTTGGGCAGGTGCCAATAGCTTTGCTCCTGGAATATGTTTGTTAGCCGAAACTCTACCTTTACCAATGATGACCTTAGATCCAAGATCATCAAAATCACTTGTGTCCTTATTAAGAGATTACTTTTCAATAGAAATGGATTTTAGTAAACTGAATGAAAAAATTAAAGAAATGGAAGCTGTTTTTGAATCATTTAAAAAACAAGCAGATCATTTCATGAAGGGATCTCAAGATGATACAACTTCAGATTCTTATTTTCGCTAATTCTTTTCAACATTTTAAAGATAATCTAACTTTTAAAATATAATCCTTTTTTTAAAACAAATTTTTAATCTAATAAATCTTAATTTAATTAATTTTAAAAAGTAAAAATAAATTTTCCCTTAAAATCCGATTTCTTGAATTAAAGTGCTAAAAACCAATATTTTACTAAATAATAAGCTAATTAAAGAGAAAATCTCAAATGAATTAAAGGGTATTAATGAACAATCGCAAAATTATATCAAAGATATATTGACACTCATTAATAAAGAAATCGGAATAAATAAAATATTGTCTATTATTTTATTTGGAAGTCAAAGAACAAGAACTGGTGAAGTAACCCCAGTTTCAGACTGTGATTTGCTTATAATCTTTAAAAATAGAGTTTCAAATCATCATATTAAGGAAATTGAAAAATATTTTATTGCATTAGAGATTAAACATAATTTTAGAGAGTATGATACAAAGTTAATTAAAAAGGTCCTAGGAGTCATACAACAAACAACAGGAATTTTTGTAAGTCACTTTTTAACAAAAGAAAAATATTGGAAAGCAGCAAATTTTCATAAGATCTTTAGGGTTAATAAAGTGTTTTCTTCCATTTTTGCCCCTCGAAATATTGTTCTAGGCAATGTTCTTATAAATAGCACTACACTATTCGGTGAAGAATTAAGAACTAAAATCAAACCTAAAATTCAGATAAATTTTATTGAAATGGTTAGAAGTACTGTTATGAACCTAATGATCTCTTTTTTCTCTATTCTATTATCACTATTTAAGAAACTAAACGCGATAAAATATCAGCTAGAGGCCATTAAATGGGCTTTAAAAGCTTCAAATTATTATTGCTTCAGAGATTCTGAAAGTCTTACAACAATCTCAGAGCGCTTTATCTCCTTTGAAAAAGAAAAATTTCAAAAAAGGGCAAGGAGGTTCTATTCTAATTTTTTAGAATTACGAAAAGCTCCTTTCAACAGTATGGGTTTTATAATTCGCTGTCCCATTCGAATTATTAAAATCCATATACTAGGAATTTCGTATAAAAAAATGATTAAAAGAAAAGAACAACTCATTATCCCTTCCAAAAAAATTGAACCTATAATTCCAGATTGGTCATTTCCCTTAAGATTCTAATTTCTTATAATTAATTTTTATAGATTTAAAAAGAAAAAATTGAAGGTAATGAAAGTTTTAAAAAAGAAAAGCACTATAATTATAAAAGATCCTCAATTGAGAAAAATTAGGAACAATATTAGGGATTTAGTTTTAAAAGCAAGCAGTACTGATCAACATAGGATCTTAGACGAGATTGAGAGATTAAAGACTACTGATAGTTCTAATAATAATCAAATCATTAAATAATTATATCATAAAGAGAGTTTGATCGAGGACTCATTAAGGCATTCAATCTTACTCTGTCCCGTGTGCTTTAAATCTGATAAAGACATGACTTACAATCCTGTGCGTAAAGTTTGGTACTGCACGGACTGCAATGAGAAGCTCAGAAAAGGTAACATAAAACGAGGGACGCTTGAAGAATTTCCTTAAGTTTTTTCAAATTAATTAATTTTTTTTATGAAAAATATTTGCCTTTAATACTTATTACTCAAAAAATATAAATATTGTAGAATTTAATTAAAATTGTAATCATAATAATATTTTTTGAAAACCCAAAATACGGGTTGAATCATTCTAAAGTTTGAGGAGATTAACCGAATTGGTGAGTATATGACCGAGGGTATAGATGTACGCGAACTCTTCTTCGACATATTAGATAT
>SMTZ1_10005062_pt1 | contig 13241 bp, 7 predicted proteins | sample DeeMarSWOR136_30_FD_25667 | JGI IMG/M metagenome (IMG submission 25667) | reverse complement strand
ATGCTTGGTATGTGAATGTGTCTGTTCCGTAGTAGTTGTTGTTGGGTGTGTATTGGAATGCTCCGTTTGTGTTTAGGTTTAGTGTTCCGTGTGTGACATCTGTAATTAGTGTCGCTGTTATTGTGTCATTATCTGGGTCTGTGTCATTTTGTAGTATTCCTGGTGTTGCTATGTTTAGTGTTGTGTCTTCATTGGTTGTGTATTCGTCGTTGTTTGCTATTGGTGGGTCGTTTATTGAGTTTATTGTTATTGTTACTGTTGCTGTGTTGGATTCTACTAAGCTGTCGTTTGCTTTGTATGTAAAGCTATCAGATCCAACAAAACTATCATTAGGAGTATACACAAATGAACCATTTCCATTCAATGTAAGTATTCCGTTTGTTACGTCGGTGATTAGTGTTGTTGTTAGCGGATCGTTTTCAGGATCTGTATCATTAGATAGAATTCCTGGTGCAGGTACATTGAGTGTTGTTTCTTCCTCTGTTGTGTAATTATCATCATTTGCAGTTGGGGGATCGTTTATTCCTATTATTGTTATTGTTACGGTTGCTGTGTTAGAGAATAAGTTTCCATCGTATGCTTGGTATGTGAAAGTGTCAGTACCAAAGTAATTTGAATCTGGTGTGTATGAAAATCCTCCGTTTGAATTCAAGTTTAGTGTACCATGTGCGACATCTGTTATCAGTATAGCAGTTAGTGTATCATTATCTGGATCTGTATCATTTGTAAGTATTCCAGGTTCTGCGATATTAAGAATAATATCTTCATCGGTTACATAATAATCATTATTTGCTATAGGTGGATAATTATCAGGTGGGGTGTAATAACATATTGCATCAGCATTAAGTGGTGCTAATTCATCAGATGAACCATATTTTTTACCTATGCTATAGAATTCATAATAACCAGTAGCATTCGGAAAGTTAAAATCCCATTTAAAAGGATAAGAAGTATCTGGATTACTTAGATTAACCCATTCTACCCAATTTATACCTGTATCTAATGAGCTGATAGTAGGAGCAAAGGCAACCACAACATGTGACATACGATTTCCACTACTGACATTTTCCCACATAGTTGTTGTTCCTGCAGTTGGTAATATTTTATAACTACCTGCTGCACCACTACTTGCTGCTGTTTCTTCAAAAAACTCAACCTGACCAGTTCCCTGAGTAAAAGTTTGAGCATTACCACATGTGGCAACATCTAATACTATTGAGCCATCTGATAATGTTGTTATATCAGTAGATATTTGATTTGATCCAATAATAGAACTAGAATTTATGGCTTCAGGAGCTTGTTGGGATACATTATATAATGATATTGCACCAACAGAACAATCGTTTATTTGTCCAGTATAGTTAATCCTAATATTATAAGTTCCAATATCAGGATTTAATAAATACCATATCTCTGAAGATGCTACATAATTACTACCTGATGTTGCAACTTCAGAATGAGCTTTTGTCAGATTTTTTCCATTATAATCAACATTTGTAATTGGATAATTTGTATTACCAACTTCAACTCCAGAACAAACAACTAAAATTCTGTCATTATAGTTACCAACAGTATGAGACCAAATAATCTGAGAAACTGATCCACCTTGCGATGAAGAAGTATAATCAATAGTAATAGGATTAAATGATCCCCATGTAGAATTATCCTGACTCCACCTATAATATAATGTTATATTATCTACAGGAGTACTATTAGTTGCAATAATATTTAATGGAAGATTAGTATTGTTATACGGGACAATTGTATTGACATAAGTTTCTAATGTCTCAGTTATAAAATAAAAATCAAAAGTATCGTAATCCATGCCATCTGATATTTCTGCCCTCCACAAATATGTTATACCATATGAATCTGCTTGTGTATATGTCCAGCTTACCGTTGTGTTTGCAGGTACACTATTATTGGTTTGTCTTAATATCCATTCTCCAGTTGTTTTTTCATACCATAATACATTTAATGACTGTCCTTCGACATCATTTGCTTGAATTTGACAGGTTGGTTGAACACTTATATCAATTGAACCAATTAGAGGATAAATTAAATTTACAGTAGGGATAAAATTTGTTTGATCATTGGCGCTATCATAATTATTTGAATATTGTTGAAGTGCAGGATTAGTCCATTGAGCAAGACTCCAAGCTTGATAGTAATATGTTGTTCCTTGATTAAGTCCAGAGTCCTCGTAAGACGTTGCTGGACCATTATAAATATTGGTTCCTTGTCCTCGTGACCAACTTGCAATAGTATTTCTCTCAATATAAGTATTATTTGCACCTGTTCCTTTTGTCCAGGTTAGATAGATGGTATTGCTATCATTTGCTTGTGCAGTAAGACTTGTTGGTGATTCTGGCTTTGTTAGAAATGCCATATCATTACCTGTGTCTGATCCTTCAGAGTTTTCTGCATAAGCTCTATAGTGATATATTTGCCCATTTACAAGACTAGTTATGTCTGCAAAAAATTCTTCACCAGAAGTTTTAATTTGATCTGGTGTACTGACACCATAACTCATTGTTGTTCCATAATCAAATCGAACTGTACAGGTTAACTCACCATCATCCACAAGGTATCCCCAGAGAGTTGCATCATTTTCTTCAACATTAGTCGATGCATTAGTAATTACGGCTGGGGGTCCATATGGAATTGTAGTAAAATGATAAATTGGACTTGAATTTATATTAATACCATCAGTGACAGTTACATACCACCAATAAGTTGTATCATAATCATCAAAATCATTATTACTTTGACTATAGCTTCCTTCATAAACATTAGAATTGGTAGCAAAAACTTCCCAACCTCCACTTGTATTGCTGTACCAGTTTATAGTCAGCATGTCACCATCAGCATCATATATAGATATACTCAATTGTGGAACAAGTGGAATATTGGTACTTCCATTAGTAGGATTTTCATTAAAAATTTCAGGGTTTCTATTGAATCTACATAATGCATCAGCATTGCTTGGGGGTGTTTCATCAGGTTCTCCTGTTTTTTTACCAATGCTATAAAATTCATAATAACCAGTACTATTTGGGAAATTAAAATCCCAACTCCATGGATAAGATGTATCAGGGTTACTAGTGTCATCCCATTCTGTCCAGTTTATACCTATACTTCCAATTGTAAAATTTATATATATATCATCCCAAAGTCGTCCATCATAATAATTTGGATCATAATAACCATAGTTGTCGTATTGCTGGAATTTTATAGCAAAGTTACTATTTACATCAGGATTAAAATTAGGATGACTACTGATATTATAGCTGAATTGGGTCCATTCATTATTAACATTTAATGTAGCAGCATCTATTATTTCATACCAGGTTGTTCCATCATTTGTAAAAGCCACAGCATCAGCATTATAATGATTATTCCAGCTAGCAGGTGCATCCGTTTCTTCATCTGTTGAATCATATTGCCAGAATTCAATATTTATATCTGTTGCTCCTGTAAAATTATATACTGTATATAATTCATTGAGGTTATAATTCCCATCTGTATTTACTGCCATTAGCCAAGAGTACGTTCCAGTATATTGATTTAAACTAGTTATTTCATTTTGTCCATATGTTGTACTACTATATATATTCCATAGGGTTGTATTTAAAGAACCTGATTCAAATCCTTCTAAAATCGAAATCTGGCTCAGTCCATTTCCCCAACTGCTATTATCTTTATTCCAACGATAATACAAAGTAACATTATCAAGATCACTTGGTCCTGTTGCTGTAATATTTAAAGGGGAATATGGTATATTATAAGAAGAAATGTTATCAACTGTTGTATTGAAAGAGTTTATTGGTAAAGGTGGTTTGTTATGTGGAAAAATCATCTTCACAGGTTTTTCAATTTTATTTTTTGATTCTATATTTCCCTGATTAGTTGTTTGTTTGTATTCATTGGAATTGATCTCTGATATCTTATTATTTGATTCTTTTAATTCCATAACCATTGCAGTTGAAAAAACAGATGTAAAAATTATAACACTTATGAATAAACCTACAATTGTTTTTTTCATAATTTCCCCTACTCTTAATTTTTATGTACTGACTATTATGCTATTTGCATAAATTATATCATTATTATCTATTATGTTTTAGTATTGTTTGTTAATTTATATTTTAATATATTTTTCCATATATTGTAACTTATATATTATTTTATGTGTTAACTACTAAAGTTTAATTTATTAACTTATAAATTTTTCTATTTTATTATATTTATAAATTATAGAAAATATTAGATATATATTATTTATGAACTCATACGTGATGTAAATTTATGGTAACTTCTATATGATTTAATTTATCATTTTGAAAATGGTTTTTTTCACCCCTCATTAAAGCTATTAAAATATGATTTTATTAGATAGAAAAAGGGGTTGATTATATTATCTTAATAACCAGTTAAATAGCGGACCAGATGATATTATTTTTTCAAATATTGGAAACCTTTCAATTATCCTTAAAATAAAACGTACAAAAAATGAGCCTGAAGCTGATCTACTATTCAATACAAAAACATATAATTTTCCCCAACCGCTTTCACCACCATAAATATCTTTTGCTTTAACTCGAATTTCATATAGTCTTGTTATTGGTGGCCAAGCATGTGTCTTTGTTATGTTGACACCTGATCCATATGGTCCAGACCAGTCTTCAAACTTACCATCACCCCAGTCTATATAATATAAAACATCGTCTCCATCAGGGTCAGTTGTTACGATATCATAATCATAATCTCTATTTGGCACATGTATTCCTTGTACTCCTTCTATAGTCGGTCTAATCGGAACTTCATTTATTTTCTCTTCTGTGGTAAAGGTCCATATTGGCCCTTTAGTTTCCGCCCCGAATCTATCAAATGATATAATTTGCCAGTAGTATTTTGTGCTGTAATTCATCTTTTCCAGTTCGTATGTAGTACTTGTATGATTTTCTTTTAATAAGGGTGGTGGAATTTCCGTACCAAAATATACATTATAGGTAACTGAGTCTCCATTTGGATCTCCTCCGGTCCATTTTAAATCTGTATTGACGTCTATATTTTTTGAATTATTCTCTGGAATGGGATTACTTGGTTTTTTTGGAGGATTATTTGACCTTGATGTGAAACTCCATATAGGTCCTGTTGTTGAAACGTCTAACTCATCCCTTGCAACAATCTGCCAATAATAAATTGTATATAGTTCCAAAGTTCCTGGATTATAATCAGTAGCTGTTTGATTAGTATTTACAAGTGGTGGTGGGCTATAATTTCCGAAGTATATATCGTATAATAAATCATCGCCATCGGGATCGCTACCAGTCCAACTCAGAATTACATCAACAGAAACACCGGTCTCACCGTCTGCTGGGTTAGGATTACTTGGTTCATTTGGTGGATCATTTAAAGGAGTAATTGTGATTTGTACTGTTGCTGTATTTGAGTCTGAAGAGCTGTCGTTTGCTTTATATGTAAAGCTATCATAGCCAACATAGTTATTATCAGGAGTATATTCAAATGCCCCGTTTGAATTAAGATTGAGTATACCATTTGAGACATCGCTGATTAGATTTGCTGTTAGCGGATCGTTTTCTATATCAGTATCGTTTTGTAGTATTCCAGGGGCGGGAATATTAAGGGTGAAATCTTCTTCTATTGTATAGTAGTCGTTATTTGCTATTGGTGGGTCGTTTATTGAATTTATAGTTATTGTGACGGTTGCATTATTTGAATAAATAATTCCATTGTAAGCTTGATAAATGAAGATGTCTGTACCAAAGAAATTTTCATCTGGTGTGTATTGGAATGCTCCGTTGGAGTTCAGGTTTAGAATACCATTTGATACATCGCTTATAAGTATTGCTGTTAAAGTGTCATTTCCTGGCCCTAAATCGTTTTCCAGAATTCCTGGTGCTGCAATATTAAGAGTTGTGTCCTCATCTACATTATAAAAATCGTTTATTGCAATTATTGAAATATTTAAAGGAATTATCGTTAAATTTAATTTTGCTGTAGCTGAAAAAACAGAACTTACTATCAGCATACTTATGAAAATACTTACTATTATTTTTTTCATACTTTTCCCTATTTTTTAATATAATCTTTTTTTATGCTAAAAGCATAAGCCAGATTATTTTGACTTTCTTTTTTTAATTTTTAGATTATAAATTGAATATTTTTCCTAATTGAAATATTCGTTCAAATATTGGAATCCTTTCGATTAACCTTATAATGAATCTTCCAAATAATGAGCCTGATGCTGTTCTACTATTCAGAACAAATACATACATATTTCCCCACTCGCTCTCTGCACCATATATATCTTTTGCCTTGACCTGTATTTCGTAGAGTTTTGTAATTGGTGGCCAAGAATGTGATTTTGTTACATTTACACCAGATTCATATGGTCCAAACCAATATGCAAATGTGCCGTCTCCCCAATCAATGTAATATAATACGTCGTCTCCATCAGGATCAGTTGTTACAATATCATAATCATAAATTCTATTTGGTACATGAATTCCTTTTACACCTGTTATTGTTGGTCTAATTGGTTTGTTATTTTTTTCTTCTTCAGTTGTAAAGCTCCATAGTGGCCCTTCACTGACTGTATCAAATTGATCAAATGCTGTTATTTGCCAAAAGTACATTGTGCTATAGTTCATTCTTCCAGGCTCAAATGTTGTGCTTAAATAACCATGTGCGACTAATGGTGGTGGATTGGTTATTCCAAAGAATATATCATAGGTTACTGAGTCGCCATCTGGATCCCCTCCATCCCATTCTAAATCTGTATCGATAACAACATTTATTGCACCATTTATAGGAATAGGATTACTTGGTATATATGGAGGGTCATTTGTTCTAGTTGTAAAATTCCATATAGGTCCTGTTGTTGAAAATTCATATTCATCCCAAGCAATAATCTGCCAATAGTATTTTGTACCGAATTCTAATGTTCCTGGATTATAAGAAGTAGCGGTTTGGTTATTAGATACTTTCGGAGGTGGGCTGTTATCTCCAAAGTATACATCATATGTTACATCATCTCCATCTGGATCTCCACCTGTCCAACTTAGAATAATATAAATTGAAACATCATCCATACCATTTGGTGGTTGAGGGTATAATGGCATGTTTGGTGGATTATTATCTCTTGTTGTAAAATTCCATATTGGCCCTTGTGTTGAGGCTCCAAATTCATCCCAGGCAACAATTTGCCAATAATATGTTATATTAAACTCAAGTGGGCCTAGATTATAATATGTAACGGATTGGTTATCAGAAACTTTTGGGGGTGTACTTGTTGTACCAATGTATACATCATAGGTTACATTATCTCCATCTGGATCTCCACCTGTCCAACTTAGATTAACATAAATTGATACATCTGTTGCACCATTTTCTGGATTAGGATTGCTAGGCGTATAAGGTGGTTCAAATTGGAGAGAATTATTTGATATAACATTTGGTAATAAAGTTGTTAGGAGCATTAATAAAGTTCCAATGGCAGCTAATTTTAAATTTCTTTTTTTTCTGGAAATAATATCTCCCCCAATATATCATAATATTTTTTAATAGACTATATATTTTTTTTGTAATATTTATGAAATATTTATAATTAACGTTAGTTAACGTTTATATTAATTTTGAGTATTTATAATACTTTCTATACATTTTTTATATTCTACACAGTTACTTTTTATACACAACCTTGATTCTTTTATGCTAAAATCATACAAATAAAGAGTGATAATTTATGTCAAAACCTAAATGGACGAAAATTGAAGATATATTACTAGGTGATAAGACCAGTAAAAAAATCAATATTCGTGGATGGATTTATCGTACCCGAAGTAGTGGTAATATTGTTTTTATGGTAATTAGAGATTCTAGTGGTATTTTACAGGCAACCATAAAAAAGGGGAATCTACCAAACAACCAATTTAATGATGCAAAAAAAGCCTTGATAGAATCTTCTTTAGAGTTAGAAGGAATTATAAAAGAAGATAAACGTGCTCCTGGTGGATATGAACTACAAGTTTCAGATCTCAATATTATTAACTTTGCAGAACCATTTCCAATAGTAAAGGATCAAAGCCCAGAATTTTTACTAGACCAAAGACATCTGTGGATTAGATCTCAACATCTTAATTCTATTCTTAAAGTTAGATCAACTATTGTAGGTGCTATACATAAATTTTTCAGAGAAAAAGGTTACTATGAGTTTGATGCTCCTATTCTTCAACCAAACCAATGCGAAGGTGGATCAACTCTTTTTGAAGTAAAATATTATAATAATAAAACCTATCTTTCTCAATCATGGCAACTTTATGCTGAAGCTGCTATTTTCTCGCTTGAAAAAATTTATAACATGGGTCCTACCTTTAGAGCTGAACGATCAAAAACCTCGCGTCATCTATCAGAATTCTGGATGGCTGAAATGGAGGTTGCTTGGGCGAATTTAAAAGATATTACAGAAATTGCTAAAGAGGAGGTTAAATTTATCATAAAAGATGTTTTAAGAAAAAATAAACGTGACCTTGAATTTCTCAAACAAGATATTTTAAAATTAGAGCGAATTGCAAATTCAGAATTTCCTACAATTACATATACTGAAGCAATAAATATTTTGAAAAAACATATGGACATCGAATGGGGTAAAGATTTAAGAACACTGGAAGAAAATAAACTTATGGAACATTTTGAAACTCCAGTTGTCGTAACTAATTATCCAGTTGAGATTATGGCATTCTATAAACCAAGGGATCCAAAAGATGAAAAAACTGCACTTTGCTTTGATATGATTGCACCAGGAGGTTATGGAGAGATAGTTGGGGGTTCACAGAGAAGTCTTGATATTAAAGAAATGACAAATAGACTAAAAGAAATGGGTGAAAACGTTAAAAATTACCAGTGGTATTTTGATTTGAGAAGATACGGATCTGTTCCACATTCTGGTTATGGACTAGGTTTAGAACGAGTTGTCGCTTGGATTTGTGGCATTGAAAACATAAAGGATGCTATTCCTTTTCCACGTACAGTATTACGATTTAAACCTTAAGCGGTGCATATAATGAAATCAAAAGTGCAAGTTATTATTTATGGTAGAGTTCAAGGGGTTTGGTTTAGAGCAAACACGAAACAACAAGCTGAGCAATTAGGTCTTTTTGGTTGGGTTAGAAATACAAATGATGGAAACGTTGAAGCAGTATTTGAGGGCGAGGAAAAACAGGTCAAGAAAATGATTAATTGGTGTCATAAAGGTCCATCCCTTGCAAAGGTTTTAAAAGTTGATATAAAAAAACAAAATCCAACAAATGAATTTGATGATTTTTCTATTAGATATTAAAGATATTTTTTAAAAGATTCTATCATATCTTCATTTCTATCAATCAAAAATATTTTTTCATATTTGTTTTCAAACTGTTTTGCCAAGTTAGTGATTGCCTTAGCAGCCTTGTCTACTGAAACACCTCCAACACCAGTACCCATACCAGGTATTGCAATAGTTTTTAAATTTAATCTTATACCAGTTTCTAATGCTGCTTTTGTAGCAAGTTTTACATTTTCAATATCTATTTGCATTGCAGGGCGTTTCATTGTAGGTGCATGAATTACATATCTACAAGGTAGAGATCCACTTGTTGTTTCAACAGCTTTACCAACGATAATTGGGGCTTTGGAGATTGCTTCTTTTTCAATTTCTATACCTCCAACTCGTTTAATTGCGCCAGCAACTCCCCCACCCATATAACCATAAGAATTTGCGGGATTTACTATTGCGTCACATTTTATCTTTGTAAGATCCCCCTTTTCGACAACAATAGTCATTATTTTTCTTCTCTCTTTTTTTCCTTCTTTTTCATCTTTTCTTCTTCTTTCTTTTTTTTCTCTTCTGCTTTTTCTTCCTGATGTTGTTTTTCTCTTACAGTAAGACCCTTAAGCGTCTGAACACGTGCTCTCAAAGCTTTGATTTTATCATGAATTTTTCTTTTTTCTATATTCATCTTTGCTTTTGTGATCTTTTTACTCTCATATTTTTCTTGTAACTGTGAAATTTTTTCTTCTTCTTTTTCTATTCTTTTTTCTATCTTAGATATATTTTTCTCTAATCTTTCTAGGAAAGCCATGGTATTTACCCCACATTTTTTCCTTTAAACTTTAAGGGTATTGTTTTTTATACCTAAATATTCTGCGAAAGTTTTTAATTTTTCTCTTCTTCTCTTATTATTAGATTAAATTAATAAAAATTTTTTTTCATTTTTTTCTACGTTCAAAAATTATATCATCTTTATAAACAATTTTGAAAATTCTATGATAAGGAATCATTGCTGTTTGAGTCTGCATAAATGATTTCTCAAGACTAATAATTTCTCTTCCTGATATAATTTTAGTGTCATTCAGTGCTCCTCTATGAACATACCATATCTCGGTTGATTTTATATCACAATTTTTTTTCCATTTCAATTCATTTAAAATGTCCCTAGGATTTGTCATAATTTAAAAAAATATTTTGTTATAAAATAAAACTATCGTATTATTTAAAAAGTCTGGGTGAATTGAATACATAAAATGTCATTTCCCCACTAGAAGTACTATTTCCCTCCTGGTCAAATATCTTTGTTTCTATCTTTTTTCTCATAAAAGAAGTCTCATTCCAATTCCACACGTAGGGTGCTTTTGTTATTGTATCTTTTAATTTACCATTAACATAAAATTCTGCTTTCTTTACTTTTTCAGTGTTAACATCAATTCTTAATGGTCCAAAAACAAGTGGTTTGAAGAAAGGAATAATTTTTTTATTTTTAAAATAAACAAAGCTTTCAAATGTAACATAATTAAGTCTCGTAAGAATGTATAAAACAGCCCCAGAACCGCCAATAATACCTATTATTATGAGAAATAAATTTTGCTCAATAAAACTTTTTTCAGGAATTGGTGGAGGTAACGTATAAGCAAAATAGAAATAAGTTACAATTGTTGTATCTTGACTATCTCCTTGTAAAGCTTTGGCAGTAATTTCAAAGTCATATATTCCATCATCAAGATATCCCGGAGGAGTATAGGTAAATTCTATATTGTCAATTTTTTTAAATTTAGATTTTACATTAAGATTACCAAACTTAGCAGAAACAATTGATACCGGAACATTATAAATAATTGAAATTGTTGTTTGATTCTCATTTATTAATCCACCGTCATTTGGAAAAAATGTTGGGGATTTAACATCAGGGTATATATTTGAAAAAACAATTGTGTACAGAGTGACTGGATCATCTAAGAAATAGATTTTATTATTTTTTCTCCATATCATATTTGAAGAAATTGTTCTATCACCTGCTTTTATTGTAATTGTTGACAAAGGATATTTATCATTTGTTTCGATATATATCCAATCTGCTTTGTTGACATTTATTGTTGTTGTAGCAATTTCTAGATCTAAATCTAGGACAATATCATAATCATTTATTGGGGTATAGCTGTAGGATAAGTTAACAATTTCATTTGATGTAGCCGACCACATAAATTCAGGTATATTTACATCATCAATTGATAATAAAAAATAAGTATCTCCATTTATTTGTACGCTACCTTCTTGAACTGCTATTAATTTGTTGTTTGGATCAATAAATTTATCAACAATTGAATCTCCATCAGTATCATAACCAAAAAAAATCTCACTTAGTTCTATATTAAAATATTCCTTGATTTGATTGATTATGACAATATTTGTTTTTTTAACAATTGCTTGTTCTACTTTTGCATAGGTGGTTGTAGCGCCAAGGTTTCCATTATTATCAGTTACTTCTAACTTTATTGTGTACTTACCACTACTTGTATATACATGACTTGTTGTTTTACCAGATCCAGTTGTTCCATCACCAAAATCCCATATATATTTAGTAATATCTCCATCTAAATCAAAGCTTTTTTCTGCTGAAAGGCTGTATTCCATTGCTACAACACCAGAATAAGGTCCATCTGTAATTGCAAATGGATTTTTAGTATTGTTTTGATTTCCCAGTGAATCAGTTGCATATATGACACAATACACTCTTTTAACAGATTCAATAAGATGGATGTTTTTTTCATATACATCATCATCTTTGCTATCCATTTTAACTGTTATATGATCATTACTGCTATACCAATATTCGATTGTTACATCTTGAACTTCTAGGTTATCTGTTATTTTTGCGCTAAATGTAAATTTATTCGGCATATTATCTGTTGAAGCCCCATATTTTATTATTACAATTTTAGGTGGTTCATTATCTACAATATTTACACTTTTTTGTGCTGTTGTTACAGAATTTCCCCATTTATCTGTTACATAGAAAACATATACTAAATCTTCTGTACTTCTGTCAAGAGTAACAGTAGTTTCAAAATTGTTTTGATTGACATTAATAAGTGTATTGTTTCCACCTTTATTTTTATGAGACCATTGTACTTTAACATTTAGACCAGTGGTACTTTCTTGATTGTCTGTAACAATTGCTTTAAAAGTAAATTTCTGAGATGGGGAACCTTTGGAAGGTGTATTATCTATTATTTTTGGTGGTGTGCCTTTATTTATATAAAAAGAATTATTGACAGAAATTACCCAGTTTCTCGGATCTTTTGCTGCAATATAAAATGAGTATGATCCAACAGGTGAGAATTGTTTATTGCAGTAATAGGTGTTACCATTTTTGTTTTGTGTTATTGATATGTTATTTGTTTCACCATAAGGATCTGTATAGTTAAGATATACTTTCTTTATTTCAGTATTATCTGTAATTATGATAGAAATATAGGTATATTTTCCTATAGTTTGATAGTTAGGTGAGACCTGGGGAGTACCAATATTTGGAGGAGTTACATCAAGTAAGGGACCATTATCCTTATTTGCAGCATATATTGTATAAGCATTATCAGCTATACCATCTCCATTACTATCGCTTGCACCTTCACTTGTTTCATCGAAATCATCCCAATAGTTACCATTTATATTTGGACCGCCAACAATATTAGTTCCATTTGTTTTTGTGATATACCATAGGTTATTGCCCATACTTTTATCCATTGCATTATTTGAGTTATCATGTAGATAGTTGTTATAAATCAAATTTTGTAAAGTAAAATAATCAAGCTTAATACCATATCCTAGGTTACCTGATATTTCGTTTTTATAGATTTGATCTAAGGTTGAATTTGATAAGCTAATTCCATCTTTTAAATTA
>SMTZ1_10005061_pt1 | contig 13241 bp, 14 predicted proteins | sample DeeMarSWOR136_30_FD_25667 | JGI IMG/M metagenome (IMG submission 25667) | reverse complement strand
ATATTGCCCGGGTGACCTCCGATGACGTGCTGCGTGTGGCCCGGGGGAACCTGAACCTCGACCACCTCATATTCGTCATTGTCGGTAACGAAGAGTACTTCGAGGAACCGCTCGACAAACTTGGCGAGGTCGTGCGTATTCATGCCGAGGATAAAGTGCCATGATCGAAAAGGTGTGCGTGTACTGCTCATCGAGCTCAAGGGTTGACAGCGTGTACCGTGATGCAGCGGAAAAACTGGGAAGATTCGTCGCAGAAAACGGGTACCATCTCGTGTACGGCGGAGGCAATCTGGGTCTCATGGGAGTACTCGCGCAGACAGTCAAGAACCATGGCGGAACAATTACGAGCGTGAACCTCGAGCTCTTCGTGCGCAAGAGGATCAATTTCGAGGGCGCAGATGAGCTGGTCGTAGCCCGGACCATGGGAGAGCGAAAACGAATCATGATAGATCGTTCCGATGCTTTTATCGCCCTTCCCGGCGGGTTCGGCACGCTGGAGGAGCTGTCTGAAGTGCTCACACTCAAGCAGCTGCACTTCCACACCAAACCGATCGTCATCCTGAACACAAACAGATATTATGATCATTTTCTGGACTGGATAGAGCACAGCTTCTCCGAGGAATTCGTGAAAGAGAAGTACAGAGAGATCTACCACGTAACCGATGTCCCTGAAGAAGTCATCACCTACCTACAAAGCTACTCGCCTGTGGAACTGCCGGTGAAGTGGTTCGAGGAGTAGTGTACCCTTATGGCAACCACATGTTTCCTTTTCGACTGGTCCATGTTTCGTGTGCTGCGAAGCTTTTATTCAGGATCATCGGAAAGTACAGTGGTAAGAAGAAGGGAAGGGTGACTCACGGCGAGATGGTACTCAGAAAATCCTGCGGTCCCTCCTCAAGGTACTCCGGGAACTAGTCGAGTAGAATCTTTACGGTTTTCACCACATTATCCACTGAAAGCCCTATCTTTCTGAAGATCTGATCGTCATCACCCGATTCTCCAAAGGTGTCGGGGATGCCGATACGCTTCAATATGACAGGACGCTCATCGGTGAGCACTTCCGATACGGCACCTCCGAGTCCCCCGATGACTGAGTGGTTCTCCATGGTTACTATCCCGCAGGTTTCCTCTGCAGCCTTGATGATGGCCTCGCGGTCGATGGGCTTGATCGTATGGATATGCAGTACACGGGCATCGATGCCTTTCTTTTCAAGAATCCTGGCGGCATCGAGGGCAAGCACCGACTTGACACCCGTTCCGATCAGGGTCACGTCCTTACCTTCCCGCAGCATCACAGCCTTTCCCCATTGAAACCGGTACGTTTCGGGATTCAGTACCACCGGTGTCTCGTGACGGGTGGTGCGCAGATAAACGGGCCCCAGGTACTCGGTAGCCGCGTACACGGCCCGCTCGACCTCGACACCGTCAATGGGAACGATGACCGTCATGTTCGGCATTGCACGCATGATGGCAATGTCCTGCACGGCCTGATGGGTCGCCCCGGCTTTACCGGTGGGTATGCCCCCGTAGGACCCGTTGATCTTGACGTTTCTTCTGGGATAGGCAACGGAAATGCTCACCTGATCGAGCGCACGCTTGGATGCGAATACCGCAAAGGTGGATACCCAGGGGATGAGGCCGCTCACGGTGCTCATGCCCGCCGCCGCTGAAATCATGTTCTGCTCCGCAACACCCATCTGAAAAAAACGCTCGGGAAAAGCATCACGGAACAGGCAGGTTCTCGTGGAGGTGCACACATCGGCATCAAAAACCACCACGTTCTGGTTTCGTTTTCCGAGCTCTACCAGGGTTCTGCCGAAAGCCTCCCTGTTTGCCATCATGATCGCCATTCCGCCAGTTCCTCCTCCGGTGCGTCCAGTTCCTGCAGGGCTTTCAGCATCTCCTCCCTCGAGGGCGGCGTGGAATGCCACTTCACGACCTGCTCCATGAAGGAAACTCCCTTCCCCTTCAGGGTATGTGCAACGACGGCTACGGGACCCTTGCCATAGGCGATCGCCCTCTTGAGACCGTCGATAACCATTTCCATATCATGCCCGTCGATTTCGATGACTTTCCACCCGAAGGCCTCCCATTTCGGCGCCACTGGACCGATGGGTAGCCCCTCCTCGATGATGGACGCAAGCTGTAGCTTGTTGTGGTCCATGACGCAGATCAGATTGTTGAGTCTGTGCGCACCTGCGTACATAATCGCTTCCCAGACCTGACCCTCCTGAAACTCGCCGTCACCGATCATGACGAACACCCTGAAATTCTTGTGCAGAAGTTTCCCCGCCATGGCCATGCCCAGTGCAGCCGAGATGCCCTGCCCGAGCGATCCGGTCGTCATGTCCACACCGGGGGTTTTGGTCATGTCCGGATGGCCCTGCAGTCTCGAGTCCATACAGTCATAGGTGTCGAGCCAGTCAACCGGGAAATAGCCTCTGAATGCAAGCACCGTGTAGTACAGGGGAGTATTGTGACCCTTGGAGAGTACAAAACGGTCACGGTCTTCCCACTCCGGTTTGGAGGGATCGATTCGGAGGAAATGAAAGTATAGTGCGGTCAGCACCTCCACGGCGGAAAGCGAGCCGCCCAGGTGGCCGCATTCGGCCCTGCCGACCGTCACGAGGAGCTTTCGCCTGATACGCTTTGCGAGATCGACAAGCTCATCGATCTGTATAATCTCTGCCATAACGCTCCCCTTTCCTCTTACGGCTTGATGATGATCTTGCAGGAGTTATCGCCGCCACGCGCGAGCTCGAAGGCACTAACCGCATCGTCAAGGGAAAACACCTGCGTGATAAGCGGCGCGAGACGTACCTTCCCTCCTGCCACGAGCTCGATGGCCCTGCGAAAATCCCCCCTGGCGTAGATTCGGATACCGATGATGACCTGCTCGCGGTAGGAGAGATCGCGGAATGCCACCTGGCAGGGTTTCTTGTGTATGGCAACCATGATGATCTTGCCCCTGATACCAGTCATGGGTACGACCTGCTCACCAGAGACTGGTACTCCCGCCGCATCGAAGGTCACGTCCGCACCTTCACCGTTGGTGAGATCTAGAACGGCCTCGACCGCATCCTCCCTGGCCACATCAACGGTGTGAAAACCGAGCTTCCCCGCTAGCCCGAGCCTGAAGGAATCGGGCTCGAGCAGCCAGATATCCTCGATGCCGGCTGCACGTGAAACCTGGGCTATGAGCAGGCCCACAGGACCGGCGCCGATGACTGCAACTCGTTCGTTTCCGCAGAGCTGGGCATAGTTCACCGAATGTACCGCCACCGCGGTGGGCTCGATAACTGCCGCCTCCTCGTCTGAAATGCCGTCAGGAAGCGCATACACACGTTCAAGGGGCGCACACACATACTCGGCAAAACCGCCATCGGCCTCGACACCGAGAAGCCTGAGGTTGCGGCACACATGCTCATATCCCGCGCGACAGGGTGCACAGGTCTTGCAGGATAGAAGTGGCTCGACCACCACACGGTCACCAGGCTTCAGGTTCGTATCCGGGCCGTTTGTGATATGGGCCACGGTACCCATGAACTCATGCCCCAGGATACGGGGAGGCCGTGCACGGGGGTGCTTACCCGAAACGATGGTCAGATCGGAGCCGCATATGCTTGCCGCGCCGACCCGAATGAGTGCCTCACTCTTTGCCGTCCTGGGCTTTTTCCTTTCCTCGAGAGCGATACCTTTCCGCCAGACCAGTGCCTTCACAATCCGTTCCCTTCGCTCCTGTTTTTTCTCATGGGTTAAAAAGTTTGTAAAAGATGGGCAGGCTCATTCAATGCAGGTACCCTTTTTCCGGCTGATCATGGATTTTCCAGGAATACACGGTCGCCGACCCGTATCCTTCCAGGTTCGACGACTTTACAGAACACCCCCTCATCGGGCATGATGCAGTAGCCGACCTGGTAGTAGATGTTGCACGGGGAGTGACACTCCTTGCCGATCATGGTCACTTCGAGCCTGCCATGGTCACCGATACGGATCACATCACCGATGCGAAGCGTGGAAAGGTCGAGCCCCCTGGTGACGATATTCTCGGCGAAATCGCCATGAGCCACGTCAATGCCCTTGTCCCGCATCCTGTCGATGCTCTCATCCATGAGCAGGCTCACCTGTCTGGGCCCTCCCTCTGCATGGGCATCACGTTCGATACCATGGCCCCTGACAAGTGTGGCCTCGTTGATGTTTCGCTTCTTCTCACCCTTACGCGCGCTGATGGATATGGCAACAACTGAGCCGCTTTTCACGTGCCTCTCACCCTCCTGTCCGATGCATCACCAGGTTTATGTTATCGCACCCAATGCGGTGCCTCTCCGGTTTTGCTTTCACCGTTTCGATGACGGCCTGTTCGATTTCTGTATCCGTGCATCCCTTCCGAAGCATATCCCTGAGGTTGACCCCATCCTCGCCGTAGAGGCAGGTCTTCAGCTCCCCGTCGGACATCAGCCGTAGCCTGTTGCATTTGCTGCAGAAGGGGTCGCTGATGGGGCTGATGAACCCGATCCTGAGCTCGGATCCCTCCAGCTGATAGAGCCGCTCCTTTTCAGCCGAGCCCGGTGGCGTCAGAGTATGTAGCCTGTAGCTGCTTTGCAGGCTCTTCAGAATCCCGGCGCTGGAAATGTACCTGTCTGCAGCAAACCGGTCGTTGTACATCCGGGGCATGACCTCGATGAAGCGCAGATCGCAGCTGTTCTCCAGGGAAAAGGAGATAAAATGCGGGTATTCGCCATCGTTGATGCCCTTCATGGCAACCACGTTCAGCTTGACCTGCAGGCCGGCTCCGCGAGCCGCTCTGATACCCCCAATGACCTGTGAAAGTCGATGGGAGCCTGTAAGAGTTTTGAACATCGCAGGCTGCAGGGTGTCGATGCTCACGTTCACTCTTCCGACGCCGATCTTCCGCAGCTGTTCCGCGTAATCGCCGAGCAGGAGACCATTTGTGGTCAGGCTTATCTCCCGCAGGTCCTCGAGGCCCACGAGTCGCTCGAAGAGAAACAGGATGTTCTTTCTGATCAGGGGCTCACCGCCGGTGATCCTTATCTTGCGGATTCCGAGCCCCACAAGCAGCTCGGAGAGACTGATGATCTCCTCGTACCGGAGCAAGTCTTCGTGGGAGATGAAGCGAACATCACCCTGGGGCAGGCAGTAGAGGCATCGCATGTTGCACCGATCGGTCACCGATACCCTGAGATAGTCGATCACCCTGCCATAGCTGTCTACGAGCATCTTCTTATCCCTCAACCGGTCTTCCGCAATCCTTCACCTGTTCGTGCAGCAGCTCGACTGCGTGTCTGAGCACCGGCAGGACGATCGCGAAACTCTCACGCACGGCTCGCTCGCTGCCCGGCATGTTCACTATGAGGGTTCGTTTCCGTACCCCGGAAATGCCCCGTGAGAGCATTGCCCGGTCCGTCTTTTCCAGGCTCTTTGCCCGAATGGTCTCCGCAATCCCGGGCACCCTTTTCTCGATCACCGACCCGGTAGCTTCAGGAGTCACATCCGAAGGAGCCAGCCCTGTGCCACCGAGTGTAAAGACCACATCGGCACCGATCTCATCGCAGACTTTCACGAGTTCATCCCTGATTGCCTGTATATCGTCGCTCACCACCGCGTAGTACACGGTCTGGCCCAGGTTTTCATCTATCAGCGAACACAGGGCTGGTCCGCTCGTGTCTTCCCGCTGACCCGCGGCTGAGCGCGTGCTCACCGTAATCACCCCAACCTTTATTGCCTTTTCCACGGTCCCGACTTTCCTCCCTCCTTGCTGATGAGCTGAAGATCGGAGATGGTGATCCCCCTGTCGACCGCCTTACACATGTCATAGACCGTCAGGGCAGCCTGGGCCGCGGCCTGCAGCGCCTCCATCTCAGCGCCGGTCTTGGCAGTCACCGTCACCGAGGTGGTGATTTCCAGTATCCCACCCTCCACATCCTGACTGAAGTGCACGTCCACGTGTTCCGGAGACAGGGGATGACAGAGCGGTATGAGCTCTCCAGTACGCTTTGCGGCTGATATGGCTGCAACCTTCGCGACAGTGAAGACATTCCCCTTTTTGATCCTGTCATCCATGACAGCCTTGAGAGTCTCAGGTTTCATATGCACCCTGCATGAAGCCACAGCAACGCGCCTCGTGGGTGCCTTGTCGCCGATGTCCACCATACGGGCATCGCCCTTGTGGTCCAGATGGGAGAACTTCTGACAGTCATCCATATCAATTACCGTCCAGACAGCACCGCACCATGAAATACAGGAATAGTTTCAGAAATCGGTCGTTTGTTCATAAACCGATTACCTTGATATCTTCAGGATGATCTCGTCGGGTTTTTCCGTATTCTTAAGGGACCCGACGATCCCCAGGATTACATTGATGAATACCGTCTTCACGAAGGGATTCATACCCACCCGTTTACCGTTCACCGTAAGCTCGACACTGCGTTCCTTCTCAACCATCGATAGAACCTCCCACACCATTATGAGTAGTGCTGCAGACCTGTGTACAGCCCGCACCCCGTCTAACTGTCGACGAGAACAATGGATACCCGCCCGCCCTCAGCGACACGCTGATCTCCCTCTTCGAGGAACAGAAGGCAGTTGCACCCTGCACATCCGACAATATCGGCTGACCCGTTCAGCTTCAACGGTTTTACCACGAAGACGCCGTCGACCACCCGGTATACCGAGGGCATGAGCTGTGCACGCTCACCTGTCTTATGGATGGAAACGTCCGCCCACCCCTCCATGAAGTGCAGGGTGTGATCAGATCGTCCCATCATCCTGTGTAACGCCGGTTTTATGAAGAGATGAAAGGTCGTAAAGTTTGAAACAGGATTTCCAGGAATCCCGATGATGACACAGGCATCCCGCTTTGCCAGCAGAAGAGGTTTCCCGGGTTTGATCTTCACCCTGTGGAGCTTTATGTCTGCACCCGTCTTTCTGAGGATGTCGGGAATTAGATCGTAATCCCCCATGGAGACACCGCCGGAGATGAGAAGCATGTCCCCATGCAAGCCCTGTTCGACGAGGCTGGAGAGCTCCCGATCTCTATCGGCTCCGATTCCCAGATACGTGACCTCGGCGCCGCTGGAAGCAACGAGGCTCCTGAGCATGGGGCCGTTGCTGTTTCTGATCATCCCATATCTGAGAGGTTGACCGGGTTCAACGATTTCACTCCCCGTGGAAAGTATACTCACGAGAGGCTTGCGGAAAATCCTGACACTGGTTCTGCCGACCGATGCAAGCACGGCTATTTCCGGACCGCGGATGATACTTCCCTGCTCCAGTACCCTTTTACCCTTTTCTATATCCTCTCCACGCCTGCATATATTCTGACCGGAATGAGCTCCGCGAACGAATCTTACCTTTCCCTCCAGCTCTTCGGTCTCCTCGAACATGACCACTGCATCGAACCCCCGAGGAACTGGAGCGCCGGTCATGATACGAACGCACGAGCCCCCCTCCGCCTCACCGTTCACCGCGGAACCGGCAGCGATGGTCTTGTGTACGGGAAGGGAGACCGGCACGGAACGAAGGTCCAGGGCGTGTACGGCATACCCGTCCATGGCTGATTTGTCGAAGGGCGGAATATCGATGTCGGAGATTACGCCCTCTGCAAGTACCCCGCCATAGGCCTTGTCGAGGTCTACCTCAACCGTATTGAGAGGGGTGACGCTGTTCATGACAGCGGCAAATGCTTCTTGAAACCCGATCATACCATGCGCTTTCCCGCTCATACTCCCCTGACCTTTCTGCGTGAAAAGTGCAGTACCAGGGGGCTGCATACAAGATACGGTTAATCGGTCTTTCAATCAAATACTAAACTCATGCTTCATCAGCCTTCTTATTGCGCCTGAACACCCTCCCGATATCGTCCCAGATCATGTACAGAGAGGGGACGAGCACCAGGGTCAGGGGTGTGGAAAAGATGAGTCCGTAGCCGAGCGCCAGAGCCATGGGCGAGATGAAGTAATCGGTCCCTCCTATGCCGTAGGCAAGGGGCAGCACCCCTGCAACGGTTGTGAGGGATGTGAGGATGATGGCGCGCAGGCGATTCGCTGTACCCAGGGCAACCACTTCCCGGAGTGTCAAATTCGAGCGTTGCCTTCGCAACTCATTGAGGTGGTCGACGAGCACGAGCGAGTCGTTGACCACCACACCCGCAAGCCCTATGGTGCCGATGATCGCGATAAAGCTGAGGGGCTCCCCGTGTATGGCAAGGGCGAAGATCACTCCCACAATGCCGAAGGGTATTGCCACCATCACGAGGAAGGGCTGGGCAAAGGAGTTGAACAGCAGCACGAGCAGGAAGTAGATACCCGCGAATGCGATGATGAAGGTGAAGGCCAAATTCTTCAGGGCCTTCGCGCTCTCTTCGGCCTCGCCGCCGGCGCGCACGGACATGTCGGGCCAGTTCTCATCCAGGTTCAGAGATCGAAACATGGGCATGATGACGGCGAAAGGTGTGGTCACCTCCTGATCAACGTCCGCATATACCGTGGTGGTCCTGATACCTTCGAAGTGGCGGATGGTATTCGGGCCAGGGCCCGTCTTCAATCGTGCCACTTCCCTCAAACTGATGAGCCTGCCCTGCTGGTTTGGAATGACCAAGTTTTTAAGAAAGTTCAAGTCCCTGCGGGCAGTCTCGGCAAACTGCACTCTAAACTCCACATCCTCGTCCCCATCCCGTATGCTGGTGACCTTCTGCCCGTCATAAGCGATGCGCACGTTCTGTGCCACATCCGCCACTGTGAGTCCGAGGCGTGCGAGCCGTTCGTAATCGAGCTTGATCTCGACCTGTTCTTTACCCACTTTGTCGTCACGGTCGATATCCTTGACCCCTTCCACCTGCTCCAAATATCGCACAATCTCCGTGGCAAGCGCAGCCCTCCGCTCATCGTCTATACCGGTGATTCTGAGCGTTATGGGTTTGCCGACAGGCGGACCGCCCCGCACCACCTCGTAGGTCACCTTCTCGAAGCCTTCGAGCTCGTCGGTCTTGCTCCGAAGCTCCTCAACGATCTCGTCGGCGCTCCGCTCCCTTGTGGTGTAAGGAGTGAGATCCATCACAACGTAGGCAAAGTTTTCAGCCTGCCCCATGCCGAGCTCGAACCCCGCAGCGCCGATGCGTGTGACATAGGTGTTCAGCTCTCCATCGGGCAGCTCCTCGAGTACCCGCTCCACCTCTTTCACCCGTTCCGACATGGCATCGAGGGACGTACCCACAGGTGCCTCTATGTACACGGCAACCACGTCCGATCCCTCTGAGGGGAAGAGGAGGAAATCCATGTTCTCCCTGGCATAGTAAACAGCTCCTGCAAAGATGAGGATGAACAGAGCAACGAGAGCGTACCTGAACTTGAGGAAGCCGAAGGCAAATTTGCGGTAAAACTTTCTGAGACCGTTAAACCAGCGGCGGGCAGCCTCGCGCTGTGCACCCTTGGCCGATCTTTCCATCCCCCGTTTCAGATGGGCGGGCAGCGCAAAAATGGACTCCCCGAGTGAGATGAACAGTGCAAGGCTCACGGTGAGAGGAATGACGAACACGAACTTACCGAAGATACCCTTGAGGAAGAGCATTGGCGCAAAAGCCAGAAAGGTCGTGAGTATGGTGACGAGCACTGGGAAGAATACGTTCATGGTACCGTTTACCGCAGCCTGAAGAGGGTCGTCCCCCACGGACCGGCGGTAATAGATGCTTTCCGAAACGATGATCGCGTCATCCACTATGATGCCGATCACGAGTACGAGGGACGCAAGGGATATGGTATCGAGAAAGCGGCCGAACAGAGGCAGGAGAAAGAACACCCCGGTGATGGAGACGGGGATACCCACCGCCACCCAGAATGCGGTGCGCAGGTTGAGGAAAATGGACAGCGTGATGAGTACTAACACGAGCCCAACAGCTCCGTTGGTGAGCACGATCTGAAATCGGTTCTCCACGAACTTCGACTGGTCCTGAGCGAGAACGATCTTGACCGGAGCGTAGCTGTATATCTTCCCCTCATCCTTACCAGGACCGGTTAGTTTTTCAAACAGCGCCTGAAAACCTTTGGCAGGAACCTCGCCGCCAGGGGATTCGATATACCCGGCATAAGAGCCCTTTGCCACCTCGCCGTCGATCATCTCCTTTAGGGCCCGCACGGTTCGTATGATGTCGGCGCTCTCAGTCTTGTACAGGAGGAATGAGATCGCCTCGGTTCCGTTCAGACGTGAGCGGATAGACTCTTTCTCGAAGTCGTCGCGCACCACAGCGAGGTCTTTTACTTTGATCACGGGACCCTCGAAGGTGGTCCTCACGATCACCTCGCCAACCTCCAGGGGCTCTTCGAACTGCGCGAGGGTCACCACGTTTTTCTCACTGGTGTACGATTCGAAGGTGCCGCCTGTGAGCCGTATGTTTCGTGCCTGAATGGCACCGATGATATCGCGCAAAGGGATTTGATACTGATCGAGCCGTTCGGGTATGACCTCTACCCTTATCTCCCGGGCACGGTACCCGAATTTTTCAACCCTGGAAATTCCCGGCACAGATTCGAGTTTTTTCTCCAGATCCTTTGCCATGGTCCTGAGCTCATCGTAGGGAATGTCGCCTGCCATGCCAACCTCGAGAATGGCGATCTGCGAGGTGTCAACCTCCACGATAAGGGGTGACTCGGTCACTTCCTCGGGAAAATCGGTGACCCGTCCCGCGGCATCCCGCACATCGGTTTTCACTTTATCCATGTCACGCATGTTCAGATCGAGAGTTACGGTAATCACGGACATGTTCTCCATGGATGCAGAGGTGATGCGCTCGATGCCCGTGACGCTCTGCAGCTCGTCCTCGATCTTGTTCGTCACGTTGAGCTCTACGTCCTCTGCTGAGGCCCCTGGGTATATAGTCGTGATGATCATCTCTCCGAAATCGACCTCAGGAATGATGTCTCGTTTCAGTGTCCGTGCGGAGTTCAATCCCAGCATGATGATTGAGATGGTAAACAGCGTCGCAAGGATGTGCCTGTTAGAAAAAAACTCAAATATCTTTCTCATGATTCTGTTCCTCCTGCCCTACCACACATAGTACGCGTTCGGTTCTGTGCGTGCCGTGATCGCATCAATGTTTGCATGCAACGATCTGTCAATATTTAGGGAAAAAAAACAGTATATATCGAATACCATAATTGCATTGAGGAATGAAGTTAAGTTGAAAAATATACTTTCCGTACTGCGAAGCACTTAAATCCCAGGATGTGGTACGCTCTGCCGGGCGCACCAATAAAAAAGCCCCGGATAACCGGGGCTATGCCTGTTCGTGTTTAATGGTCAAAGCGGTCGTACATTAGTGGCCTGGAGGCCACGGGGTCCTTCCTTTATTTCAAAGGTCACTTCCTGGTTTTCAGCTAGTGTCTTGAAACCATCCATCTCGATCTCCGAGTAGTGCACAAACACATCCTCGCCGTCATCCTTTGTGATGAACCCAAACCCCTTTTTCTCATTAAACCATTTCACTCTACCCTCTGGCATAAAAACTGAAACCTCCTAGGACTTTGAAATAGGCCCCCACAGGGACGCTCTATTTTATACCAGTTATTTAAATTTTGTCAATGATTAATTAGTTCTTGGTGAACAATTCGTAATTTTTATCAAATAACATGTTGCGTGAATATTTACTTGGAAAATATAAAGAGCTAAGAACTCAGTTTTGAGCGAAGCGACATTATGTCGTTATCGCTCAGTACTCCTCGATCTGTACCACATTCAGATCAACCTTATAGATCTTGATGGCCTTCATCTCTCGCATCCAGCGGATGAAATCTTCGACACTCCAATCCTTATAGATTCTGAAATCATCGATCATGCGAAGGAGCTCCACATTCGGCAGCATGGTCCCGATGATGGTACCCTTCTGTTTGTTCTTATCCTTCAAGAGGTAAAACTTCATGTTTGCCATGACGAGCTCAGAGATTGGATTTGCAATGTTCTCAAGGATGTTGACATAACTGGACATCAGCATTACCTCCGAAAGTGCTGATATATTATACCATTTCATTTCTGAAAGCCAAGTAAAAGCGGCACGCAGAACACTTTTTTATTCACTTTTCAGCATAAAACATTATCTTTTATTGATGTAAAAAGTCAAAAAGTCTTGGAGCTTATAGGAACCGTTTTACTAACCCCATTCATCTCTTTTAAAAACTGACTGAATAAAAATCCAATCACAGGTGTATCAGAGGATTCGTGAAACGGCAGTGGTAATGAAACGGAGTCCTGTAAAACACCAGGACCATGGATAACGGAGAAGAACAATGAGCAAGAGGGGAAAGATAATTCTCTGGCTGATCGTATCCCTTATACTGGGTATGCTTTCCATGAACATGTATCTGAACCTCAACGAAACGGAGGTAACCATCAACCAGGCGAAGGTTACCGAGGTGAAGTACAAGCCTTTTCTGCAGCGGGAAGGAATCAACGATGCAATCAGGTCGTTGATCGATCAGGGCCAGAGCGGCGATGTGTTGACGGTATATAGCGGTATTGCGGGCGACGCTTCTCTGGCACACACCATCATCAGCTATGCCCTGAAGTACGATATACCCGTCAGCCTGCTTTTTGGAATCATCAGCGTGGAGAGTGAGTTCAATCCCACGGCCACGAACAAGAATCCCAACGGGACCTACGACTACGGCCTCATGTCGCTGAACAGCAACACTTTCAGGAGCTACACGAAAAAGCAGCTTTACGACATCGAGACGAATCTCAGGCTGGGGTCCGAGTACCTGCTGATGCTTAAAAAGAGGTACCGAACCTGGGGTGAGGCGGTTATTCACTACAACGGCCTGTACTCGAAGGGTGCCGGATCATACATGGTCAAGGTCATGGAGCGCGAACGGGATTACGAGCGGCTCTTCAACGAGATGATCTGAGACACGTGTTTCTGTTTGGCATGTAAAAAGCGGATATGACCCATAGAGAGGTATACCCGCTTTTTTTTACATCAGATCAAGGCATGACCGACGGCTCTCATCTCAATGAACATACCTTTAATCGCCGATCCGCCTGTATTCTCAGTCTTCTTTATCCTTCCCGAACCGGTATCCCGCAAGAATAGAGAAGTAGCCGTTCTTTACAGTGACGCCCTCAATCGCATCAGTCAGACCGAAGGAATAACGGCCGTCTATGAGAATCCTTTTGATCTCTAAACCCAGACCAAGGGTAATACCCCAATCAAAGGACTCGGCATTTGCATCATTCTT
>SMTZ1_10015576_pt1 | contig 13242 bp, 13 predicted proteins | sample DeeMarSWOR136_30_FD_25667 | JGI IMG/M metagenome (IMG submission 25667) | reverse complement strand
GCTTTTCTACGACCTGAATGCCGGGAATGGAATCGACTATGCTGTGAAACCCGTCACTGCGGTCGATGGTGGGAGTGGCTCCCAGGATCCCCTCGATCTCGATGACCTGTCCTCTCTCTTTGATGAGGGAGGCCATCAGCTTCCCGGCTCCCTGGCCGATCTTTAAATTGCTCGCTCCGATAAAACAGGTGTAGGCATCGCTGGTGATGTTCCGGTCCAGAGTGATCACCGGCACGCCGGCATTATAAAGCTTCCCTGGGGCTGATGATGAGCAGGTCGATCCCTTTGGAAAACAGGTCTTCCACGTCACTGATCTGCTTCATGTTGTCGTTCTGGCCATCGGTAAAGACGAAATCGATCGAATCCTTGTGCTTTTGAACAGCATCCTTCATCTGCTCCAGCATATTGATCCTCCAGGGATCGATCATGGTGCTCTGAGAGAATCCGATCAGAAATTTTTCTTGCTCTGCTTTTTTACAGGACGAAAGTATGACCGAGCACAGAAGAAGAGCCATTGCGGCCACTGCCTTGAAAGATGATTTATTCTTCATCATTGTCCTAACTCCTGTTTTCATATAAGGCACCTTGGGATCAAGCCTTCATTTCTTATTTTTCCTTCAGAAAACAAAAATGTCAAAAAATGATTTTACACCATCAACTCAACTTGGAAGGAGAATTGACATCCCCCTTCCAACGCCAGGTTCCGCTGCGCAAATCATCCAATCGTTGAGATATAAAGCGACGGTTTCCATTCCATCCGGAGCCTATGGTGGCGGGTGGGGGGTCTTGGCGAGGATGGAACGGAAACGGCGCTTTATCAGATATCAAAGCAGAGGCAGTTAACTTGAAGGGGGAACTGTTATTGTCTTTCATGTCCTTTTTTTGGACAGCAGAACCGCAATGATGATGATAATCCCTTTCAGTATCTGCTGAAAAAACGAGCCCACTCCGAGCAGGTTTAAAATGTTGTTCAGAATCCCCAGAATAACGGCTCCGATAAACGTCCCCTCCACCGTTCCTATTCCTCCCATAAGGCTTGTCCCTCCGATAACTACCGCAGCGATCGCGTTCAATTCGTAGCCCAGACCCAGGTCAGCATTTCCGACTCCCAGCCGGCCTATGGCAATGAGGCTGGCCAGGGCAACGAAGAGCCCACTGAGAGAATAGACAACTGTTTTATAAAAATCGACGTTGATGCCCGAAAGTCGGGCCGCTTCCTCATTTCCTCCGATGGCATACACATAACGGCCCAGAACCGTCCTCCTTAAGATAAAGCTGGAAAGAGCCAGAACAGCCAGAAAAATAACCGCAGGAACCGGGATGGGGCCGATGTACCCTTCGCCTATGAATTGAAGAGTGGACGGAGTACTGTCTCCCAGGACGATCGGCCGTCCTTTAGAGTAGAGGAAAGCCAATCCCCGAATGGAGGTCATGGTGGCCAGAGTGACAATAAACGGCTGAATCCTTCCTTTGGTGATGACAATTCCGTTCGCCGCACCCATCAAAAGGCCGGCACCTAACCCGATCAAAAGGACCAGGATGAAGCCCAGACCGTTGAATTTGATCAGGCCCGCACAGAGACAGCCGACCATGGCCAGTATGGCTCCCACCGAAAGGTCTATCCCGGCAGTGAGGATAACGAAAGTCATTCCGATGGCGATGATGCCGTTTATTGACACCTGCCTCATGACGTTCAACAGGTTTCGGGCGGTCAGGAAAGCCTCTGAGACCAATGAAGAAAAAATAAACAATACCAACAGGCCAAGCAGGATATTGTATTTCTCCCAGATTCGCTTCAGCAGGCGGGGTATCACTGTCCTTTCTCCCATCTCACTCTCCGCCTGTCGCATAGTGCATGATCATCTCGGGCCGCTTGTCCTTCCCTTCCAATACCTTGACCAGCTCACCCCTATCCATAACGATCACCCGGTCACAGACATGGATCACTTCCTCCAGGTCGGAAGAAACAAGAATGACGCCAATATTGTTTTCCTTCATCTCCTGGAGAAGGCGGTAGATCTCGGATTTGGCTCCGACATCGATTCCCCTTGTCGGCTCATCAAAGATTATCACCCGGGCATCCGAGAGAAGCCAGCGGGCGAGGATCACCTTCTGCTGGCTTCCGCCGCTCAGGTTTTTTGTCTCCGTCCAAAGGCCGCCAGAGACATGTTCTCCTTGACGCTTCTCTCTAACAGGAGGGCTTGAGTCTTTCTTTCTTCAGGAAGATAGCCAAAACCCAGCTTTACGGCCTTCTGAGGAGAATCGACCCGAACTTCTTCACCTCTCAGGAAAACCTTTCCCTTTTTTTTCCTGTCTGCTCCAAAAAGAACCCGCATCAGCTCGGTCCGCCCCGAACCAACCAAGCCAGCAAAACCCAGGACCTCTCCCTCTTTCAGCTCAAAGGAGGCCTCCCGGCCTTCTCCCTGCAGCTCCTCAACACAGAGAATCTCCTGTCCCTCTCGACGGGGCTGTTCCTCCGGGTAAAAATCCTTGAGTTCCCTTCCTATCATGAGAGTGATCAGCTCCTCTCTGTTCGTCTCTGCTGTCTCTTTTTCCGCCACCACTTCTCCGTCGCGGAGGACCTGCACTCTATCAGTGATCTGGAATATCTCCTCCAGTTGATGAGAGATATAAATGATCCCCATCCCCTCTTTTTTCAACTCCCTGATCACCTGGAAGAGATTATCGAGCTCTCTTTCGGTTAGGGTCGCACTGGGCTCATCCAGGATGAGGACTTCTGCCTGGATGGCCAAAGCCTTGGCGATCTCGACCATCTGCTTCTGGGCCACTCCCAATCGGAACACCGGAATGCCGGGATCGATATCCAGGCCGAGTTTGCTCAGGATTTCCCTGGCAATTTTCTCCATCTTTTTTTGATCGATGAGCCCGAGCCGGGATTTGATGAAACGCCCCAGAAAGATATTTTCACAGATGCTCAGTTCTTCGACTAAATTCAAATCCTGATAGACCGTGCTGACACCTGCCTGCCTTTATCGCCTCATGAGGATTCTTGAACTGGATCTCATTGCCGCGGAAAAAGATCTGTCCTTCGTTCTTCTGGTGAACTCCGGCCAGTATCTTCATCAAGGTCGACTTCCCGGCACCGTTCTCTCCCACCAGCCCCAGGACCTCTCCTTTCTTGAGGTGCAGGTCGACCTTCTTCAGCGCTTGAACTCCTGGGAAATCCTTGCTTATGCCCGAAAGAAAGATAAGGGGAGAGTCTTGACCTGCCATTTTTTGCTGGCACTATCTTAGTGCAAACATGTCTTTATTTCAATGATGGGGTCAGGCCCATTGAATTTTCACTGTTCTTATTCTAGAATGGAGGCACATGGAAAAAATCAGGATCTTCGGTGACCAGAACCTCCGGCTTAAGGGAAAAGTCAGGATCAGCGGAGCTAAAAACGCCGTCCTTCCCGCCATCCCAGCCAGCCTCCTGACTCAAGAAAAGGTCCGTTTGAAAAACATCCCTTTGGTCAAGGACGTCTACACGATATTGACCCTGATGAAAGAGCTCGGGGCAAGTTACAGCATCAAAAAAAATTCTCTCTCCATTCAGGTCAAGAAAATTCAATCCCCTCAAGCTCCCTATGAGCTTATCCAGGCTATGAGGGCATCCATCCTCGTCCTGGGCCCCCTGCTGGCACGCTTCGGCAAGGCCACGGTCGCCCTGCCCGGCGGCTGCGCTATCGGTTCCCGCCCCATCGACCTTCACATCCATGGGCTGGAAAAACTGGGAGCCTCGATCAGCCTCGAGCACGGATACATCACTGCCGAAGCTAAAAAGCTTCATGGGAATGAGATCGAATTCGAGAAGAAGACCGTGGGAGGAACAGAAAACCTGATCATGGCCGCAACCCTGGCCCTCGGAGAGACCGTCCTGAAAAATTGTGCCCAAGAACCTGAGGTGATCAACCTCTGTGAGCTGCTGGTCAAGATGGGCGCCCGAATCGATGGTATTGGCGAAGAAACCATCCGGATAAAAGGTGTCAGCGAGCTCGGCGGGGCCACTCATGAGATCATCCCCGACAGGATTGAAGCAGGAACCTTCCTTGTCGCCAGCGCTCTGACCCAGGGGGATATTGTCCTGACCCGGGTCAGGCCTGACCACTTGGATACGGTGATTGAAAAGCTGAGATACTCAGGGACCCAAATCAAAATCCTCAACAGCAGCTCCCTCCGCGTCATCGGCAGCAAAGAGATCAGATCCCAGGATATCACCACCTCTCCCTATCCCGGATTCCCGACCGACATGCAGGCCCAGTTTATCGTGCTGATGACCCAGGCCTCGGGGACATCCTTCATCACCGAGACCATATTCGACAGAAGATACTCTCATATCAACGAGCTGCTCCGTCTGGGAGCCAACATCGAGGTTTTCGGAGATAAGGCCATAGTCAAGGGGAAAACTCCCCTCTCCGGTGCGGAAACCCGAGCCACGGATCTCAGGGCCTCCGCTTCTCTCGTCCTGGCTGGACTGATCGCCAGCGGCAAGACGATAATCAATGAAGTCGAACACCTGGACCGGGGTTATGAGCGGCTCGAGGAAAAGCTGAAATCTCTCGGGGCCAAGATCGAGAGGATAAAAACTTAAGACTGGGGGCTTGAAAATGGAAGACTGCCTCTTTTGCAAGATCATCAAAAAAGAGATCCCGTCCAGTACGGTCTATGAGGATGAGAGGATCGTCGCCTTCAACGATATCAATCCTCAGGCTCCGGTTCACGTCCTCCTCATCCCCAAAGAGCATTATGCCTCTTTGAATGACATTCCCGAAGAAAAGAAAGATATCCTGAGCCACCTCCTCCTTAAAGCCCGCGAGATCGCTCGAGAAAAAAATATTGCCGAGAAAGGATACAGAATCGTCCTCAACACGGCCAGGGAATCAGGCCAGGAAGTTTTCCACATCCATTTCCATCTTCTCGGCGGCAGACAGATGACCTGGCCTCCAGGGTAAGAAAGGAAAAATCCTATATTTCCCTGAGAGATAAATTTGAAAAGGAGGTAAAACTATGGAAATAACCTGGTTAGGACATTCCGGAATAAAAATCAAAGGCTCAAAGACCGTCATCATCGATCCCTTTTTGACCGGCTGTCCTTCTGCCTCGGCCTCACCGGACGAGATCACCGAGGCAGATGTGGTCATCGTCACCCACTATCACAGTGACCATCTCGGCGATGCCTTCGCCATCTGCAAGCAAACAGGCGCCACCTGCGTCGGCATTCACGAAATCGCGGTTGACGCTGAAGCAGAGGGGATAGTAGCGGAAGGGATGAACATCGGAGGCACGATAGATGCCCGAGGGGTGAAAGTCCATATGGTCCAGGCGCTCCACTCGGCAGAAAAAGGCGATCCGGCAGGAGTGGTCATAGAGATGGACGGGAAAAAAATCTACCACGCCGGCGACACGGGCTTAACCTATGACATGAAATTGATCGGCGAATTTTTCAAGCCCGACCTCAGCTTTATTCCCATCGGGGACAGGTACACCATGGGCATACCCTCCGCGGCCAAAGCCGTGGAATTCGTTCAAACTCAAAAAGTCATCCCCATTCATTATAATACCTTCCCCATCGTCAGCGCCGACCCAGAGGAATTCAAGAAAAAAGTGGGAGATAAAGCAGAAGTCATCATACTCGAGCCCGGAGAGACCTATAATCTGTAGCTTTCCATCGTGCTGATTTCCGTTATATTCAGTGGCCTATCTCATTGACGGCAACAATTTTATCGGGCACATATCCGCCCCTGCCCTGACTGGTGGTCTTTGACGGTCCTCCAGATCCTGATCTCCTGAGCGAGCAGTTCCGCGAAAAGAACTTTTCCGTCATTTTTCCTCTTCCGGAACAGAATGCTGACAAGATCATCAAAAAGATTATCTCCAGGGAGACGGATTTAAGGCGGTTTTTTGTCGTCAGCTCAGACCGGGAGATAAAAAACTTTGCCAAGTCCAAGGGAGCTAAGCCTCTGAGCTGCAAAGACTTTGACCGAAAACTCAAATCCACTCTGAAGGAGCACAGAGAATATCTTGAGGAAGAAAAGAGGCAGGATACTCCTTCCTCTCTTGAAGTCAAGCAGTGGCTCAAAATCTTCAAGGATAAAAAATGAGAGATGTCGCTATAATCGGAGCAGGCCGACTCGGCACATCACTGGCCTATGCCCTCTCCAAAAAAGGATACACGATTAAAGCTCTCTCCTGCCGGACACTCCCCTCCGCAGAAGAGAGCCGGCAGATCATCGGACAAGGACAGGCCATCACCGATAATGTCCGGGCGGCAAAAGAGGCGACTATAGTCTTCCTCTGTCTGCCCGACGAGGAAATCCCGAAAGTCTCAGAGTCCCTGGCTCTTTCCTCTCTCTCCTGGGCGAATAGGCTTGTCCTTCACTGCTCCGGCCTCCTTTCTTCGGAAGCTTTGAGACCTCTCCAAAAAAAAGGGGCCCTGACCGCCTCCGCCCACCCCGTCCAATCCTTTACTCACAAAAGGACTCCTCCCGATCATTTTAGAGGTATCTATTTCAGCCTGGAAGGAGAAAGAGAAGCTCTCGCTCTAGCCCGAAACATCATCCATAAACTCGGAGGCCTCTCCTTTATCATCAAGGCTAAAGATAAAGCTCTGTACCATGCAGCCTGCAGTACAGCCTCCAATTTTCTTGTCGTCCTTCTCGACATGGCCTGTTCCCTTCTTCACAGCACAGGACTTCGGCAAGAAGAGGCCTTTCAAATCCTTCTCCCGCTGGTGAAAGGGACTTTACACAATGTAAAAAAATTTGACACCCGTTCTTCGCTGACCGGGCCTGTGATAAGAGGAGACAGGGAAACCGTCCAGCAGCATCTTGAGGCCTTGAAAAAAAATCCGCTTTATCATGAGACCTATAAGCAGCTGGCATCTCAAGCGCTGGAAATGGCTAAAAAAGAAAAAAAATTGACCCCCCAAAAGATCAAAAGCCTAAAGGCTCTGCTGGAAGAAAAATAACCTCCTCTTCAAGGTCCACATCGAATCTCTCTTTCACCCTGATCTTCAGTTCCTGAGCAAGACGGAGGACATCCTGAGCTGAGGCTTTTTCCCGGTTGATGATGAAATTTGCGTGAAGAGGATAAACGGCGGCTCCCCCTTTTTTCATCTTCTTTGCTCCGACTCTCTCCAGGAAATAGGCTGCCGGCACCTTTCTCCCATCAGGAAGCACGGGATTTTTAAAATAGCTTCCCGCGCAGGCCAGGTCGTAGGGAGGATGTTTTTCTTTCCTTATTTCCAGGTTCCTGTCAATAAGAGCTATTATTTCCTTCTTTTTCCCTTCTTCCAGACCAAAAACTGCGCTCAAAAGCACATCATGTTTTTTCTTGAGAACGCTGTGTCTATACCTGAACTGGAAATGGTTCCTGTCGACGACAATCTGCATTCCTTTTTTATCGAGGAGTGTCGCTTCCTGAAGAAGGTCGCCGATACTCCGCTCGAAAGCGCCGGCATTGCCAAAAACAGCTCCTCCGACTGTCCCTGGAATCCCGGCCATGAATTCCATGCCGCTCAAGTGTTTTTCTGTAGCAAAGCGGATGAGATCATCCAAGGAAGTTCCGGCACTCACCTCCACTTCCCTCTTATCTCTTCTTCTGATCCTCTTGACCTCGTTCTTTATGATCAGTCCCCGAAACCCGTCATCATCGAACAAAAGGTTGTACCCTCCCCCGATGATATAGAAGGGGATGGAATATTCCCTTGCCAGGCGAACGGCATTCACAAGTTCTTTGTTGGCTGTCGCCTTAAAGAAATAATCTGCGGCTCCTCCGATTTTGAAGTGGGAATAGTCTCGAAGAAAAACAGCCCGGGATGCGGCTTTTCCCACAGACTTGAGGAAACGCTCTGGAAAATCTTTCTGTTGACTACCCATGTTTTGGATATTGTATCATATCTTAGAAGGAGCCAGGCTCTGCCTTCATTTACTTTTAATTTGGCATATATTTTGCTAATATATTAAACAGACTCTCAGTGGACTTTTAAAAATCTGCTTGATTGATATAACATTTGATTGAAGATATCAAGTATCTTTTGAGTGAGGTTTGAAAATGAGAAAAACAGTATTGACCACATTAATCCTCATTGTATTTATTAATGCGGCCTTGCTTGCCCAAACCAATGAATCAGACCAAGCTTACATCAAAGCTATGTCGACCCAAAACCCAACAGAGAAAGCCCAGCTTCTCAAGGAATGGCTCAAAACAAATGCCGGAAAGGGAAACCAGTATGAAAAATATGCCTATGCCGAGCTCTGTGTATTTCCCTACCCAGGCAAGACACCCGAGGAGTTGATAGAATACGGAGAAAAGGCCCTTGCTCTGGGCGAGCTGGACGATTTCACCCAATCCCGAGTCATGATGACCCTGGCCACGATCTACAGCCAGCGCGGCCAGAATCTGGAAAAAGCCAAAGCCTATTCTCAGCAGGTCATTCAAATCGCCAAATCCAACAAGGACAAAGATTCTGCAGGAGCGTCCGCGGCTCAATGGAATCACTTCATGGGAATCGCCTATTATACCAACGGCATGGCCCTGGAGAAGGGAAGAGACCCGAGAGGCGCCCTCGAAGCCTTCATAAATTCTTACACTATTTTGCAGGATCCCCAGATTGCCAACGACCTGAAAAGAGTCGGGAAAAATCTTTACGACTTCAAATTTTATAAAGACGCAGAGAAAGCCTTTGCTATAACGGCCACGGCTCTCAAGGATTACCCCAGCATCTACCTCTACGCCAAAACACTGCACAGAAACGGCAAAAAAGACGATGCCTTGAAATACTATAAACAAGCCTATTCCATGCAGAAGAGTGGAGATGTCTCTTATAACATCGGGATCATCCTGGCCGCCAATGCCGAAAAAAATCCCTCCACCGCTCCCGAAGCTATCAATTATCTGCTCGAGGCAAGCTTTCTCTCTCCTTCCAATTCTCAAAAGGCCATGCAGCTGGCCGAATCCCTTTACTTCACCCACAACAAGGAGCTAAGATACAACGAAATCGTCAAAGAAATCCAGAAGATGACCAAAGACCTGGAGGACCTCACCACTGATTACAACAAAAGATTCGGAGAAAAAAAGGAAGAGGATCTTTCCGATACGGATAAAAGAATGATGAAGATCATGGAGGACGACATCGAGGCTCTCCAAAAATCCATCGAAGAGCTCGTCGTCAAACAGCAGGCAGCTTTGGATAAATTCAAAAAGCTCATCGACGATACCAAGAAAAAACTGGGCAAATAAGGGAAAAGCAAGAACTTAACATCCTTCTGACTGCCGATTGAACTTTTCCAGCTTCTGGTATATCATTCACCTGTCCCTGCCTCCGACAGGAATCGAGTCCACGCCGTAAGGGAGATACCATGAATCCCAAACAACTATCCCCCAAACAAGCAGAGCAAAAAATCCGGAAATTAAGAGAGGAAATCAAGTATCACGAAAAAAAATATTATGTGGACAACGATCCTCAGATAGCCGATTACGAATTTGACCTCCTCGTTAAGAGCCTGAAAGAGCTTGAAAAGCAATTCCCGGAACTGATCACGTCTGACTCTCCCACCCAGCGAGTCGGGGAGCAACCGATCTCCGGGTTCTTATCCGTGGAACACAGCCAGCCGATGCTCAGCCTGGACAACTGCTACAGCTATGAAGAGCTGGAAGAGTTTGAAGAGAGAATACACAAAGTCATCCCCGGAGAAAAAGTTGAATATGTGGCCGAGCTCAAGATAGACGGCCTGGGCATTTCAGTCATCTATCGCGATGGCGGCTTCACTCAAGCTGTGACCCGTGGAGACGGCTATAGAGGGGACGAGGTGACCTCCAACGTCAAAACGATCAGAAGTCTTCCTCTGACAATCAAGGATCATCATGAAATAGAGGTCAGAGGCGAGGTTTATCTGCCTTTTTCCTCTTTCGAGATGACCAATAAGGAGAGAGAAAAAAAAGGTGAACCTCTTTTCGCCAATCCCCGGAATGCAGCTGCCGGTTCTCTCCGGCTTCTCGACCCTCGAGAAGTCGCTTCCCGCCAGTTGGATGTGTTTCTTTACTCCATTTTCACCGAAGGAAAAGAACAAAAAAGCCAGTGGGACAGCCTTAAAAGACTGAAAGATCTGGGGTTCAAAACGAATCCTCACTCCCGCCGCTGCGCTTCTTTAGCCCAAATCCGTTCTTTTTGGGAGGAATGGAATGAAAAAAGAGAGAACCTGGATTATGACGTCGACGGAGTCGTGGTTAAGGTCGATTCTGTCAGACAACAAAATGTTCTCGGTCGTACAGCGAAATTCCCCCGATGGGCCATTTCCTTCAAGTTCCCTGCCAGGCAGGCCACGACTCAAATTAAAGACATCCGGATCCAGGTTGGAAGAACCGGAGCGCTGACGCCTGTGGCCATCCTTGAGCCCGTCCAGCTCTCCGGGATCACCATCAGCCGCTCGACCCTCCACAATGAGGACGAAGTCAAGAGAAAAGACATCCGGATCGGCGACCATGTCCTCATCGAACGGAGCGGTGATGTCATACCCAAAGTCGTCTCCGTGATGAAAGAAAGGCGGACAGGAAAAGAATCCAGGTTCGTCTTTCCATCCAGATGTCCAGTCTGCAACTCCTCCGTTTTCAAGCCAGAAGGGGAGGCCATATCCAGGTGTGAGAATCCTTCCTGTCCGGCCAGATTGAGAGAATCCCTGCTCCATTTTGCATCACGCCGAGCCATGAACATAGAGGGACTCGGGGATGCTCTGGTCGACCAGCTCCTGGATAACGAACTGGTTCGTTCAATACCAGACCTCTACCATCTCAAACTCCAAAACTTGGAGAATCTGGAAAGGATGGGTTCGAAAAGCTCCCAGAATCTCCTGGATGAAATCGCAAAATCCAAACAGAGAACTCTGCCTCGGCTGATCTTTGCCCTGGGGATACGATATGTGGGAGAAAGAACCGCTCAGGCTCTGGCAGCCCATTTCAAGGATTTAGAAAAATTATCCACGGCCCGGTTAGAAGAACTGGTCCAGGTCGAAGATGTCGGCCCCAAAGTGGGAGAAAGCATTGTCTTCTTCTTCAGGCAGCCTGAAAACAGGGAACTGCTGAGCAGGCTGAAAAAAGCGGGATTAAGCCTTTCTCATAAAGAGGAAGCAAAAAGGGGCGATCTTCCTCTCGCAGGGCAAACCTTTGTCCTGACAGGGAAGCTCTCAGATTTCACCAGAGACGGAGCGGCTGAGATCATCGAAAAACTGGGCGGGACTGTCTCTTCTTCAGTGAGCAGCAGAACTACCTCTGTCATCGTGGGCGAGTCGCCTGGCTCTAAACTCATCCAGGCAAAGCGACTGGGAATCCCGACTATGGGGGAGAAAGAGTTCGCCAAGCTGGTGGGGAAAGGCTAACTTTTCTTCTTTTTCTTCTTTCCGATGCCCTTGATAATCCCTTTCAATCCTTTTTTCTCTGCAGAAGCCTCTTGCGCACCGAGTGCCTTGTGAGCGCCTGCATGCTCGGGATCAATCTCCAGAGCCTTCTTGAATTGTTTCTTGGCCTTAACCGAAAGCCCCTCCTTGGCATAAAATTCACCCAGGGCGGCATAACTATCCGCCTGCCAAGGCTCCAGATCGATGGCCTTGATAAAATCGTTTTCGGCCTCCTCCTGAAACGCAGGAACCTTTGCCTTAGCCTTGGCCAGATGAATGAAAAAGCTGGCTTTGTTGCTTCTCAGCTTGATGGCTTCCTCAAAGAAAATTAAGGACTCTTCGTATTTTCCCCTGTTGAACAGGTTCTTTCCTTGACGGAACTTGATATCGGCTTGATTATCAAGCTCTTTCCTGTCCGGCTCGGCAGGTTTGGCGAGTTTCTCATCGTACCCTTGCTTCTCTTCCTCGTTGGTCAGGGTTTGGAAGGCACTGGTGATACTCCCAAAAACCTCCTCGATCATCTGCCGCGTCTCTGCTGGCAGGTCCCGGTCAAAGCGGTCAGGATGATAGCGGCGGGCCAGTTCAAAATAGGCTTTTTTTATCTCTTTTTGAGAAGCATTGCGGGGCATATTCAAGATCTGGTAAAAATCCAGGTTGGGAATATCTTTATTGATCTTTTCCACTTCCGAAATTTTTTCCTTCATTTTTTCGTCGATTTCCAGCAAAGGCTTCGGCTCTTCCTCTCCCGCTTCTTCTTTGACTTCCTCCTTTTTTTTCTTGGGAGCTGCCTTTTTTCTTGGCTTTTTTCTTTTTCGGGGAGGTGCTTTCTTGGGTTTCTCTTCCTTTTCGGGAACTTCCTCTTCAATTTTGTCCCGTTTAATGTCAATCAAGTTCAAGCAGTAAAAAAGGTAGAGGCTCTTCCAGAAAAACTCGGGGATCACTCCCATGGAACGAACCAGTTCATCAGAGGATGTCTTGCCATCGATCGTCGCCAGCAGATCTTTCTCTTCTTGTGTCAGCCGGTCCAGAAATTCTTCATTTTGAGGGACAGGGTACTTATCCCCCATCATTTTTTGCAGCTGAGAAGTGAAATCCATACGCCGAATTCCTTCTTCTATAAGGTCAGGAACGTCCATCATGTATTCGAAGTTCTTTTTGTCAATCTCTTTCCTATCCTGAAAGCTCAACTTTCCATCAAAAAAAGGAAAGATGTTCAAGGTGATCTCTCTCATCTGGAACATCAAACCGTCATTCAAATCTCCTTGGGTGATCAGGCCTTCCTTGATCAGAGTCTTTCCCAGGCTCTCCATGGGGTCGATGTAGAGGTCGATATTGGTGAACGTATCCACGGATATTCTTCCCAGCTTCAGCAAAACTTCTCCCAGAAGCTCCTGAGGTTGGGTGGATTTGGCGATGACCAGGATCCCGCGCTGGAAGAAAAGGTATTTCTGGATGCCTTTCCGCTTGAAGGCAAGACAACCGCTCTTCTTCTGGAAGTGAATGTCTTTCAAAAAGTGACCGATATGCTCCATCCCTCCGTCCTCAATTGAATATAATATTATAAAAAAAGATATAATTATGCAAAAACAATTTACCTGAATTATTCATAAAATCTGCCGACACCATATTTAAGTCAACTTTTAGGAACGTTATTTCATTATATGCCGGCATCTTATTCTCTTTTATCTAAAGGGGACAATCCGTCTCTTTTGTAAAATTGTGACAAAAAAGGGACAGTCCCCATTTTTTATATTTCGGCATCTCCATTTGAAATGGAGGATAAATTATGATAACTTTTTCCACGTGAGAGTCGCCCTTGCCCAGATATCTCCCCATCTGGGCGATGTGC
>SMTZ1_10005060_pt1 | contig 13242 bp, 9 predicted proteins | sample DeeMarSWOR136_30_FD_25667 | JGI IMG/M metagenome (IMG submission 25667) | reverse complement strand
AGTATGGCCAATAGACATCATGTCGCTAGTATCGAGTAAACATGCGGAGTTCCGCAGATGCCGAGAGGGGCATTGAGGGAATGGCGTTAAAAATTTGAAGGGAGCGATGCTATCCACTCAAATTCACTGCAACTTTTTCAACCTAGGTATCCATTATTGCGATGAACCATAATTTTATTTACTGCGCTTAAATCAGTCTCTACCCGCTACAAACTTTTTCCATTCAAAAAGATCCGGCTTGAGTTCATACGCCCCCAATGCTTCAGCCGTTTTGAGAGAGACCTTTTCCAGCCAGCTTCCGATGGAAGCGATTCTTTCTGGGCTGATTTCGACCATCGAGACGACAGAGACAGTCATGTCAGCACCTTGAAACCGGTTCCTTTTCTCAATCTGAAAAAGGAAATCGATCATTTTTGTATTCGGGTTGAGGAAAGAGAGAGGTTTTATCCCATAACTTGCGAAGGCCTCCTTCCAAGACTCGAGAGCGTACCCGTAGTGGGTACAGTTGAGACTCACCTGGATGGATTCCTTATGGTCTTTGACTTTTTGGAGTGCTTCATCCACGTAGGCTGAGATCAGCATCTCGGTCTCCTCACTTGCCCAGCCTCTCTCGATGAAGCTTTCCAATTCCGGGCAGGCTTGGGTGATGACGCGTTCCGGTCGAATCCCCCTTGCTGCCAGTCCCTTTTGGTATGTCGCCTCTTCGATTGTCGTCTGGGTTCCGAAGATGATGACCTTGGATTCAGGAGAAGCTTTTAAACTCTGCTCGATAAGCGCGACACCTGAATCGATGATGCCAACTACCGGGATGGTCGTCTTTTTCGAAAACGCCGTATCCTCATAAAGGGCAGATAAGGTATTGCAGCCGATGATGATAAGGTCGGGATGATAATTTTCCTCAAGACTGCGGAGAGCGCTGTTAAAGACCAGGATTTTTTCCTCTCTTGTTTTCAGGCTGTTGTACCCCCCTTCGGTTGAGAACAGGGCGTTGAAGAAGAGGAGGTCGATACTCTCAAAGACCTTGGCTCGACTGAATCTCTCGGCAGCTTCGGCGGCTATGGACAGTCCCCCGAGTCCGGAGTCAGTAACAGCAATCGTGATGGCGCCTTTCTGGAAGAAGTTTTCGAGTTTTCCATCCAGATCGGCGGGAGAGTGGCTTACTGAACAAGAAAAAGAAATGGTGATCAGAAACAGGACAAATAAATGGAAAAAGTCTTTCCGTTTTATGTCTGAGATGCCCATGATTTCCAGAATCTGGAATATAGCATCGACCGAGGAGAAGAGTCAATTCCCCCCCTCAGAGGATTAAAAAAGAAGAGCCGATTTCACCCGCTGATTCATCCGAAAGGGTGATTGTCCTGTCCACGGACGTTTGAAAAAATTATCTCAAGAATGAGGAAAAAGGAATGAGTCTAGGTAAAAACTCTCTTATTCTCTGTCCTAAAAGAGCCTCCATCAGATAAAGGGATTAGTAGCATGGAAAAAAATGACCGAAACCAGGAACCAAGACAATCCTGGCCAGAGAAGGCCAAAAAGAGAAGTGATGCAATCACAGAAAGCGAACAGCAGTACCGAAGGATATTCGAATGTTCTCCTCAAGTCATCGCTATCGTGGATACCGAAGGGACCATCTTAGATGTGAATCAGAGGATCTTCGATTGGCTGGGATACAAACCTGAGGAACTCATCGGAACCAATTTAATGGAGCTTCCGTTTTTACCTGAAGAAAGTAAAACCTTAGCTGAAGAAAAACTGTATCAAATGGTCCTCGGAAAGGATGAACCTCTCTATGAGCTGATCTTCATGACCAAGAAAGGGGAGAAGCGGGTGGGTCAGGTTCTTTCCAATCCGATCAGGAATGGGCAAGGGAAACTGGAAAAACTTCTGGTGATGGCTCGTGATATCACGGAACAAAAAAAAGGAGAAGAAGCGTTGAAGACAAGTGAGGAGCAGTTCCGTTTGATTATCGAAAGCTCTCATGCGGGAATCGGCATGGTCGATGAAGCCTTCAGAGTCGTTTATGTCAACGACCAGCTGTGCCGCATGCTGGGCTATCCCCGGAAAGAGATCTTAGGTCAGGATTTCCGGAAGTTTCTGGATGAGGGCAGCCAGCAGTTTGTTGCCGACCGCTACGTAAGAAGACAGAGAGGAGAAAAAATACCTCCCAAATATGAATTTGGCATCGTCCGCAGGGATGGAGAGAGAAGACGGATTGAGGTTGTTAACACGGTGATTAAGGACGCATCCGGGAGGAAGCGGACACTCTGTCAGGTGTTGGATATCACAGAGCGAAAGCAAGCAGAGGAAGCAGTCAAGCAGTCAGAAAAGGATTACCGCGGTTTGTTCGAGAATGCTCATGATGCGATCTTCGTTTTCACTCCGGAAAAGGAGATCATCCTCGACGTCAACCATCGAGCTTGTGAGATGTATAGGTTCACCAGAGAGGAATTCATCGGGATGTCAGTTGAGGATATTTCCAAGGATATTCAGCTCGGAAAAAAACGCATAAGAGAGACTCTGAAGAGAGGTTCGTTCCATAGTTTTGAAACCATCCATTACAAGAAAGGCGGATCCCAAATATTCTTGGAGATCAACGCAGCAGTGGTGGATTATAAAGGTCAGCAGGCCATTTTGAGTATTAACCGGGATATAACCGACCGGAAAAGAGCGGAGGAGAAGCTGAGGCTGGAAAAAGCCCATCTTGATCAGCTGTTTGAAAGCGCTCAAGAGGGGATCGTCATGGCGGATATGGAGGGGAAAATATTAAGGGTCAACAGCGAATTCAGGAATATGTTTGGGTATGATCAGGAAGAATTTTTAGGAAAGCAGGTAGACGAACTCCTTGTTCCTGAGGAGGAACTTGACAGCGGAGTTTCGTTGACCATGAAGGTGGCAAAGGGAGAGAACGTGGCCTTCGAAGCCATCCGGCAGCGTAAGGATGGGAGTCTTATCCATGTCTCTGTCTTAGGCTCACCGATTGTCGTCGATGGCGGGGTGGTCGCTGTTTACGCCATCTACCGGGACATCACAGAACGCAAGCGATCAGAGGAGAAAATCAAGGCTGCCCTCAGAGAGAGGGAAGTCATGCTCAGGGAGATCCATCACCGGGTGAAGAACAATATGCAGATCATCTCCAGCCTGTTAAGGCTGCAGTCGAGACAAATCAAGAATAAAAAAATTCTGGACATCTTCAACGTAGGTCAGAACCGCATCCGCTCGATGGCCCTGATCCATGAATCCTTATATCAGTCCAAAGATCTTTCCAAGATCAATTTTGCCGATTATATTAAGCGGCTGACCACTCATCTCTTTTCTATGTACAGGGTTGGCTTAGAGCGCATTCAGCTCAATGTCACCGTGGGAGAAGTCTTCCTCGATATCAACCGGGCCATACCCTGCGGATTAATCGTTAACGAGCTCGTCTCCAATTCGTTGAAACATGCCTTCCCGAATGGCCAAGAAGGAGAGATTGTGGTGAGGATGGACGGGAATGACCGGGGAAAGATCAGCTTGGTCGTCAAAGATAACGGAATCGGTTTTCCGGAGGATTTAGATTTTCAAAGAACGGAGACATTAGGCATGCAATTGGTGACGGATTTAGTGGCCCAAATCGAAGGAAAAATCGAGATTTCGAAAAAGAAAGGCACGGAAGTTAAGATTGTCTTTTAGTCGATCTGGCGCTTTATCATAAAATTTTTTCGCCTCCATTCTCATCCCTCACACTAAGTCCATATTGTCTCCCCGTGGGAAAAGAGTTCCCCGGAAGCATCTTTTTTCCCGTGGAAGATAACCCCTTCCGCTGCGGGCGTTGCGGGGAACACCCCGTGCCACCCATCCATAATTAATATTAACATAATAATTGAAGTGACATCATCTCTTGGGCGGCCTGGAAGCCGCCCTTGAGCCCCCGTAGCGGAGGGGGGACCCGTCGGCTTATCCGACGGGGGGAACCGACGGGACTGGTTCCCTGGGGGGTCGTGGGCTGGGGGCGGCTTCAGGCCGCATAGGGTTTGTAACCTTATTTACTGCGCCTATATTAGTAAGAAAAAAATAATAAGATGGAAAGAAATGCACACGAGGTTCCCCTCCAAGGTTGACTCAGTGTCTGGCAACGCTTAAAATGGGTTTCATCTTTCTGAAGAGAGGAGGGTTAAAGGATGCCTAAAAAGAAAGGGATAAGGGTCGTCCTGTTTGGTTTGATCGCCTTATTTTTACTGACACAAAGCGTCTTTTTTTCCCGGGAAAAAAGACGACTGATTCCAGAAGATATTGTGCATCTCCAGAGAGTCTCGGACCCTCAAATTTCCCTCCGCGGTGATTGGGTGGCCTTTGTGGTCAGCCAGTTTGGAGAGGATAAAAAGGTCGATGCGAACATCTGGATTGTGTCCAGGGATGGAAGTGTCCTCAGGCAGCTCACCAAAAGCCCCGGGTCCGATACGTCCCCCCGGTGGTCCCCGAACGGTGAAGTTTTAGCTTTTCTTTCCAGACGGGATGAAGGGAGGAAGGCCCAGATTTATTTTTATTCTGTGAAGGATGACAAGCTGGAAAAATCGACGGACGAGAAAAGTTCCATCAGAGATTTCAAGTGGTCATCTGATGGCCAGAAGATCGCTTTCTTGATGTCCAAGCCCCGAACAGAAGAAGAGACGGAGAAGCAGAAAAAGGGAGATGATGCCTTTACGGTCGACGAGGATTTCAGACAGACACATCTCTGGATGATGGATGTGAAGAGCCGGAAAACACGACTCCTCACCAAACAAGACTTAACCGTTTGGTATTTTAACTGGTCCCCTGATAGACGGAAAATGGCTGTCCTGGCTTCTCCTCTGCCGACGGCCGAAGGCATGGAATACCAGAGTCATCTGAGCCTGATTGATGTGGTTAACGGGGAGGAAGACATCCTTGTTAACAAAACCAACGCTCAAGCAGCTCCTTCCTTCTCTCCGGACGGGAAATGGATCGTCTTCATCGGGCCCGTCGGCCTGTTTAAGGAAAGGGGGATTCCGAAGATGATCAGCACCGATGGAGGAGATCCGATCAAACTTCTTGAAGATTACCAAGGTAATGTCTGGGATGTGGCCTGGCATCCCCAAGCGGATTATGTTTTGGCCGCCGTGGCTGTGGGCACGCGTCACCACTTGGCCTCTGTCGACCGCCAAGAAAAGGTGAAGCCCCTGTTCGAGATGAATCATTCGATCATTCCCTACTGGGCCAGCACCTGGACAATCAGTTCCGATGGAGAGCAGGTCGCCTTCCTCAGTGAAACGCTGATCAGTCCACCAGACATCTGGGCTGCCCGGGCAGATGGAACAGACCTGAAACAGCTCACTGACTTCAACGATGATCTGAAAAAAATAAAATTGGGCAGAGTGGAAGAAATCGAATGGACAAATCCCGAGGATAAAACCCTGGTCTCGGGGATCGTGGTCAAGCCTGTCGATTTTGTTCCTGAAAAACGATCGCCTGTTGTGGTCTGGCTTCATGGGGGGCCGGCTTACAGCTGGAGTCTGGGAGCCCACATCAGCAATTGGGCTCAGCTGTTTGCTGCCCAAGGTTATCTGGTCTTCCTGCCGAATTTTCGAGGAAGCTCGGGGAAAGGAATGAACTGGATGATGGCCAATGTGCGCGACTGGGGCGAAGGACCGATGAGCGATGTCATGAGTGGACTGGATTTTTTGATCCAGGAGGGATGGGTGGATGAGCAGAGGATGTTTGTCGGTGGAGGAAGCTACGGAGGATACCTCACCTTCTGGATCATCACCCATACCGACCGGTTCAAGGCTGCCTTTGCCAGAGCCGGAGTGGCGGATTTAACCACAGAGTACGCCCTTACGGATGAACCGACCTTTTCCCTCGGTTATTTCGTCAAATCTCCGTATGAGGATCCTGAAATCTACCGGAAGAACTCACCCCTCACCTATGCTTCCCGAGTCAAGACTCCGATCTTGGTTGTCCATGGCGAGAGGGATCTGCGGGTGCCCGTCTCCCAGGCTTACCAATTTTATTCGGCTCTCAAGCACTTCGGGGCAGAGGTCAAGCTGGTCATCTACCCCCGGGAGCCGCACGGGATACAGGAATACGCTCATCAGATCGATGTCATGAACCGGGCTCTCGACTGGTTTAAGAAATTTTGATGATCGGTTGATAGGCCCCGCGGCTTGGTGTGGGAAGGCGAAGCGGTTGTCCATCCAAATTGACATCTGCTTGGTCTTTCTAATAAGCTTAGAATGAGAAAAAGGAGCTGAAATGAATAGCACTACGCCCTCCAATATATACAAAGAGCAGAGAGTCGGCGTTTATGTCGATGTGCAGAACCTGTATTATTCGGCCAGATATATGTACAAATCCAAAGTCAGTTTTAGCGCTTTACTCAAAGAAGCTGTCAGAGGACGGCGCCTTATCCGGGCCATCGCCTACGTCATCAAAGCCGATGAAAAGGATGAGAGCAGCTTTTTTGAGGCTCTGAAGGGTCAGGGCTATGAAGTCAAAACAAAAAATCTCCAGGTTTTTGTCGGCGGGGCCAAGAAGGGGAATTGGGACATCGGCATCGCTGTGGATATGATCGAATTCGCGCCAAAACTGGATGCGGTCATCCTCGTCAGCGGCGATGGTGATTTTGTTCCTCTGGTCGAGCACCTCAAACATGCAATCGGATGTTTTGTAGAAGTCATGGCCTTCCAGAAATCCTGTTCCCAAAAGCTTATGGAGAGCGCGGACAACTTTATCGATATGGACATCAACCCGCAGAAATTCTTGATTCCTGGAGGAAGCAGTAAAAAAGTAAGAAAGCAAAAATCATAAGAAAAAGCCGGTCTCCATGAATCCATTCAAAGGCTTTTACCAGCGCCATATCATTCTATTCAATCTCATTTTCTTGTTATTTTTCCTGTATGCATTCCTGTTCAGCCTGGAATTGATGGGAACCTCTCTCAGGATGTTCGGGAAAGGGCTGGCCGAGACTCTGATCGCCACCACCACAAATCCATTGGTCGGGTTGTTCATCGGAGTCCTAGCCACCTCCATCATCCAGTCCTCTTCCTCAACCACTTCGATCGTCGTCGGACTGGTCGCCGGCGGGGCGTTGAACGTGGCCAATGCCATCCCGATCATCATGGGAGCCAACATCGGTACCTCAGTAACAAATATGCTGGTTTCTTTAACGCAAATAAGACGTAAGGTGGAGTTCCGGCGGGCGCTGTCTGCGGCCATCGTGCATGATTTTTTTAATGTCATAGCAGTTTTGGTGCTGTTTCCGCTGCAGTATTATACGAACTTCCTTGGTCAGGCAGCCACATTCTTGGGGAAAAAATTCCAGAATATCGGCGGCCTGAAGTTTTTGAGTCCGGTCAAGGCTTTGACTAAACCTCCTGTGGGAGTCTTGAAGGGATTAATCGGAGACTATCCCTGGATCCTTTTGGCTCTTTCCCTCATCCTGCTGCTTCTGGCGCTGACCCGGATGGTGAAATCTTTGAAGGTCCTTGTGGTCAGGAAGGCTGAAGCCTGGTTTGACCGGTACCTGTTCAAAACGGCCTTGAGGGCTTTTCTGGTGGGCTTGATGCTGACAGCCATGGTCCAGAGCAGCTCGATCACAACCTCACTGGCCGTTCCAATGGCAGGTGCAGGGTTGTTGACTCTAGTGCAGATCTTCCCGTATACCCTAGGGGCCAACGTCGGGACAACGGTCACCGCTATCCTGGCTGCCCTTGTGACGGGCAATCTGGCGGCGATCATCGTTGCCTTCTCTCATCTTCTGTTCAATGTATCAGGCATTATCATCTGGTGGCCGTTGAAGTTCGTCCCTATTTCTATGGCAGAGAAGTTCGCAGGAATAGCTGCGCGACATAAGATGATCGCCATTCTCTATATTGTCATCGTCTTTTTTCTTATACCAATATTATTCATTTCAATTTTTAGGTGAGGAGAGATTCCAATGTTTAAAAAATGGCTGGCGATATTCAAGAAAGATACACTTATGGACCGGGCTTATCAGCGGTCTTTCGAGATGCTGGATGTAACCCGCACAATGTATACGGAAGCCAAGGCATCACTCAGACACAGGGAAGACAGCGAGGTCAATTTAAGGGTGAAGGAAACGGACAAAGTTGTCAACAGCTACGAGCGTGAAGTCCGGCGGATGGTGTTCAACCACCTTGTTGTTCAAGGAACAGCGGACTTACCGTCGGGACTGGCCTTGATCAGCATAATCATCGATATCGAGCGGATCGGGGATTATACCAAGAACATGGTGGAGCTGGCCCTTGACCACCCCGGAAAGCTGCAAGGGGGAGAATTGGAGGAGGAAATCGAGCGCATCGAAGCGGCGGTGGATGACAGTTTTATCCAAACCAGGACAAGATTCGAGAAGGGAGATGCGAAGCTGGCTCTTGAACTCCTGGAAAAATATGCTTGGGTTAACGATGCCTGTGATGATACGGTTGTGGCTGTAGTCAAAGAAAAGGATCCCCATATCCGCCCTGGAGATGCCGCAGCCCTGGCCCTCTATGTGCGCTGGTTGAAACGGATCAACTCTCATCTGCGCAATATCACGACCAGTGTGGTTAACCCCTTTGATCGGATCGGTTTCCAGCCCAAAGAAGAATAATTCACAAAGGTCCCTTGAGCATTTCCAGAGAAGTGCAATTTTGTTTCGAGCTGTCCTGCGATGGGGCACAAAACGAGATACCAATTATTGTCAAACCAGTATCTTTGTGATATTTTTTCGTGGGAAAGGGGAAGTAAGACATAAAAAAATGAGCTTTATCTCTCGACGTCAGTTCCTGCGGTCGGCTGTTCTTCACTGGGCGGGATTGATGACAGCCGGATTCTTCGAGAATCCCCTTAGTGGTGCTTCAGTTCGGGCCGAAAAAAAAGGGCCTCCAACCCGAAACCGGAGAGTTCTTGCCGATTTCCATGTGCATACTCTTATGGATGATTGGAATCTGTTGTCTCCGCCTGCGGTAAAATCTCCTTTTCTGGCAAAAATAGCGGCCCAGCTTTTCAATAAGACACGAGTTGACTGGAAACGATCCCACCGAGCTGGCATCGACCTGGTCTGCGAGGCCCATTACAACGTCATGGATGAGGTCCTCTCCATGCCCACCGATCCCTACCCAGAGGCCCCTAAGAATATCCTCCGGATGATGGATTTGCTCGAGAAAGAGCTGGCTGGAGAAGCCGCACCCTATGCCAGGCTGGCTCGAAACCATAAAGAGCTGGAGAGCTTGTTGAATGTGCCTCGGGGAAACCCGGATTTTCGGGTGGCTGTTGTCCACACCATCGAAGGGGGCCACTCGTTAGGAGGCAGTCTTGAGCCTTTAGCCTTGTTCGCTCAGCGGGGAGCGGCCCTGATGACCATCACTCATTTCTTCAACAAGGGCATAGCCACCTCGGCCAATGCTCTGCCCTTCTTTCCGGATGCGAACAGCAGCTGGCCGAATCAAGGGCTGAGTGAGTTCGGGGCAGCAGTCATTAAGGAAATGGAGAGGCTGGGTATGATTGTCGATGTCATTCATGCGACGTCCGCAGCCATCCAGGACATCTTAAAAGTGGCGACGAAGCCTTTAGCGGCCACCCATTCCTCTGGGCGAACACTGGGCGATCATTCTTACTCCCTTCATGATGAACACATCCAGGAGATTGCTCGACGCGGGGGAATTGTGGGCATCATCCTCTGTCCCTTTATCCTCTCTAACTACAGCAGCCTGCACCTGGCCAGGGAGTTCGGGACCCTTGAGGATGTGGTGCGGACCATCCGTTATGTCACGAAAATCTGTGGGACGCACAAGCCTATCGGGATCGGCAGCGATTTCTCGGGCTACATTACAGGCCCGAAAGAGATGTCTTGTTTGGATGAAATCGGCAAGCTGCGCCAACGGCTTCTCAGGGAATTCGACAATGACGAGGACGTTGTCGAAGACATCATGGCCGACAATGTGATCGAGTTTCTCCTGAAGAATTGGAGAACAGGAATCTAATCCGATGAAGAAGAAGCTCAGCCGCGTCATGGCGCTTTTAGGCTTCGTGGTGATGTCTGTGGTAAATGGCGTGGCCTGGGAGAAAGAAGAGCATCGCCTCGTGGCTGATCGAGCGCTCGACGCTCTCCTTACTGACTGGAAACTAACTCTGCTCGGAGAGGCATTCACCCAGGAAAGGACGTTCGGAGAGGTCTGCGCCCAATTTGCAGGGGAGGATTCATCAGCAGCCCGATTCCATCAAAGAGGGAAAACGATTCTAGAGCAGCTTAAGCCGCTTTCTGCCTCACTTATTCAGAAAGTAGGGAGTCTGCATGGTCCAACACCCCCTGCCAAAGCCTTTGAGACCGCCGATGGCTTACCTTCAACCTTTTCAGCCGAGCAGGCTGATCAGAATGTGATCGTCAATTTCTTCCTCCATCACCTGATTGCCCTTCGGTTTGCAAAAATTGCAGGAGAGGAAAAGAATGATGAACCTTTGTCCCGGGCCCTGGTCTACGAAGCTAGGGCCATGAGCTACCTGATGGATTCATTCGCTGCAGGCCATTTATTGGTGCCCGTGGGTGATGCTCTTTCTGGCCTGCATCCGGTTAATAATAAGGAGGCTTATAATTATTACAGGAATGAGGGAGTCTATGTCATCAATTCACAGGGGGATGTCTGGCAGACCTTCGGGAATGAAATTCTTCAATGGCACGATCCAACCTACCGGAAGATACTCGAAGCCTGCCTGACGTCTTTGCGAGAGCTATTCCTGGTTTATTTTGTCTATGACGCCGATGAGGATATTCCAGAAAGTCTGAAACAATGGGGGGAATCAGTGGCCTCGGGGCTTTCTCTTGAGGAATTGGTGAAAGACTGGACATCCACGAAAGAGGGGATCGAGTATTATGTTGAGCTCAAAATGCCCGTACTTCTCCTCCTGCCAATGCCCGTGGCGGCCTCGTGGAGTCTGCGCACGGACGAGATAGATGAGCACGGAATCCACAAACGGCATCATTATCCCCAACTGCGTGAATCCGGATTTCATGATCCGGACTTGGAGGGCATCGATCGGGAGTTTCTGTATCCTCGAGCTGCTGTTCCAGACTGGATGGTTCCTGAACTATTGGCTTTGGAAAATCCTGCAGAATTGATCAAATCCCATCCGGATGTGGCCTCTGTTAGATTTTTCCAGACAAGACACTTCTCCCCCAGTCAAAAAGGATTGTTCTTCTGGTTGGGGGGAGGAGCAGTGTTCAAGAAAAGAGGAATCGGTTTCGCCAGCCAGGTCGGGTTGGGGTATGGACTGGTTGATAACCTCCTTCTGATCCATAGAGCTTCGGTGGAGTTGGCTTTCATTCCCTCCTTCGATGAGGGAAAGCGGAAGCTGTTGGTTCCTTCTTTAGGGTTCGGCTTAAAGCTGCCGAGCCCAGCGCGTCTCTGGGATTCCTACCGGTTTGAAATCGGTTATGCCTTCGGCTTGCGATCGCCATACAAAGATAACGGGTTAAAGATCGCCCTCGGGATTGAATTCCCGACAATCCCTTTGGGATTCACTTATGCCGGATTGACTATTCGGCTCATGTATCAAAGGTTTTCGCTCGAACGGACACGGCATGGAATTTTTCTCAATTTCCTTTTGCATTAACGTCTTGCTGTTTTGACAATTTTCTTGGGCCTCTGATATAATCTTCGCAGGAGGGACGAAAAGTCAGCAAGACTCCAGACATGGGAAAAATCAATTCTTTTTCTCGATACCTGATTCGCTTTGTCTAGGGTGAAGGGAATGGTCAGGCCAAAAAGGAAATCATTTGCCTACTGGCTGAGTTTTCTGTTCCCCGACGTACTGGAAAGAGACACCGGATTCCGGGAATACATCACTCGCCTGGCCCGGAGCGGTATGATCATCGCCGGGACTTTAGCTGTGGCCGCTTCTGTGATCCATGTGGGCTCGATGGTCTTAATCGTTGGCCAGAGGCTCGTCTGGATTTCTAGACCGGGAGTTGAGAATGTGGCCGCTGTGGCCGACAAAGTTGTGATTTTATTCATCGGCATACTAGGAATAATTTTCGCTAAAATATGCAGGGGTCCCCACTGTGGTCGAATTATTGTTTTTCTTTTGATCCTGGCTGTCTGTATGGCTATTCTCTTCGACGATATAGTGAGAAGAAATATTTCTTTGTCAGCCGGATATCTGGTGCTGGCCTTGATGATCGGAATGGGAGCAGCTCCTTTTAGACCTTGGCAGGTGACTTTGCTCGGCGCAACGATAATGACGCAATTTAACCTTGTGGTTCGTTACCTGCCTGGAATTTTTGGAGGAGATCCCCTTTTGGCCAAAAATGAGTCTTATGTGCTTTTGAGTTTAGCGGTTGTCATGTGTACAGTCCTATCCAGCCTCCTCTACCACAGTCGGTTCCGTCTCTACCGGTCGAGACAGAAACAGATTTCGCTGCAGCAATCCCTCAAAGAACATGCCGAGGAGCTAGAAGAGACGAACATAAAGCTCCGTCAAACCCAAGCCCAGCTGATCCAAAAAGAAAAGATGGTTTCCCTCGGAAATCTTGTGGCCGGCCTGGCCCATGAAGTGAATACACCGCTCGGGGCGATCAGCTCCAATGCTGACACGGCCCAGAGGATCATCAAAATCATAAGCAGTGTTATAAAAGATAAGGAAAAGGGGCCTTGGACAGAGGAGAAAAGAGAAAAACTCACTCGAGCCGCAGAAGCCCTGAATGAACTCAACCAGTCCACGGCTATGGGAGCATCTCGAATAGACAAAGTCGTTAAGGCCCTGAGAGGATTTGCTCGCCTTGATGCCACCGAATACCAGAAAGCCGACCTTTATCAGGGAATCGAGGATACGCTCACTCTTCTCATCGTTAATCCTGAGCTGAAAATCAAAATCGAGAAGGACTTTGCTCCTCTTCCAGAGATTTATTGTAATCCAGGTCAGCTCAACCAGGTTTTCTTGAATATCCTGACCAATGCTATTGAGGCGACGGATCGTCAAGGCAAGATCTGGATAAGAACACGCCGTGAAAATGAGGCCGTGGTGATTCAGATTGAGGACAACGGCAGAGGCATTGCCGAGGAGAATCTTGAAAAAATATTCGATCCTGGCTATACGACCAAAGGGGCAGGGGTAGGCACGGGCCTTGGTTTATCCATCTGCTACCGGATCGTAAGCGAACACGGAGGATCGATCGAGGTAAAAAGTGATAAGGGCAAAGGGTCCACTTTTACCATTCGCATCCCCATTCTAGCCCAAAAATTGCCTCATCACTGA
>SMTZ1_10005059_pt1 | contig 13244 bp, 14 predicted proteins | sample DeeMarSWOR136_30_FD_25667 | JGI IMG/M metagenome (IMG submission 25667) | reverse complement strand
CTGAATAATAAGAAGACCGGTCCGGTAATCGGTGCATTGTTTGCTGTAAACATGCTGATCAATACAGAAAATGGAAATGCTTATTCTTTTCAGGAAATGAAGGAGTGGTTAACGAGTGCTGGTTTTACCCATATTGAGAAAAGAAAGCTGGAAGGACGCATGGCAATTTTGGTTGCTGATAAATGAATTATTTGGTATAGTTCAGAGTAAATGAGTCTCCCACATTGAAAAGTAAGATCCGGTCTCTCAAACGGTTATATAATTTGTTTATACTCCGGAAACCGCAGCAATGAAGGGGAATAATAAAATCCGGATTGAGTCTGATTAAATGATAAACAATGCTTTCGATTTTCTCTTCCGGTGCCTTATGAAGATGCATTCCACCCATTACCACATGGACCTTATTTATTCCAGTGGTCCTCATAGCATATTTGATGGAGTTCACCGGTCCCGCATGCCCACAACCTAATAAAATAATCAATCCGTGACTGGTATTAATGATAAGTGTCATGTCATCATGAATTTCATCATGGATGTAGCTCTCTAATACTCTCTCTTGATAGGTTTCATCAATATACTCATATGCAGTTAATCTGGGGATTTCACCGGAAATCCATATGTCTTTTATAATTTCTATCGGATGTGTTTTGAGAATAAATTTTGCTCCCAAATCTTCTAGTTCCGATTTTTCCCATCGAACACCAATCTCAACTCTTCCTTTATCCGTGAGGTGAAATTTTTTGTTGAATAAATTTGGGTGACAGTAAATCTTAAGAGATCTTACTTTTTTTAAAAGATATGGTAAACCACCTACCATGTCGAAATGTCCATGACTTAAAACAACCGAGTGAATACTGGATAGATTGATACCTAATGCCTGGGCATTATGGATAATTGTATCAGTTTGTCCTGTGTTGAAAAGTACGGTATCATCTGGTGTTTCCACCAAAATTGCTAGACCCTGCTCGGCAATAAGTTCGGGATTGGTTACTCTGTTTTCGCATAGGATGGTTAATTTGAGTTCCGATAACATGTTTTATCCACCTTTCAAGATTTGGATATATCATATTATACAAAATGTAAACAATATATTCAATATTCTGAAGCGGAAATCTCCCGATAATTTATAATGTTATTTTCCTCCAGGTAATCAATGCTTATCCCCCTGCTTGCTAAAGAGTATGATAAAAGGGGAATTAATATCAATCAAACTGGGGGATAAAGGTTTAAAGTATTAGAGTTATGTCTGTTGTTATAGATATTTACTATACACAGCTGATTCTTGGCATTGTGTTTATATTATTTTTTGGTGATCTTATGGTAAGTTCTTATATTGGAAGATAGTTTAAGTCTATATAGGTTCATAATCCTTCATTGAATGGGAATTACTAATATGATTGAATACATTCCGCTTGGCACTATAGATAGAATTGGTTCCTCCTGTCATTATTTAAAGCTGGATGAATGGGGACTATTACTGGATGCAGGACTTGATCCCGATCCCACTGCTGAAAATCCATTACCGGACTATGATATCATTAAAGATCAACCGGTAAATGCCATTATTATTTCTCATGCCCATTTAGATCATTTAGGTTCTTTACCTATAGCGATACAGTATTTTCCAAAAGCCCGAGTCTACATGACCCAAGCTACAGCTGCCTTGAGTGAAATCATGCTTTTTCATTACCTGAAAGTGCAGGAGCGAAAATCACAGTTAAATGGTAAAACATTTACCCCTTTGTATACTGTAGAAACTTTGGAAAATGTTCTCTATCTTTTTCAATCATTTAATTATAATTTTCCTTTTAAAATTCACAGTTTTCAGGAGAGCAAAATTACTCTGACTTTCTGGGATGCTGGTCATATTCTTGGATCCGCTGGAGTAGAAATCAAATGGCGAGGTAAAAAAATCTTTTATACAGGCAACACAAAAAAAGCATCTCAGTTCATTTTAAGGGGAGCAAGATATCCAAAAAAAACAGATATTTTGATAACCGAGACCACCTATGGAAACAATGAGGATGCACCCAATATCAAGAAAAAACAGGAGATGAATCGATTCGCTCAGTTTGTGATAGACCGGCTTAATTTTGGTGGATCAGTCTTAATTCCGGTGTTTGCCTTGGGAAAAACCCAGGAGATAATGATGTTGCTTCATAAGTTAATAAAAATGAATAAACTCCCCCCAGTCCCCATTTACATATTAGGCTTTGGTACTCGAATAAATAAGGTTTATGATAATCTGATGCACAAAATTTATCCACAATATGACATGAAGTTTCTTCATACCATATCATATGCATCATTAAGTAACCTCAATTTTCGAAAACCATCGATCATTCTAGCAACATCCGGAATGATGTTACCACAAACCCTTTCTTATGAAATCGCCAGGGATTTTTTAAACAACATCAGAAATGGAATTGCCATAGTGGGTTGGGCAGACCCGGAAACGCCGGGAGGATCACTGCGCGAAAAAAAGATTGATAAAATCAAGAATTTTTTTGGTAAAGATCACATAGCTTGTGGGATCGATATTTTTTTATTTTCTGCGCATTCTCACAGGGAGGAGTTAATAAGTATGGCAAAATTACTTCGTCCTCAAAAAACAGTTTTATGTCACGGTGAACCCGCAGCCCTGGAATGGATAAAGGAGCGATTAAGGCTGGAGAAGATCAGTGAGCAGATAATCATTCCCCTTACAAAAGAAAAGATCCAACTTTTATAACACCTAAATATTTTTTTATAAAATAGTCGACTCTGCCGGATTTCTTTTTCAGATAAGAATGGTTGGAAATAAAAAGATGTTGCAAAATTTTGTTATCATTTTTAAATTATCAGGCTTTTTTAATTTACAATATGACCATTGAAGCGGTAAATTATTTAGTATGTTTGAAGATTTGACTTCGAAGTTGGACCGGACGCTGAAGCGATTAAAGGGGCAGGGTAAGTTAACTGACAGGAATATATCAGATTCTCTGAAAGAAATCCGGAGAGCCTTACTGGAAGCCGATGTTCATTACCGAGTTGTGAAGGATTTTCTGCAGAGGATAGAGAAAAAAGCGGTGGGTGAGGAAGTTGTTCGCAGCGTTACCCCGGGTCAACAAATTGTGAAAATTGTTTATGATGAGTTGGTGACCCTGATGGGCAAATCTCACTCAGAGATAAAGCTCGCAGGTATTCCACCAACTGTGATTATGCTGTGCGGTTTACAGGGATCCGGAAAAACCACTTTCGCTTCAAAATTAGCCTTTTTTCTGAGAAAGAAAGGTCGACATCCGATGTTGGTTGCCGCAGATATTTATCGACCAGCGGCAGTTTCGCAGCTACAGATCTTGGGAAAAAATATCAATATTCCGGTCTATGCTGAAGACGGAAGTGACCCGATAAGGATCTGTTCAGCATCTGTTAAAAATGCCAGGGAACATTCCCGTGATGTTGTAATACTTGATACGGCTGGTCGCCTTCATATTGATGATCAAATGATGGAAGAACTGGCGCAGATAAAAGAGGTTGTGAAACCGCATGAGATATTGTTTATTGCTGATGGAATGACTGGTCAAGATGCAGTAAATGCCGCTCAACAATTTCTTGAACGCTTAGATTTCGACGGGGTTGTTTTGACAAAGATGGATGGAGATGCCCGGGGAGGTGCAGCAATTTCCATCGGCCAGGTAACAGGAAAACTGATAAAATTTGTGAGTGTAGGCGAAAAACCAGATGCTATTGAATCTTTTCACCCGGATAGAATAGCTTCGCGTATTCTGGGAATGGGTGATGTAGTGAGCCTGGTTGAAAAAGCCCAGGAGTCTGTTGATCTAGAGAAGGCAGAGATATTAGAAAAAAAACTCCGGAGAGAACAATTTACCCTGGAAGATTTCTATGAACAGATTCAGCAAATAAAGAAAATGGGACCACTTGAACAGATACTTGGTATGATTCCTGGAATTAGTAAACAATTGAAAAATGTACCGGTTGATGATAGCGCTTTTGTGAAGGTGGAGGCAATGATAAATTCCATGACACCCGAGGAGCGTCAACACCCCCAGATTATAAATGGCAGCAGAAGACGCCGAATTGCCATGGGAAGCGGAACCAGAGTACAAGATATCAATCAGTTGCTGAATCAATTTCAGGAAATGCGAAAAATGATGAAGAAAATGAAAATGGGTAAATTCAGGGGTGCCTTTAGACCTGGAGCATTACCTTTTTAGTAACCAAATAGAAAATTAAATGGAGGTTTGATTTGGCGGTTAGATTAAGATTACGAAGATTTGGACGAAAGAAACGGGCATTTTATCGAATAGTGGCATCAGATTCGCGATTCCCTCGTGATGGTAGATTTATTGAGGAAATTGGATATTATAATCCATTAACAGATCCTGCTACGGTTAAGGTGGATGAGGAAAGAGTACTTTATTGGCTTAAGGTAGGTGCAGAGCCCTCGAAAACTGTAAAGAATATCCTCAGTCGACAGGGAATAATTCTTAAATTTGATATGCAAAAAAGAGGCTTATCCGAGGATAAGATTACAGAAGAATTAAGGAAATGGGAAGTGCTGCAGTTAGAACGTGCTCGTCGATTAGAAGCACAAAAATCCCAGGCAGAAAAAGAACGCAAGATGAAAGCGGAAAAAGTTGCGGAAGAGGTAAAAGCTCAAGAAGCACCTGCCGACGTAGAAGTGACCAAGGAAGCCCCTGCTAAGGAAGAGCAGGTACAAGCTGAACCTGTCCAAGCTGAAACCGAAGCAGAAATAGCAGCAGAAGAAATTGAAACAACCGAGCAGACAGAGTTGACTGAAAAGGAAACTGAAAGTACTGAACAAGAGTTGACTGAAGCTTCACCACAACCTGAAGAAGAAATAATCTCAGAAACAGCAGATAAAGAAAAAAAACCAAAATCAGCGGCCAGGGAGAAAAAAGCAAAACTGGCAAGGGAAGAACAAACTGAGGAGCATAAAAAATCAGAGCAAAAGGAAGAAGAAAATCAAAAAGTGGAAACTCCAGAAAAGATAGAGAGGGAAAAACCAGAAAATGATGATGATGTAACGGAAGGTGAGAAATCTGAAGAGAAGAAAACGGAGAAATCAAAAGAGTAAATTACCGGTGCAAAGAGAAATCATGCGATTTATGGTATTCCCTAACAAGTAAATTGTCTAAGGAGGATCTGGAAATGAAAGAATTTATTGAATTTATTGCGAAACACCTTGTTGACAAACCGGAAGAAGTAGACGTAACGGAAGTTGAGGGAGAACGAGTAACTGTTTATGAACTAAGAGTTGGTGATGGTGATCTTGGAAAAGTTATTGGGAAGAGAGGGCAGACCGCCAAGGCAATTAGAACCCTATTAGGTGCAGCGTCGGCAAAAATGGGAAAAAGGGCAGTACTAGAAATTTTGGAATAACCTTTTTAAAACATTAGACTTAAATGCGATTCGAGGAAAGAATTTCCTCGAATCTTTATTCTATGCCGAAATTAAATACGGATTACGTTGCAGTAGGAAAATTTATTGGTATTCATGGAAACCAGGGTTGGTTAAAAATAAATGTTTACTCTGGAATACCTGATAGATTCAAAAACATTAGAATTGTCTATTTTTCTACGGATTATGGATATGAGGGAAGGTTTATTGCTGATCAGAAACTGACAGCACAACATATTTTGTTGAAAGTTGATGGTGTTAATAACAGAGAAGATGCCCATGAATTGATTAACAGGGAAATTTTTGTTCCAGAGAAAGAGAAAATAGTATTACCTGAAAACCAATATTTTATTGATGATCTGATTGGTTTAGCAGTATTTGATGTCGAAGGGAATCGCTTGGGAGTGGTGAAAGATATATTAACAATGGTGGCTAATGATATTTATGTTGTGCAGGGAGAACACAGAGAGATTTTAATTCCTGCCAGTGCTGAATTTATTAAACTTGTGGAGATCGAGGAAGGGAGAATGACGGTTCGTTTGTGGGATGGAATGTGATGCGGATTGATATTATTACTGCTTTTCCGAAGATTATTCAGGATCCACTGAACGAAAGTATTCTCAAACGGGCCCGCAAACGAATTGATCTGTCTATAAATGTTTTAGATTTAAGAAATTTCTCGACAGATAAGCATCGAACGATAGATGATACACCGTACGGTGGTGGGCCAGGTATGATTCTGAAGCCAGCACCTGTATTTAAGGCGCTTGAGTTTATTTTTAAGGATGACCTGAACCGGACTGAAGCAAAGATTGTCTACCCCTCACCGCAGGGGAAAATCTTTACGCAGGAAATTGCAGAAGAACTTATTAGTGTAAATAATCTGGTGTTTATATGTGGTCACTATAAGGCAGTGGATCAGAGAATTATCGATGAATGGGTAACAGATGAAATATCGGTAGGAGATTTTATACTTTCTGGCGGTGAAATTCCAACACTACTGATGATAGATGCCATTGTACGCTTAAAACCCGGAGTTCTCGGTGATATAGAATCTGCCAGAACTGATTCGTTTCAAAATAATTTACTGGATTGCCCCTATTACACCAGACCTGAAAATTTTAATGGGATGAAAGTTCCTGAGATTCTGTTATCTGGTAATCATAAAAAAATTGAAGAATGGCGATTCAAAAAGAAAATTGAAAAAACAAAATTGTTGCGACCTGATTTATACAAAAAATATGTTGCGTCCGAAAAAAAAAGACAATTGACAAAAGAGAAAAGAAAAAAATAAAGGGAGGCTAAGTGCCATGGACATTTTACATACAGTGACCGCAAATCAACTTAAAACTGATATACCTGAATTTCGTCCAGGTGATACTATTGAAGTACATGTTAAAGTGATAGAAGGTAATAAAGAACGCGTTCAGGTTTTCACCGGGGTATGTATAAAGAGACACGATAATGCCATCAATTCAACTTTCACGGTGCGCAAGATATCAAATGGGGTAGGTGTGGAAAGGATTTTCCCCCTGCATTCTCCCCGTGTGGAAAAAATACAGGTGCTTAGAAAAGGACAGGTGAGAAGAGCAAAACTATATTATTTGAGAAAATTGCAAGGTAAAGCAGCTCGCATTAAGGAAAGCTCTTGATTTTCTGTTATGCAGATAAATCGTTCTCAAACCATTATAAAGTATGTTATCATTCTACTTTGTTTTATTTCACTGCTTTTTTTCATTATAAATGCCAATTTAAATTGTGCTCATCAAGCACCTCCTACTGGTGGTCCGGAGGACAAAACGCCTCCGGTTGTGGTAAGTAACTTCCCAAGTAAAGACAGTACTGATATCCAAAATCTGGAATATTTAGAGGTTGAATTCAATGAATCCATACGGCAATCTTCTTTAACTAATAACTATTGGATCATTCCGGAATTGACTAATGGATTTAAGATTAAATGGAGAGGGAGTCGTAAAATTAGATTTTATTTAAATGATTCATTAGAAAAAAATCAAACCTATGTTTTTACCCTGGGAACAGGGATTAAGGATTTACGAAATAACAATTTGGTAAGTCCCTTTATCATTGCATTTTCCACAGGAGATAAATTGGACAGCTGCTCAATATCAGGAAGAGTGTTCGCTGATGAGCGGATAAGTGATACATATATTTATGCATATCCTCTAAAATCCAATGTTGATTATGACTCCTTACTTTATCGGAAAGCCCGTTATTATACCCAGGTTGACCTTCAGGGAAACTACCATCTGAATTATCTCTCCTATGGTTGGTATCGTCTAATTGCTCTATCTGATAATGATTATAATAAATATTATAATATTGAGACGGACCTTATCGGTTTGACTTTTAAGGATATATTGCTTGATTCAAGTGATTCTCAATTTTCGCCGCTGAATTTTTATCTGATAAAGGAAGACACCACCGACCCATATATTAAGGAAATTGATACACTTTCTACCAATTCAATCTCGGTTCAATTTAATGAAGTAGTCCAACTGGATACGATAAAGATAGAAGTTTGGGATTCAATTTCTACGAACACCTATTCAGTGGTCTCTGTGAGTCCTGATGCCACAGAGCCTGAGAAACTTATTTTGTGTTTCCGGCATTTGCCTGCTGGTGCAAAGCTCCAGTTGAGAATAGAACATCTTGAAGATTTTGCCGGGAACAGTTATCGGGAGGACGCTGAAAAACAAATATTTATAAATGCATCCCAAATTGATACGACCACTCCCGGCTTTCTGGGAATAAATCCTTCTGCCGGAAGCAATACTGTTCCCTTTAACGCTTTTGTTACTTTACGATTTAATACCCCGGTTGATGAAGCAATTTTCAGGAATTTATTCGAATTAAGAGAAGCAAATGAGGAAATTGTGGCAGGTCGTTTTGATTTTCGCAATTTAATGGCGCCTGTATTTCTTCCAACAGATCCCCTGAAATCCAACACTACTTATTCTACTGATTTACCGTTATCTAATTTACGGGATATGTTTGGTAATTCTTTTCCCGACACAATGCTGAATTTATCGTTTACTACCCTGGATATGGCCGATTTGGGGGAAATTTCAGGCCATGTCTATGCTGCCGACACAAAGTGGCAGCAGGTAATGGTTGAGGCACGTCCGGTGCAGGGGAGTACATATTATCAGGATATCACCAGGGTGGGGGGAGAATACCAGATAGACTACCTACCCGGCGGATCTTATCTGCTGCGCTCTATAATAGATATCAATGGAAATGAGTCATGGGATAAAGGGAGTACAAATCCCTGGCAATTTGCTGAACCTTTTATTTTCATGGCGGATACCATTAAGGTGCGTAAACGATGGACGACTCAAGGAATAGATTTTCATTTTCGTTTCAGGGAGCCTAAATGAAGAGAGAAATTCCGTTTTTTAAATTTCATGGGGCAGGTAATGATTTTATTCTTATTGATAATCGGCAAGAATATTTTCGGGGGAATGAAAATGAAATTTTCCAGCAACTCTGTTCCCGGAGATTTGGGATTGGAGCAGACGGTCTTATGCTGCTTTCCTTCCGGGAGTGTCATACCTTTCGCTTGCAGTTTTTTAATGCCGATGGAAAGAGGGGAGAGATGTGTGGAAATGGTGCCCGCTGTGCAGTATATTTAATGCATTTATTATGTCCGAACCATAAATTTTTCCGATTTGAAATTCACGAAAAGTGGTTTGAATCCGAGATTAAAGGAGATAACCAGGTAAAAATTACCTGGGAATTTGTTCCAAAGATCGAAAAGATAGATGAATCGATTCTGGATATACCAATAAAATTGCAACGATATTTATCAGTGAATAGTGGTGTACCTCATCTGATGTTCGTTCCAGAACAAAGTCTGGATCGCCTGGATGTTTTTAAATGGGGAAAATATTTTCGTTATCATGATTATTTTGCCCCTAATGGTACCAATGTTAATTTCTTAAAATTTCGTGGGAAAAGAATTTATATTCGCACGTATGAGAGAGGTGTAGAAAATGAAACATTGGCGTGTGGAACAGGTGCTGTTGCCGCTGCGATTGCCGGAAAGGAATGGGACTTGACTCAATTTCCTGTTGAGGTAGTTGCCCTGGGTGGAATCTTAAGAATCGGTTTTGATGAGACACGAGAGAGAATCTGGATGGAAGGACCGGTGAAAAAGGTATTTACCGGGGTCATCGAGCTTGATAATTAATGAGGTAAAGTTTCTGAAAAACCATATTCAAATAGAAATATGATAGAGATTTATTTAAATTACTCATTATTTATCATCGATATGCCGTTTGAAATGAATTCTTTAGAAGTTTTAAATGATGAATGAAATAATCATCGACAAATACTTTTAGATTGTAATGAACACTATCTTGCCATAATCATTGAACTAGTTTTTAGGAAGAGTTCTCCCTTATTGATATTTTAGAACTTGAAAATTGCTTTGATGAATGATATATTTCTCAAAAAGGATAGACTCGATGAAAAGGAATTTAAGTTTACTATTTATCCTGATTTTACTGATATTAAGTTGTTCACTCTTTACCAGAAAAAAAGCTCCTCCCGAAGAACCATCTGAAGCCGCTGAAATAGTTGCTGAAAATTATGTTAGTGATGCGATCGATTTCTACCAGGCCCAAAAATATGAAGAAGCCATACAAGGCTGGCAAAAGGCGCTGAAAATTATTCCTCAGGATGCAGAAATTCACAATTTTGTTGGTTTAGCCTATCATCGCCTCGGGAAATTGGACAGTGCTATTGTTTACTTCAAGAATGCAGTGCTGTTTAATGCTGAATATCAGCAGGCCTGGAATAACATGGGCTATATGTATTTCCTGAAAAGTGAATATCGGCTCGCCCTAGAAAATTTTGATCAGGCGCTTCACATCAATCCTAACTATGAACAGGCAAGGTTGAACCGTGTGAAAACTGCCCAAATATTAGAAGGTAAGTTGAATATACAAGCCTTTGAGATTGTGGAGAAGACAGTCCAAATTGATAGTCTGGAATTAAAAATTGCTAATTACAGAAAAGCACTCGAAATTGATTCTAACTATGTGGATGCCTGGAATAATTTGGGTGTGGCTTATTTTTATTACAGTAATTTAGATAGTGCTGTCATCTGTTTGAAAAAAGCGCTGGATAAAAATCCTGATTATCCTCCTGCTCACAATAATGTGGCCTATATACTCGATGTGTTAGGGGAGTATGATAAAGCGATAGCCCACTATCAGAAAGCAATTCAATTAAAACCAAATTATGTAATAGCTTTAGCAAATTTAGTTGATACTTATGTCCATAAGGAAGATTATGATTCTGCCAGGGAAATTCTGGATGCGCTGAAGCAAGCCAACGCGGAGAATTATCTGGTACGTGAAAGGATGACTGACTATCAGGAATTGCTGTATGGTAAGGGAGCACAATAAATGAAAGTTTTTGCAGTACTGATGGCTGGTGGTGTAGGTACCCGTTTCTGGCCCAGAAGTCGTAGAAAGACACCTAAACAGGTATTAGATATCATCGACCATGAGACCTTGATTCAAGCCACCTTTAAAAGATTGAGGGGACTTGTACCGGTATCCAGGATTTTTATGGTAACAAATGCCGCCCAGAAAGTTGTGATATCCCAACAATTACCGCGGTTAAAAAAAGAAAATTATATCATTGAACCATTTGGTCGCAATACTGCACCCTGTATTGGCCTTGCTGCATCTATCATCCAGCAAATTGATGCAAATGCTGTAATGGTAGTTTTACCGGCAGATCATCTGATTTCAGATGTAAAAGAGTTTCAGCAGGTTATCAAACAAGCCGTAAAATATGCTGAAGAAACGGAAAGCCTGGTAACCCTGGGAATTTCACCCACCTTTCCAGCAAGCGGCTATGGTTATATTCAAATGGGGAGTAAAGTAAAGAGTTTTAATGGACATAGCATTTTTAAAGTAAAAACATTTGCAGAAAAACCCAACCGCGAAACTGCCATGCGCTTTCTGGAAAGTGGCGACTTTCTATGGAATAGTGGAATGTTTATCTGGAAAGCTTCCACTATATTGAAAGAAATAGAAGATAAATTACCTGAATTATCCGAAGGCTTAAATAAAATAAAGAAACATTTTAATAAAGCTGATTTGATAAATGTAATAGAAGATGTCTATCTCAGAATACGGGATATTTCAATTGATTATGGGGTGATGCAGACAGCTCAACATGTATGTGTTATTCCAACAAATATGGGTTGGAATGATGTTGGCAGCTGGGAAGTGGTTTATGATATATCGGAAAAGGATAAGAATAAAAACGCCGGTGATTTTCGCCAATTGAATCAATTTGAATCTTCTGATAATTATATATTTGCACCGGATAAATTGGTGGCGTTGGTCGGGATAAAGAATTTAATTGTAGTTGATACCGGAGATGTGCTGCTGATATGTAGAAAAAATCGCAGCCAGGATGTCAAAGAAATTGTTGAACAGCTGAAAAAGAGTGGTCTGGATGAGTATTTATAAAAGAAAGAAACGCAAAATTAAAAAGCCTCAGGATACTCCTGAGCAATTATTATTCTTCGATGAATTAATTGAAGTTTTGAGAAAAACTGGCTTACAGATCCGTATAGAAGCGGGACATTTCCGAAGCGGTGAATGCCAACTACAAGATCAATCTGTTTTTTTTATCAACAAGAATGATCCGATTGAACAAAATATTGATGTTATAATATCGCATCTGAAAAATAAAAATTTGAGCAATATATTTGTTTCTCCCAAAATCAGATCTCAGATCGGAGAAATTGAGCTCAAAAATGAGGAGCAAAGATGAAAGATTCCAGAAAATCAATGCGGGTTGATGCCCAGTTATTTGTATCATACGATTTATTAAATAAGGAAGGCCAGGTAGTACAGGCTGGCATGGCCTTGAGTAAAGATTTAAGCAAAACCGGCGTTCAAGTGAGAGAAAGAAGTTCCTTTGAGGTGGATAGCAATATTCAAATTCATCTGGCCGTAGGCGATGAGGTGGTTGATGTGGAAGGGAAAGTAAGACATGTGCAAAAAGTGGATGAAAATAATTACCGAATCGGCATCGAATTCACTCAGATTGATGAAGAAATTCTGAAAAAATTAGCCAAACATTATCCGGAAATAAAGAAAAAAGATAGCTAATACTCCAGAGAACAGATAAATTTGTATCCTTGAGGAATTTTTGGCTAATTATGGGCAGGTATTAAATTAAAATAGATGAGTGTGGAAATTGGGATTTTTAAAAAATATGTAGCGGGAGTGAATATAGATAAATATGCGAAAGCCAATTACTTAAATTTATTTTGATTTTAAGAAAGATTCGTTTTAAATTGGCAGTTGTTTGAAAATAAATGAAAATAAGCAACATTTTTGATTTTTAAAAAAATATTAATGACTATAAATTAGTCTACCATCTGGTCCAATTTCATATACAAGATTTTAGCTTTGAAATGAAGAACACTAAATACCCACATAGGTGAGTATTTTAGTTTTTTGTACTTTTTTGTGAAAATAGTGTATATGATTTTTTTCTTTACTCTGAAAAAATGATTTAAAAGTTATTCCTGCAGATGTTAGGTAATTCGAGGGTAAAAAGACATGGTCATCTCGACCGACCCCGCACTCAAATTTATTTCATTTGAGTGCGGGGGAGTGGAGAGATCTTAAGTAATAGATTTCTCGGCTTCGTCCGTCAGCCGACGGACTTCGCTCGAAATGACAGTTTTACTAAATATAATATAAATAATATGTTACTATGAATATTTTCGGAACTAAAGCACTAATCATAATAATTTATAGCAT
>SMTZ1_10012185_pt1 | contig 13247 bp, 10 predicted proteins | sample DeeMarSWOR136_30_FD_25667 | JGI IMG/M metagenome (IMG submission 25667) | reverse complement strand
TAGGATCATCTCCTGGTTGTTTTCAAAACCCCCGGGGCAGAGGGCTACCGCCTTTTTCGCCTTAACGTATACCTTCTTGCCTTTATTTTCCGCAACGACGCCGCGGACCTCTCCGGTCTTGACGTCCCGGATCAGTTCCACAGCAGGCGTCTCATATTGGACCCTGACTTTCCTTTTTTTCAGGGCGTTCTCCATTAGCAGGAGCCATAGGCGTTGATACCCGTTTCCCTTTGTGGACCAGCAGACATTTTCAGCACCGCCTGGAAATTCCGGATATTCTCCCTGTGTTGGTATCGTCCTCATATCTGCGCCCATTTCCGTAAGCCATTCCGTTACATGTATGGAATGTTTATGGAATACCTCAGTGACTTCGTCCGGAATAGGATAACCGTCACTTAATGCTTTCTGATACTCGACGGCATTGTTCGAATCAGAGGGACACCAGTAGCCTTGACCGCTGACCCGGGTATTGCCGCCTGCATGGTCCTCCGGCGCCTTTTCAAGTATTAGGACATCCGCCCCCTGATCATAAGCCGTTATCGCGGTCATAAGACCGGCGCCGCCTATGCCAAGGACAACCGGGTTGAGTTGCTCCGGCTTCAACCGCACTGAGCCCGGCCAGCGTGACCGAGCCGATTCCTGTTGCCGCAGATTTGAGAAAGTTTCTTCTCGATATCTTCATAATTCCCTCCTTTCCTATGATTGGTTGTTAATGATTGATGAATTAACTGTTTCGGCAGGGCTGCAAATCTTCACAATGCCCTCTTATTGCTTATTCAGAATTTTCTCTCCGAAAGCTGGGCTTTCATAGACTGCAACGGGATCCTTTGCGGCCTTTTTGTATCTGGCCGGATAGACGCCCGGCAGAGGCACATTCTGGGCAATCAACTTCCTGCGCAGAGAAGGAAAATTAACATTTCTTACGCTGACGCCCTGGCTGATGGAAAGGGCTGCAGCGGTGCCGGCGGCTTCCCCCAGGGCGACACAGTGCGGGATAAGATTGAAGAAGTTGTTCACCTCCTGGTCGGATGAGAACGCCCGGCATGCCACCAACATGTTCTCAACGCCTTTAGGCAGTAGCGCCCGATAGGGGATGAATGTATTCGGATGTGCCAGCGACTCTTCGCCCCTGTCCAGGTCCGGAAATATCGCGATGGTGTCCTCAAACGGCTCGTTGGAAAGAAGGTCTTTGGAGACGACCATGTAGTCGCCGTGGACCCTCCTGGCCCCCCTTGTGCCAAGCTGAGGCCCGGAAAGAACAATGAAGCTATTCTCAAAACCGGGAATATTCTTTTTATAGAATTCGTGAGTGAGGAGCATTTTCTCCCTGCCGAGAAACTCGACGCGAGTGAGTTCTTCCACATCTGTCTGGCTCGAAGCGGCATAACGCGGGTGCACCCAGACGAGATTATCCTGTCCCTTCAGATTGCTTCTCATGAAAAATGAGTGGCCGTCTTTCTTGATCAGCTCCCGCATCAGCTCATCCCACTTTCTGGGATTCGTCATGCGGAAATCATCCGCCTTCATGAAATTGACGTTGTCTATCCAGTAGCTTAAAGACAGGTTTGCGATTCTGAGTTTTGGATCAATGTCCACATCGAATGTGGCCCCGGAATAAGGCAGCAGGTCTCCATCTCCTGTTGAATCAATCACGACCTTTGCCATAATCGCCCTGCGTCCCGACTTGCTTTCAAATACCACTCCGATCGCCTTATTCCCTTCCTTGATCGGCATAACGCCCCAGGAATGGAGGTAGGTTTTCACTTTTGCTTCTGCAACCATGTCGTTGAGTATGCACTTGGAGATTTCCGCATCGATAAGGGAGGAATAAACAATATGGCCCTCCCGAACAGTGAAAAAGGATCGGTCGTTCCAGTAAGAAATCAGCCTCTTATCAGTCGATCCCCAGATTTCCGCTGGCGGGTGCGTCTCTGCCTCCCTCATGGTCAATCGTTCGATCCATTCCTGATTTATGCCTCCGATCTGCATTGTTCCGCTGAAATCTGACAGGCATGGGATAATGGTTACAAGGCCTCCGGTCGCCATGCCCCCGAGATAACCGTACCGCTCAATCAGAACGGTATCCGCGCCGTTTCGTGCCGCGGAAACAGCGGCGCCGATGCCGCCGGGACCTCCGCCCACGACAACTATGTCGCATTCACGAGCTACATTAATGGTCTTGTTGGGTTCGGCAATTGTCCTGATTATGTCTGCCACTAAGACTCCTTTGATCTAGTCACCGCCGGAAGTGGTGGTTAAAAATTTTGGCGATCACATCTATAGATTACTTTTCCGGAACGCCACCGGCCGGAGATTCCTCCGCGCGACGCCACTCGAAGTATGCGTCAAGCCCCCTGAGACCTTCCTCGTGTACCACTGGGCCCGCGTGCGCCGTGTCCGCAAGGAAGTGCATGGCCTGAGGTCTTGCATTGCTGTAGGCCGGCCAATCAGGCAGGCCCGTGCCATTGGGATCACCGGTTTTGGCAAAGTTGGTCCAATATGCGGTGATTATTTCCGACATAGCCCGATCAGAAGCGTTCTCCTGCGGGCGTCCGGGCAATCCGAACTGTTGAAAAACAAGTGGCATTGCATCGCTGTGTGCCGCGCCGAAGCCTGCCCTTGGAGAATTGGCGGGATACTCCGGATGATGGTCAAAGTAATAGAGGAAGGCTTTGGATCTGCCGGTCTCAGATTGCAGGCGGGCCCACGTCCACGTATGCCAGCCAAAGGCTGTGTCTCGGATCAGATCGCGTGCTGTTTTCGCCAGTGTACCTTCTCCTGCCGGATAGAGCGAAAGAAGCCCTTCAGCGAAACGGCCGTAACGCTGATGCACGCTCTCAATGTAGGCTTCCGGCGTACGCGCGCCGGGAAAAGCAGCGCCCTCGTCGGAGTTATAGCCCACAAGGATCGGGGTATCGTTATATTTCCCTGCCTGGTAAAGTCTGTACTGGTCGTCCGGAATAATCCATCCGTCCATTATGGGCCACGCCACACCCTCGCCTGGCATCGGGGTCAGCAGTTTGTCGGGAGGAAGACCCCGCAATTCATCAGCGGTTGATGCTCCGGCTTTTTCAGCCCATTCCTTACCGGCCTGTTCCGCATCCGCCAGTGACTGCACGTTCTCACCTGGCCCTCCACCGCTGCGGATCGGCCCGAAAGAGCCGCCGCTCTGTGAGATTGCCCCGTGAAAAAGACCCTTGGCAAGCGGCGAAGCGCAGAGCATACTTACTGCGATACCCCCGGCCGACTCGCCGAATATGGTTACGCGATTGGGATCACCTCCGAACGCGGAAATGTTTCTCTGGACCCACTTTAAGGCTTCAATCATATCAAGCAGTCCATAGTTGCCCGATACATGCCTGTCGTTCTCGGCGCTAAAGGCAGGGTGTGCCAGAAATCCCAAAGCCCCGAGCCTGTATCCGATTGAAACAACGACAACTCCCTTTTTTGCCAGATGCTCGGAATGATAGAGCTGTTCCGCTGTGGCGCCCGCTACGAATCCGCCGCCATGGATCCAGAACATAACGGGCAACCGGTCCTCGGCGCTCCTGGCCGGTGTCCAGATATTGAGATACAGGCAGTCCTCGCTGGGCTCAGGAAGGTTCGCGATTGCCGGATTAGACTGTATGCACGCCCTTCCGAATTCAATGGCCGCTCGCACTCCCTCCCATTTCGGCGCAGGCCGGGGTGCCCGCCACCGAAGGTCCCCGATGGGCGGAGCCGCGTAGGGGATCCCCCTGTACACGGAGAGACCGTCTTCAACAGTACCTTGAATCAAACCGCCCTCGATCTTGACAGGTTCGGCGCAAACCGCATCCTGTATCAATATCAACGCGGCAAACAGTGATGTCATGATCAAAACAGTGAAATTGCGACATAGATTACAAAATAACATGGCAGCCTTCCTTTTTGGTTTGTTTATTGGCATTCAAGGCTATGTGCTGGATTGTTAAATTATTTTAAGGGAATAAAAACTAGATGGCAATACTATATCTTAGGAGGTTAATCGTCAAGGATGTAAATATTACAGATATGATATAAATGTAATAACAACTTAACAGGCCAGAGCTGGGAATAATGGAATATTTATCAAAAAAGTTTTGATTTAACACTAAAGGATTTGCCCTGTATTCATTCGCCATTACTGTTTTTGTATAACAATATTATCCCAATAAGAAAATGCATTGACATTAGTTAATACATTCTGATAGGGATTGTAATGTAAATAATATCCAATTTGCTATTAAAATAAAGATATTATCCGGAATGCGCACTGGGGAAAAGAGAAAACCATGAAAAACCAGGTTCAGTTGATTGCTTACGTCGACCGCCTTTCCGGCGGAGGTTTCGCTCGATTAAATCAACTGTTAAAAGGCCCTCTGGCCGGAGTCTTCGGCGGAGCGCACCTGTTGCCCTTTTTTACCCCTATTGACGGCGCCGATGCCGGATTTGACCCGATCGACCATGCCCAGGTGGACTCGCGCCTGGGTATCTGGGATGATGTGCGAGCTTTGTCCGGTACAGTTGAGTTGGTCGCTGATCTTATTGTGAATCACATCTCCTCTTCATCCCCGCAATTCCTTGATTTCTCCAGGAAGGGGCCGGCTTCTCAGTACGCTGGCATGTTCCTAACGTTCGACCGTGTTTTCCCGCAGGGCGCACGCGAATCGGATCTCCTGGCTATCTATCGTCTGCGACCTACACTTCCTTTCAGTCCTATCGTCCTTGACTCAGGCGAGAGGAAATTATTTTGGACAACATTCAATCCTGAACAGGTGGATATTGACGTCCGCCACCCTCAGGCGGAGGCTTATCTTGATTCGATCCTTCGGAAGTTTCAGGCCGCGGGTATAAAGATGATGCGGATCGATGCTGTAGGATATGCAATCAAAAAACCCGGAACAAGCTGTTTTATGATCCCGGAAACCTTTGACTTTATTGCCGAACTTACTGAAAAAGCCCGTGCGCTGGGCATTGAGGTCCTGGTCGAGATTCACAGCCATTATCTGAAGCAGGTCGAGATCGCCCGCAAGGTTGATTGGGTTTACGATTTTGCACTGCCGCCTCTGGTGCTGCATGCGCTTTTTAACCGTGACTCCCGTCCACTGGCGCAATGGCTTTCCATCAGTCCGCGGAATGCCGTGACCGTGCTGGACACCCATGACGGTATCGGGGTCATCGATGCGGGCCCCGATGAGAACGGTGAGCCGGGCCTGCTTTCGCCTGTAGAAATCGACAGCCTCGTTGAGACGATCCACCAACGAAGCGGTGGACAGAGCAGAAAGGCAACAGGGGCCGCCGCCAGCAACCTGGATCTTTCCCAGGTGAACTGCACTTTTCTGGATGCCCTGGGGGGCAGTGAAGCTGAGTACCTGATTGCCCGAGCCCTTCAATTCTTCGCTCCCGGGATCCCTCAGGTTTATTATGTCGGTCTTCTGGGAGGCACGAACGATATGGAGCTTCTTGCCCGTACCGGAGTGGGACGCGACATCAACCGGCACTATTACGCAATTGCGGAAATTGAAACCGCGCTAAGACAGCCGTTGGTGCAAAAACATATTGAACTGATACGCCTCCGGAATACGCATCCCGCATTCGGAGGCGAATTCCATGTAGAGGCACCGGAAAAGAACCTGTTAGAAATGAAGTGGAACCAGAATGAACACTGGATTAAGCTGAATCTGGATCTGTCTGTTCCTGCCGCTTCCATTACAGGCTCAGACCTGGAAAAGAAGATAGAGTATACAGCTATTCCAAAATCTACTATCATATCTTTTAAGAGGTAATGATCATAAAGTATTTTGGTTAGTCTCTGGGCGCCCTAGTATTTATACTTTTGAAGTGTTTTCCTTGCGCCTTGATCCCTGTGCCATGCGCCTTTTTTATAAACCGCAAGGAGTAGAGAACGAAGGCAATCGCGCCAGGGTGGGACAGATGAAACCTTGATGATGGTGGATCAGGGTATTTTGATGCTGAGGTATTCTCATGAATTTACCAACCTACTCAAAACACAATCTGACCGCAATCAAGTGGCTCACATTTCTGATGTTCATGATGTTTGCCATGACCACGGATTCCGTAGGCGTCATCATCCCTGAAGTCATCAAGGAATTTGATCTGAGCATGACGGCTGCAGGCGCCTTCCCCTATGCCAATATGATAGCGATCGCGCTGGCTGCAATTTCCCTCGGGTATCTGGCCGACAAACTCGGACGGAAGAAGACTATCATTATCGGACTTATCCTTTTCGCGCTAAACTCCTATCTGTTTGCAGCGGGTAACAGTTTTCTGTTTTTCCTCACGCTGCTTATCATTTCCGGGGCTTCGATCGGGATCTTCAAGACCGGGGCCCTGGCTCTTATCGGCGACATCTCGCGTTCCACTTCGGAACATACCGCTATCATGAACACTGTTGAAGGATTCTTCGGAGTGGGAGCGATAATCGGACCCGCTATAGTGACAAGGCTCCTGTCGGGCGGATTCTCCTGGAAATGGTTGTACATAATCGCGGGAACAATATGCGTCCTGCTAGTCGTGACAGCCTCGCTGGTGAAATATCCAAAGACCGTAAAGACAATGGATGAGTCGATCGACTTCAGGCGCACGCTGGGCATGATGAAGAATCCCTACGCGTTGGGATTTTCTCTGGGGATATTTCTTTATGTCGCGGCGGAGTGCGCGGTATACGTCTGGATTCCGAAGCTCCTTGAGGACTATTCGGGCTCTTTTATCTTCATGGCTGCATATGCAGTCTCCCTATTCTTTATCCTGCGTGCTATCGGCCGTTTCTTGGGTGCGTGGATACTCACGCGTTACAAATGGACGTCCGTGATGGCCCTTTTCAGCCTGGCGATTCTTATCTGTTTTGCCGGCTCCATTGCAGGCGGCCTGCCGTACACCATCTGGTTAATGCCTCTCTCGGGGCTCTTCATGTCCATGATCTATCCGACGCTTAACTCAAAGGGCATCAGCTGTTTTCCGAAAACAGAGCATGGAACCATTGCCGGCGTGATCCTGTTTTTTACCTGCGCCGCCGCCGCCCTTGGTCCCCTAGCCATGGGGGCTGTCAGCGACCTATTCGGCCATATCAAATACGGCTTTGTCCTCGCAACAATCTTTGCGGCCCTCCTTTTCTTAGGTTTGCTTCTGAACTGGATATATAACCCGGCTCGGGTACGACTGGCAGAGCTTGACTCCAGTGAGTACCAGGATGCATCCTGAAACTGAATGCCTGGATGAAAGATTATGTTTCATAGGTGAAAGTAATTTCTGCTTTAACAAATGGAGTTGAAAATGAGAACACCTGTAATTTTTATACTGACAATCCTAATCGTGATGTTCACCTGTGGCGCATCAGCGCAATCCGATAGTTTGCATTTCAAGGCAGGTGCGGTCAAAGTCGATATCACTCCCCTGGAAAGTGAGTTGCCGAAAAACATCGAAGGGATACTGGACAGGCTTTACTCAAGGGCTATTGTTGTGGAAAACGGTGTCACGAGCGCAGCCCTTGTTACGGTTGATACCGGTATTATTTTTGAGCAGGTCTGGAAAAACGTGACGAAGAGGATTGAGAAAGAGCTTGGCATCCCGGCCCAGAACGTGCTGCTGACTGCGACTCATACCCATAGCGGTGTCATGTGGTCGGATCCTGATCTGGAAGAAAACATATTCAGGTCAGTAAAAATGGCAAAGGAAAAACTCCGGTCCGCGCGTATAGGCTACGGGACAGGTGTATCCTACCTGAACGTCAATCGCAACATCATAGATCCCAAGACGCGGCGCTGGTGGGAGGGGCCCAATTATGATGGTCCATCAGACAAGACTGTGGCAGTTGTAAAGTTCGAGTCGATCGAAGGAGAACCGATCGCGGTTTATTACAATTACGCAATGCATGCCGTGACTGTCGGGCAACTTGACAGAATCAGCGCGGATGCACCAGGTGCGGCTTCCAGATACATCGAGGATTCCTTTGACGACAGGATCGTGGCCGTGTGGTCCACAGGCGCCTGCGGGGATCAGAATCCGATCTATTACCAGCAGACCTATGATCTGCGTGAAATACGGATCAAGGATTACGCGAAACGGGGGATCGACATCAGCAATTCAATGCCCCCCGGAGGCCAGGGTTTGAACAAGCAGGATCCCACGGTGATCAAGTTGATGAACCAGCAAAAGCAGATGATCCTTTCCATGGGGCAGTTTCTAGGTGAAGAGGTCATGCATGTGATGCGGGGCATGGAACGCATGTCGAGCAGTGGGAAAATATTCGGAAGCCAGAAGATGGTCAGCTTCCCAGGTCGGGACAGAACAAACGAGGGTCGCGCAGGATTCGAGGGAACCTACAAAGACGGGGATCCGGTTGAGCTTCGCCTGGGGCTTCTGTTGATTGACGACATCGCGTTCGGAACCGTCAATGCCGAGGTGTTCAACCTGATCGCCCAGAGGCTGAAAAAGGAATCTCCATTTGCCAGAACCATGATGGTCACGCTGACAAATGGAATTGCCAATTCCGGATACATACCAAATGATGCGGCCTTCGGCTATCTCACTTTTGAGGTTCTATCGTCGCGATGCAAGCCCGGATATGCAGAAAATGCCATTGTCAGTGGAATCCTAGACCTTATGTGTGACGCCAAAGGAAGACAATAACCCCTGATCTACCAAAAATCCTTTATTGACCTTGACAGGCACGATTTGGGCTCAGTATAAAGTAATACAATCCGAAATAATATCCGGTTTCCTTTAAAAAAATGCTTCATCAAGCTGGTATATGTTGGAGATATACAAGACTTACGCACTACTTGGAGATCTGCCATCGATAGCAGAAACAAAAACATAGGTTTACATAATGTTATATACATTATATTGTGGCAGCAAGAAAAAAGGTAGAGCCACATGACCCTGCTTTAAATGTTTGATGATAGATTATTCATATCACAAGAATTACTTCAAGAGATTTCTCTACACTCTGTAGCAAATTATAAGAGTTGATCGATGATCAAGATTCGCTGTCCTTATTATCCTTTTCCGCCAATGTCGTGGTGGGGGCTTTGAAATGAGAAGATATCGGAAAATGGCTTGGAAAAAGGATGCCTACGGTTAATATGCTCTGTAACGCCTCTTCTACCGATATATCGGTTGTAATAACATCTTTCTGTTTCACAATCATAAAAAATCCGGTTGTTGGATTAGGAGTGGTCGGCATAAAAATTTTGAAATAGTCTTCACCATCTTTATCAGATGTCACGCCTGTTACGAAACCCAAACTCTAGTAACCTTCCTTCGGGAACTCAATGAACACGACGGAATGAAAAGAGGCGTCTCGGTTTAGAGACATGGCGGAAATAGCCGTTTTACTCGCTGAAAAGATTACCTTAAAAACTGGAATTTTAAGAAACATCGTCTCAGTCAAAGCCGCAACCTTCTTGCCAAAGGAATTTTTTGCCAGAACACCAACCAAGTAAAGGATAAGAAGCAATATGACGACGGATAATAAATTAACGATTTCTTCTGGAATGCCGGAGTATATACCAATACGTAAGATCGGAGATATAGCGGATGAAATCATTCTGAAGGCGAAAAGCAATACAAAGAAGCCTATAAAAAATGGAACGAGTATCAATAGGCCGGAAAGCATTTCGGCTAATATATGTCTTCTAAAATGATACGGCCAGCCACCTTTAACTTTTTCCTGCTTAATCATTCTTTACCATATGTTTATGCGTTGAATAATTATATTGCTAATTACATAATCACGAACTTGTTGTCTCTTGAGACCAATATTATGCCACATTGTGAACCCTGATAAGTATTCAATTTTGGCCAAGGTTAATAAGGACTGAGATCTTACATCATTTCCAAGCTCATTGTATTATATTTAACCATTAAAAATATAACAACTATGATTGTTTTAAAGTTGAGTCGTCCCGGTTTTCGTTCTGCGATTTAAGCCCTTTAAGGATAGGGATAGGGAGGAGAGGTTATCATAAGATTAACGCTTTCTTTTTCAAAATGATCTGTTAATGATTCGCTTGCGCATAGTTGTGCCTCCTGATTTCAATCTAGTGTAACTTCCAGCTGCCTAACTGGGCTCCCCCCAGAAGGACATTCTGACCCCCTTACTCTGAAAAGAGGTTGAAGGATGGGAAAAAAGTTGAGGTAATTATATAAAAAATCGGATTTTTAGACAATAGAATAGATGAGGTCAGAATCTATATCTAGTAGGTGCGGGGGAATGGGCTAAAAGTATAATATTTGTGCCATACCTGCCAGCTTATCTTCATGCCATTCAGATTGCTTATTGATATTAAAGTCATAACTTGTCAGGTTCGTAATTTCTGGAAATCATAGTAGCAGAATACTTTAATCCATTTTTTTGGAAGCGGTCTGATAGGTAAGTATAAACTTGAGGAAATATTTATAGTTTATTATCTCCTTATTTACCTCTCACTCTTTAAGTTGGGTGATAAGCGATCATCAACACTTATTACAACATAACCATTGATCATTTCATAGGGATATTCAAACATCTGCTCTCCTTTACTCCTTCATCAGTATCCCCTTTACCTTTTCATTTTCGTTCTGATTTTTCACTTAATCTCTTAACGTTCTTTTCTGCCCCAGAACAGCATCTCAATGCCGCATTTAATCTTCCACTCAGGATTCCAGTTATTTGCATTCTTCCAGTTAATTTCGGGCTCAACCAGTAAATAAAGCCATTTTTTTCGCAATGGACGCCGATAAAATATACCGGCCCGGTATTCGTCAACAAGATGGAAACCGCCGAATGCGGCAAGACTGACTCCCCAGCCGTGCGCCACGTCGTTACCCGAGACTACACGGCCAAGCTGAGTCTCGTCCAGGACTTCCGTTGCATGGTTTAATATAAACACTTCAGACCAGCGGAACCCTGCATCTTTTCGTTCAGTCTGGCGATCGTCATCTCTATCCTGATCGCTCCACCTGACCGATGTTGAAAATCGCGTGCTCCAGCGGTTTATCCAGTGGTCAAGAACCAGCGTTGATATCTCGCCGATACCACTCCCACTTTCCCAATAGAATTTCTGCTGAGGGTATAACAACCAGTCTCCTCTTTCCCAGGTAGGCGACCAGATAGCATTGGCAAACAGCTCCGGCTTCCAGCGTGTCCGCACGCCGATGGCCACGGATGCGTCGTGCCTCCATTTCCCTTCAACAGCTGCACGCAGGGACTTATCCAGTTGTTCGGTGATATACTTGCCCGGCAGCGTAGTAGGGTCATTGGTCGTAATAATGAGCTTTATTTGCCGCTTCATGTTAGGCAATTCAATATCCATGTCAAAGTCCACCACCTGCTTTGCATCAAAGTGCTGATACTCTTTAATTTTCCCTTCGCCGAACAGACCGACTCGAAAGCGCGGTGGCTCAACGGCAATGCGTTCTTCACCTTCCGGGGGCTTAAACCAGTAGTCGAACCTCTCTATCCGGCTCTGTGCGATTTCATGCATTCACCCTGTCCGGTTCATTTTCGGCTGTCTGCGCGAAGACATACGCGTCTTTCAGCCCGACACACTGAAGCACAAACAAAATAAGCACAGCGCATGCTATCCTCCGTGCTGTGGTTACAGATAAAATGTTATTGGTATTGAATACGGTCACACGTACCATGTATTCCTTCCCCCTGTACTTTATCCTTTTTATCCGGAAAGAAGTTATGCGGTTATGAGCTACGGTAGTATAAGGACAACAACATTACGGATGACAATATAAGGCCTTACCCGGATGTCTTCCAGATTGTAACGCTGTTTTATGTGGCGGTATTCATTATCTCCTTCATAGTATGTGGGGACCCAGTCCTGGTCGATTGCCTCATTTATGCTTTCCAACTCAATACCGCAAATAATGCATTTCATTTGGCACCTTCACAATCAAAATTAATTTTACAAAAAAGTTCTCGCTACGACAACAAAATTGACTATTTTTCCTTAATAAACAGGGGAAAATACTCATAAAACTATTGCGAATAAACATTTTCCCAATACATATATACATATGAATGCCTTGTATTAGATAATAAGATTATAGTATTTATAAATATAATGAAGAATAAGATTATAGTATTTATAAATATAATGAAGAAAGAACAGATAAGTAAAAAGGAGGATTATACAAATGCCAAAGCAAATTATTATTCGCTATTCTGGGAATGATCCATCACAGTCGCCCGTCCGGTTTTTTGGGGATAAGGACAGCAGTCATTTCCAAATCCTGGTAGTAGGTGAAGAAACAAATATTATCTTCACTGGTAGCAATTTCTCTGAAAAAAAATATCGGGAACTTAAAGGAGAGGAACAAGAAAAAAGGTTACTTTCAAGATAAGTAGTTAAAATTATACCAATAGCGGCCAGACCGATCAATAAAGAATGGGCGTATAGGCTGCAAAGTGAGATATAAGAGATTTACTATATATTGTGGTTGGTTATTGCAGTAGAATATTTCAGTATACTTGCCACGAAACCAAATATCACGAAATTTCATATATATTGAGAATATCTAAAATCTGATCGAAGTAGTTCATTATGTGATATACCCATTAAACTAGAAGATCAGTGTTTTAATCCGTGTCTCCTGTTGGAGCCGGGAGACCGGTTTTCTGGCTTGTGTTATTGTGCAATTGCGCGCGTGCAAAATTCAATGTGCCATTGGACAGCGGCGGAGTGGCCGATGGATGTGCTGCAACATCAGCTCCCATCCGGTTTGCCAGTTCCATCGTGGTATGAATGTTCCAGCCAAGAGTCATCCCGAATAGGATTCCTGCAGAGCAAGCGTCTCCCGCGCCAACGGGATGAGGCGTTCTAACTGTTGGGATGGGCGCGGTCAGATGAAATTCTCGATTGGGGTTTAAGACGAGGGTCCCCTCGCCTCCTCTGGTGACGATAATTGCCTGGGCGGGAAATCTTAAGAGGAGCACTTCCATTCTGCGCCGGATCCCGTCAAGAGTTCTATCAGCAGGGCAGGCGATCCCCAACAGATCAAAAATTGCATACAGTTCTGACTGGTTTGCCTTAATGATTGTGGCCGCCTGACAGCTATAATCTACAATTTCAGGTGAATATCCGGCCTCACCCGTCAATGTATTTTGCCTAAGATTGACGTCATAGAGGCGGATTGCCTGCGGAGGAGCATTCTTAAGGAAGCTTCTTATCGTACTTCGGGATACACTGCATCGCTGCGCCAGGCTGCCAAAACATACGGCCGAACACTGACCG
>SMTZ1_10008824_pt1 | contig 13247 bp, 15 predicted proteins | sample DeeMarSWOR136_30_FD_25667 | JGI IMG/M metagenome (IMG submission 25667) | reverse complement strand
CTTCTTCTGGCCACAAGTTGTCTCGTATTGCGTATATCGTACTGCGTGATGGTTGGACGATTTACCGTTTCGCCGGATTGACGAGAGTTTCTCTGCTATTTTTATTTTCCAATGCCGCCTCTACGATTTTTACGCATAGGTCGCTCATTGAGAGACCTGCCTTTGCGGCGGCTTTGGGCAAGAGTGAATGGCTTGTGAAGCCAGGGATAGTATTGACCTCGAGAGCGTATGCGGTTTCCTCGTCATCCAGGATAAAATCAACTCTTGCAAAGTGCCGACAGCCGAGCGCATCGAAGCAATTAAGCGCCGCTTGATCGATTTCCGCTGACAGAACGGGGTCTTTAATTGTATCAAAAAGAAACTCTGTCTGCTCGTCGATGTATTTTGCCTGATAGTCGTAAAAGCCGGTTTTGCTTCGAATCTCAATAATGGGCAGCGGCTGTCCACAAAGGATACCGACTGTTATCTCCCGGCCTGGTACGAATTTTTCAATCATACAATCGCCAAACTCGCTCAAGACTTTTCGAGCAGCGGCAATAGCTTCACGCCAGCCAGTGACAATACTGATACCAACACTGCTTCCCTGCCTTATCGGTTTTATTACATACGTGTCTGCAAACTGCTGCAATTGTTTTTCAACCTGCTGAATATCCGTGTCGTGATTGAACTCTATTGCTGCAGGTGTTGCTACATCGGCTTCGGCAAAGGCCTCTTTGCTCGCCATTTTATCGAACGCTAATCTGCTTGCTGTCGATCCGCTGCCTGTGTAGAGAAGCGATTTGTCTTCGAGTATTTGTTGTAATTGGCCGTCTTCGCCGAATTTGCCGTGCAGCGCGATGAAGAATACATCGATGCTGCCATCCTGGAGTATATCCATATTGTCCGGTCGAATATCGGCGGTTATTACATTCAAGCCGACTTCTTTTAACGCATCCGCAACACAACTGCCACTCTGGATGCTGATGTCGCGCTCCTCGCCGATGCCGCCCATAAGGACGGCTACTTTCAATTTACTATTTTCTATTTTCAATTTGCTTGTTTGGTTAAATGGTAACTGGTTAAACGGTTAAATAGTTACCAATCACCGATTACCAGTTACCTAATTCCAGATTTCGATTTCAAGCTCGAGCTCGATGCCGAATCGTTCTTTGACTCTTTCTTTTATAACATCTATCAGTCTGATGACGTCGCGGCTTTTGCAGCCTTCTTGTGCGATTATGAAATTTGCGTGTTTTTCGCTGACGATTGCTCCGCCTATTTGCAGCCCTTTTAGACCGGCTCTATCAATCAGAGCACCGGCCGAATCCCCCCTTGGATTTTTGAATATGCAGCCGGAATTTTTTGTATTTAAGGGCTGATTATTCTTTTTGTAAATCCAGATTTCCTTTACCGTTCGCATGATTTGCTCCGGGTCGGCGGCGGCCAGTTTCAGTTGGGCGTTTAGAATGAATCTGGCGGTGATATTTGTTCGGCGGTAGTCGAAAACAAGCTCCGGCTTGCTCTTTTCAAAGACGTTTCCCTGAGCATCCATCAGCGTAACAGTCTCTACGGCTGCACCGATATCTCCAAAGTTGCCTCCCGCATTCATCTTTACCGCTCCGCCAACGGAACCTGGTATGCCGGTTAGGGCTTCGATGCCTGAAAGTCCCTTCTGGACACAGGTTAAAACCGCCCTACTCAATTCGGCGCCTGCGCCGGCGGTGAGCGTGGCTTCAGACGGGTCAAATTGCATCCGTGCGAACCGGCCTGCTTCAAGTTTTATCACCGCTGCCCGCAGGCCCTCGTCACTGATTAGCAGATTGGAGCCGAAGCCCATCACGTAAATTGGTATGTTGTTTTCGCTGCACCGCCGGACTACTTCTTTTAATTGTTCGATGGACTGCGGGCGGATTAAATAATCAGCCGGCCCACCCAGCCCGTACCAGGTGCGCCTGGCTAACGGATAGTCGGTTTTAACTATTTTCTCTAAGCCACTGAATATACTCATCTGCCACCTTCCAGATATCGCCTGCACCCATAGTAACTACGAGTTCTCCAGAAGTTACATTTTTCTTTAGATAATCGCAAATCCGGCCGAAACTATCGATAAATACCGCTCGTGTTCCGTTTTCTCGCATTCTTTCGACGAGTATCTGCGCGTTAACTTCTTTTTTGGCCTTCTGTGAGTCCCGGACGAAATAAATCTCCGGGACAATAGTTATATCGGCAAGCTTAAAGCTTTCCGAGAAATCATCAAGCAAAAATCTCGTTCTGCTGTATTGATGCGGCTGAAAAACGCACCAGATTCGTCTTGGCTGGTATCTCTGGCGTATTGCCTGCAGCGACGCCCTGATTTCTGTCGGGTGGTGGGCGTAGTCGTCAAGGACGGTGATTTTGCCGAGACGGTCTTTTAGCATCAGCCGGCGGTCGACACCGGTGAAATCGGGCAGGAGTTGTAGTATCTGTTGAGGAGGCAGTCCGGCGTTGACCGCCCCAGACACTACAGCCAGGGCATTTAAGACGTTGTGCCTGCCCGGCAGAGAAATCTTGGTTGCTCCAAGCAATTCACGATTGTGATAGACATCAAAGGCATAGAGTCCGTCATTTAGCGTGATGTTCTCGGCGTAGAAATTGCAATTTTCGTCAAGTCCGAAGGTTTCGCAGCGTAAATTGGGTCTTAGTTGCCGGATGATTTTTGCCACATTCGAATCTTCGCCGTTGGCAATTATCACGCCATCCGGTTTTACGCCGAGGGCAAACTGTCGAAAGGCATCGACAATCTCGTTCTCATCTTTGTAGTAATCCAGATGATCCTGCTCGATATTGAGTATGGCTGCTATTTTGGATTTTAGGTTCAGAAAGCTTCGGTCGTATTCGCAGGCCTCAGCGATGAAGTATTTGCCATCTCCGACGCCGGAGGAGCCGCCCAATTGATTAACGTCTGCTCCGATGATAAAGTTTGGGTCGGTTCCGGCTTGTTTGAGGCAGTAGGCCAGCCAGCCGCTTGTCGTGCTCTTGCCGTGAGTGCCGCTGATGGCTATGCCTTCATAGCAATTGCACAAGAGCCCCAGCATCTCGGCGTATTTATAGATTTTGTATCCTTTTTGGCGTGCCAGTTTCAATTCGGGATTATCTTCGGTGATAGCAGCAGAGATAACGACTGCATCGGTTTCCGGGCTGAGATTGTTTTTGCTATGGCCGATTTCCGAACCGGTAACAATTGCTTTGTGTTTTATTAAAAGCTTGGCCAGGCCGCTCATTCCGATACCGCCTGCGCCGATGAAGTGGAATTTCAGCCCCGTCAGGGCTGCTGTGCCGTTTGTATTTAACACTTCATCCAGGCGAGCTGTTTTAGTATCGCAAGTTTCTATATCTGGCCGGCCCATATCTCGTCCTTGATAATGCTTTAAGTTCCATTGCGGTAAACAGACAGGATAAACAGGATAATCCAGTAAATCTTGTCCGAAAAAAGATTGGAGGGGATTTTAGCATAAAAGTTAGGCAACAAAAAGAAAAAAGGCCAAATCACATTTGTCTAATTTTCGCCTTCATCCGGAATATGCTCAATCAAATCCCCAGGTTTACAGTTTAATGCTTTGCATAAGCTGTTCAAAGTAGAGAAGCGGATCGCTCGTGCCTTGTTGGTTTTTAGAATCGAGAGGTTATTGACCGCCAGGCCTGTTACCTCTGCCAAATCCTTCAATTTCATCCGCCGGTCTAAAAGCACATAATCCAGTCGAACATTAATCATCTCTCCGCCTCCTTTCAGACCAGCGTCTTAGACTCTTCAATAACCGGCATGACCCTATGAAGAATCGTGCCGAGACCAACCAGAATCAACGCTTTAGCTGTTGCCGGTAGTAACGAGGCGGCAAAATAAACTAACAACATAGGGAAAGTAGCACCTTTAACGACAGTTATTTGAAACAAGTATTGCACAACGGACCCCAGAATTACAAGGCCCGCATATATATAGAGAACCTTGTCTCCAAAACGCAGAATCAGACCCGGCTCACCGTGACGCTCGAAAACATACCTGATAAACTGAGCTACACCCAACGCAACCAGCCCAAGAAACATAAAGTTCAAAACTACCGCTTGTATCATGTAGGGGATGTAAAATCTGTGTCCGTTGGGAGTTGACCCGCTGATTATCTCTACGGCAATTCCAATGCCAGGCACAATCAAAAGGAGCAATCCAGTGATTTGGGCTGTGATACAGTAGAATCTAAGCAAACCTCTGTTTTTCTCAATAAATTCATTCATAACACAATCTCTCCTTTCTTGACTTCATTATTTTCTAATTTATCACGAATTTCGTATAATTATAAACGATTATCGTTAAATTGTCAACCAAAAAAATAAAATTTATTAAAAAATTTTTTATGTGGCCACGAGGACCAAATAGTCGGGATTTCATTCAGAAAACTAGTTTTTTAGTCGGAAAGCCGCACAATATCGAACAAGGAATTCCTTATTACGAAGTCTAATAATCAATCATCAATAATCAATTACTTTACCACTGGGCTTCGACGTACGGGCCTGTGGGGCCTTTTGGTCCGGGTTTGGGGCGGGATTTGAGGATGGCTTCGGCAATTGCAATGTCACTTTGCCGGGTGATTTTGATGTTCGAAGGGTCCGTATGGACAATTGAAACTTTCTGACCAAGTGCTTCGACGAGCTGGGCGTCATCGCTGATTTTGTTTTTATCCAGATTTGCAAGGTTTTCGTAGGCCTTTTTGAGCAAATCAGCTTTGAAGACCTGCGGAGTTTGTGCTTCGTAGAGGCCGGTTCTATCAACGGTTTTGATTATCGTATTATCTTTGACCTCCTTTATAGTTGCGGCAACGGGGCAGGCCAGGATAGCTGCGCCGGTTTTGGCAGCGGCGGCGAAACTTGCATCAACCCACTGCTTCGTTAGACAGCACCGCACAGCATCGTGGACGGCGATAAGGTCAATGTCATCTTTGACAAGTTCGAGCGCCTTTTTAACGGTATCAAAACGCTCGGCGCCGCCGAAACAGATTTTTGTATTGTAAAATTTTAAGTTGGGTCCCCATTTGACATTTACCAGCTCTTCATCTTCGGGTGCAATAGCCAACAGGAGCTGTTTTACATCGTCACGGTTTGCGAAAAGCTCGACGCTTCGCAAAAAGAGCGCTCTGCCGGCCACATCGACGAACGGCTTTTTTCTCTTTGAGCCGAATCGCCTGCTGGCGCCGGCAGCACAAATAATTACAGCTACGCTTTGTGGCATTAAAAGACTCCTTAAAATGTCTTGTGACGGATGCTAAAATTCGATGCCTCGTCTTGCTGGCAGGCCTTTATCGAAGGGGTGCTTGATATTTTTCATTTCCGTCACCAAATCCGCCAGGGCCATCAATTCTTTAGTTGCACCCCGGCCGGTCAGAACAATTTCGACGGCGGGGTCTCTCTTATCAATAATATTCTTGATATCCTCCAACTTAGCAAGGCCCTTTGAAAGACAAAATACGAGCTCGTCAAGTATTAACAAATCGTAAAATCTTTTCTCTGCGGTTTGAGCGATTCTTTCGAGGGTTTCATTGATTGCGGCCTGCATCTGTTTGACAGCTTTTTCATCGTCGAGGGATTTGGACATATCCCAGGGCACATCAAGGGCTTCGACCCTGATTCTAACCGCTCCCAATTGCAGTGCGAACCGCTCGCCGATATCGAGTGAGGGCGGCTTTAAAAACTGATAAATCAAGACCTTATTTCCCTGTCCGGCTGCGCGGAGAGCCAGGCCAAAGGCGGCGGTGGTCTTGCCTTTGCCATCTCCGGTATAAATCTGAACAAACCCCTTTTTCAGCATAGCGTTATAATAAAACTAAAAACGAAAAAAGAAAAATTAAAAATTGGAAACTGGAAGACCGATTGCTGCGGGTATCGTCAGCAATTGCAGGTGTTAAACTCGCTCCTTCTGTTCTCGTGGCTGTTATTATTACAAAGGAACCGCTTCGTGGACTATTTTGGATAGATTTCTCGACTCCGCCCCCGCGCTTTCTTGCGAAAGCAAGAACGGGGACTCCGCTCGAAATGACAGTATAAGTTTTGTTAGACGCTTTTATTATAATCCAATATGATATTTATCGCTGTGGCTGAGAGTGCACCTTCCGCGGCCGCACGATGTGTCTATTTGAACTGCCGCCTGTTCGGCTGTCGGCATCGCTATAATAACGGCTAAAGTTGAGCGACGAATATCCATATCAGTAACATCCAATTCTACGGTCTTGTCAAAGGTTTCTTTGGTTTCATTTATGATATTCTGCTTTGCCCAGGCCAAGCCGCTCGCTACGAGGTTGCGCTCAACAGCCTCAAGATAAGCGGTATCTGACTGGAACAGTATAGTGTTGGACATACCGCATAAAACGAACATCATGGCTCCGATTACTCCTATCACCGTTATTACAAGCACTAATACAAAACCGCTTTGTCGCAGCTTTTTCATCATTTAGTTCCTGGCCTCCGTTAAAGCACCAACAAAATAGAGATAAGCATTGGCCATTTTATTTTGCCGGTGTCCTCGAAGCTCATACTCTATGTGGGTTCTCACCTCCACGGCATAAGCTTTGTCGTCGCCACCTGCGAGCCGCCATTCTACTTTCGCGTTAGGGACCGACCAAACCTTCGTATCTTCGCCGGCGTCTTTTTGAGCGTCCGTTAATCTGCGTCTGAGCACTTCACCATTTTTCAATTGATAGCAAATCAGGCCTTCCGGCAATTCAATTAAAAGCAGCTCATCGCCCGTAGTGTATCCTGCAGAAGAGTGGGGCAATGCCTTTGCCATATCAATATCCTTACGCATTTGCCCAAGCATACTGAGCAGACTCGTGTTTTCCTGTACAACGTGATAGGACTTCGGAATATCGGTAATGATTGTGGCGAACAATGCGGCCAAGGCGACCGAAACGGCTGCAAAAACAACCATTACTGTCAACAACTCTACCAATGAAAAGGCCTTACGCATCTCTACTGCTCCTCTTGTGGGGCACGTAAAACATATCTGGACAACTGAACTTTCACTTCTTTTCGAAAGCTCTTACCGCTTGCCGTCACTTTTACCAATTTCATCCTCTCCCATTGAGCGGTTCCTGCCGACTGTTGAATCGAAACGCTCACCTTAGGCCAAAGCCGTTTAAGAGCCTCGTCACTCATTGGCCTGCCTGTCGTCGCTATGCTGTCAAGCTCCGCCTGTGCTGCTGCAATACAGTTCTGCCTTAGTAGCTGGTAGTGATTGAACTTTGTAAATCCGTGCAGTGACAATGCCATACAAGCCAGCAGAATTCCTAAAACAGACAATCCAACAACCAAGTCGGTAAATAAGAAACCGCTGCATTTTTTGTTTTTGCCAAACATAAATTTGCCCTATTTACGGTACTACGGTGTAACCAAGTTCGCCATCTGATTAACAATCACGACCAAGGGGGAAAATATGGCGTACACTATGAATCCCACCATTGCTCCCATAATAAGTGTTACACACGGCCACATTATAAACCTGGCAAGATTGACGCGGTAACCATAGTTTGACCGATAGAACGACTCAAGCGTCTCAAGAATAGCCAGAGTATTGCCCTGATTAATTTTGTCATCAAACGCCCACACTAAGCAAGAGCCTAATCCGCTTTCTCCGGCTGCGGCGGCAATATTGTCACCGGCCTCTACCTTTGCCAGCCACCTTTGCAGTCGCTTTCTAAAACGGTTGTTCACATCGAGGTTAAGTGTGGTAGCGATGGCGTCATTAACCGTACAGCCGGCATTAAGTGACAGGCGCAGAAGCTCAACGGTGTGCACCATCGAATAATTCCTCTCAAACCAATGCAGGACAGGCAAATGCCATTTAACAAAATCACCAATTCTCGAAAGCAGATAAGGTTTCTGCGGCCGACGAGGCCGAAACCTGACGAAAATCGAAACAGCAGCAGCTACAAGAATTATGAGTGCCAACGCTAACGCAATTAGCCACCCGTATTCATACGCAATAAAATTTGCGAACCGGATTAACAATCGAGTAGGAGCTGGAAGTGCTGCTTCTTCAGTCATTTCTATTAAAACCGTGTGGATTTTCGGAAGAACCTTCCACGTTAAACCGAGGACTATGAAAAACATAAAGCTTATTAGTACTATCGGATAAAAGGGGTGGACTGGCCTTAGCTTTCTCCTTTCATCGGCCCTGGCGAGCATATCCGCTTCAATGGCTTTAATTGCAAATGGAAGCTGGTCAATCCGCTCGGCGGCAGCTATCATTGCCACTGCATAACCGGGACATTTCGGATAGCCCCGCCTGAGCGACTCGCTCAATGAGTAGCCCTGGACGAGCCATTTTTTTATTGCCTGGAGGATTCTTGCCCGCTTGTCGCTTCTGCCGCTTGCCGCCGATTCGAGTGCCATAGGTAACGGCAGATTCTGCCGCATACTCGAACCAATCGTTGAAATAATATAGGCAGCAGTTGCGCGATGGGATGTTAAACCATAGCTTATAAGCGAACCTATAAAAGCGATAAATATGATTAGGGCTAGAAAAGAAATAAAAGGCAAAACACCGAGGCCAAAGACGCTGAACACAACAACCAAGATCATAAAGAAGAGTGCAATCACAATGCCTATAAGTATGCACTTTGCTGCTATTTGAGGCCATTGTTTAGAATCGGGTTCACGTCTTGTCATCAGCACAACTATCAATGTGGTCAAGAAAATAACAGGCGCAAGTAGTAATACAACCTCGAATGTCTCACTCAACGAAGCAGCGAAAGCCAACAACAAACATACGATTGGCGATGTAATTAAAGCGATACCCGGCTTTTTAAAACCAAGGATTGCGTAGAGACAACAAATTAATATTGCTATAACTATAAGCATACTCTAACCCCGTTAGAGACTTTTGCCCCGCCAAAGACACAAATGAAGCAGTCTCTAACGGGGCTAACCAATTACACCGAAGAAAGAGAACTAACAATTTGTATCATAGGCAAAAACATCGCAAGTACCGCCATTGCCACAACTCCTCCGACCACAATCAGCATAACAGGCAGTAAAATCGCCTGTAATCTTGCCTGACCGCATCGTGCCTGCTCAGCGTACATCTGTCCGAGACTGTAAAGATTGTCCTGCAGCTCGTTTCGCTGGGTGCCCAACTGAATTGAATACAAGAACAGGTGCGGTAGAAAGGAGCAAAACTGCCCCGCCTCTAAAATATTCGCTCCCTGCTCGATTTGGCGGGCAAGAATATCGCTTTCGAGTAGCAGCTTTTCACTTCCTGCTGCACCTGAACTTAATCTCAGACAGGCGGGCATATCGCAGCCGGCTGCAACCATCATTGCCATTGCCTCGGCCATCTTGCTGAGCACGCTGCTGTGGTAAAGTCTGCCCATAACCGGCAATTTCAAGAACAGCGATTCTTTGAATCTGCGTCCAGCCGGAGAGAACGAAAGCATCGCGAACATAAAAATTATCGCTGCAACAAGAGCGCCCACCGCTATCCAGAAAGGCACGACGTTTCTCGCTATACTAAAAAATAATCTGGTTAGAGCCGGCAACTGTGCACCCTCTACCATTTCTGTAAATACCGGCTCGAAGTGGGGGATTATAAGCAGGAATACGCCTGTTAAAACAATGGCAGCCAGCGTCAGGATGACAGCAGGATAACTCATCGCCTCAAAAATTATCCTTCTGGTTTGAGTGGCCATTTCGAGGTGTCTGTTCAGACTTGTGAGCATCTCGCTCAATCTTCCGGTTTCGACGCCGGCTTTTAATATTCGGCCATACAGAGGCGGAAATGCTTTTTGTCTTTTTTCAAAGGCCTGCTCAATGCTCACGCCCGCTTCAAGCTCGCCGGCAATAGCATCAACGAGCTTGCGCATCGACTTTGAACCGACATCGACGGCAAGCTCTCGAAGACCTCTTTCCAAGGGGATGCCTGCCTTTGTTATTGAGGCAAGCTGCTGATTGAAAAGCATAAACTCGCTTCTGCCGACGGCGGTTTTGGGCTTTTTTGGTCTGGCTTTTTCAACAGAATTTACGGTAAGCTGCATCTGCTTGAGCAGTTCGCCCGCCTCTTTGGGGGACCCGGCTTCAATCGTGCCTTTCATCAGCCGACCTGCCGATGTCAGAGCGTTATATTCAAATGTCGCCATTTTATGTTCCTTTCAACCACAGTCCGGGGGTCTTCTTACGGAGAGAACACAGAGAGCACAGAGAAATATTTTTTCATTTTCATTCCTTTAATGTTAGTTGGTATCGCATTGCATCTTTAGCTGTTGCTCCTTTGGGAGCCGGTGCTTCCAAAACGGCTTTGTAGCCGGTACTGCTGTACACAAACGGTTTTTTGTTAACAGGGTCATCGGGGATGGGGATATTGGTAATTTCGGTCAGAGCAGTGGGGAATTTGCCTTTGCGAACGGCGGCATAGAGACGCAGGGCTTCGATGCATTGCAGGGCTGCAACGTGCCGGTCCAGCCTATTCATCAGCAGAAGCGGCCTTTCTCTAATTTCCGGGCTTTCCAGTACTATCTGCTCAGTCAAGTCGACAAACGGCTTTGGAAGACTCTGTAAAGCCCAGTAAAGATTAGGAGCATCGGGCGACTGCACGAACTGTTCGAGTTGCCCACACATAAGCGCGGCAATGGCTATGCTAACCAACCGTTGAACCAGTGTGGGGCCTTTGCCTACGTGTCTTGCCATAGCAAGGCCGGTTTGAATAGTTCCGACCGCCTGGTCATACTGACCCTGAGCAATTTGGAGCCGCGCCTGCAGGGAGAGTAGATACGCTAACTTGCGATATTCAGAGAGATTCTGGGGAAGCGGCTCCGGGTCGAACGGCGGCCAGTTACACTGATTACACCTGGCGGCTTGCTCAACTAATTGCAGGGTTGGTTTGAGCTGCTGCAGCGTTGACTGCACTTGCTTACGAGGCAGTTTGTTTAATGGAGTCTTTACCCACTGTCTAATCTTTTGGTCTCTCTGGGAATCTTTGGGCAATGATTGGATGGCTCTTTTATATAGCGGTAAAGCATCCGAATCGCTGAGCTCCTTATCTTTCGGAAGAAGCTGATACTTGTTTCGTGGCTTAGGAGCTTTAGCAGGGTGGAGTGTCAGTTCAATTTGCCGCGCAGCGACGGACACCGAAGCTAAAAATAAAATGACAAGACTGATGAATGTGCGTTTCATAACATATTTCCAACATCAAGAACAATCAAACGATTCCACAAACTTTGTTCAGTTCATCCTGAGTTGTGATACCTTCACTGACGAGCCGCTCGCCGTCTTCGAGCATATTTGTATGGCCTTTGCTTTTCAAGAGAGTTTCAAGCTCGTCTAAATCGGATTTTGCTAAAATGGCTTTTCGCAAGTGTCCATCCAGTTGAACGATTTCGGCTATAAGCACACGACCTTTGAAGCCGGTGTTAAAACAGTCATTGCATCCGACCGCTTCGAATAAACCTGTTTTATCATTCTCTCTCTTACACTTCCTGCAAAGTTTTCTGATAAGCCGTTGGTTCAGAACTGCTGAGATGCTTGACGTTACCTGGTAAGGCTCAATGCCCATCTCGAGCAGGCGCAAAAGTGCCCCTGCAGGCGTGCCGCTGTGCAATGTACTCATCAGCAAATGTCCCGTCAGTCCGGCCTCGATGGCGATTTTGGCGGTCTCGGCGTCGCGGATCTCTCCAATCATCAAAACCTGAGGGTCCTGTCTGAGCAGCGACCGCAGTGCCGTAGGAAATGTCATCTGGCCGTGCGGTGTAATCTGGGTTTGTGTAATGCCTTCGATTCTAATTTCCACGGGGTCTTCGAGGGTTACAATGCTTTTGCCGGGAAAGCACTTTAGAATGTGCCGCAAAAGGGCGGCAAGTGTGGTACTTTTTCCGCTTCCCGCCGGGCCGGTAAGCAGTAAAACGCCCTGGTTTTTGGCTGCAATTTTTTTCAACGCCGTGTATATATCCTTCGAAAAACCCAATTGCTCCAGCTCCATAAGCTCTTTATTTTTATAGAATAACCGAACAACCGCCCGCTGGCCGTGTATTGTTGGAAAAATTGCGAGCCGCTCGTCGATAATTCCATCATTCGGGGCCCCGTTTTTTCTTTCGATTCGGCCTTCCTGTGGTATATCGTTACGGTAGGTTAGAAGCCCGCCAAGTACCTTCAGCCTTGCAATTACATTATCAGATAAGGGCTTAGGTAGTTTTTCGGCGGTGCCCAAGACGCCGTCGAGGCGAAATTTTACGACTAATTCAGAGCCTGTGGGCTCGAAATGGACGTCGCTCGCACGGGATTTAACGGCTTTTTTGAGCAAATCATCCACCAGAGAGACCACATCGGCGGCATTTGCTTTTTCGTCGTAAGTGCTTTTTTTAGAATTACTTACACGCATATATCTCATTTCATTTTCGGCGGATTCCACGTGTTAAAACGCCTCTGACAAAAACAAGACGCCAAATCACCCCAAAACGTTACCTAAAAAAACAAAGTTTTTTCCCCGTTATTGTGAAATTTTATGTTAACATAGTAATAGGCACTGCGTCTTAAAATATAGAACAATATGAAAACAACCGAAACGGGCGTTTATGTCTGGTAAGGCCATCAGTTACGGGCAGATTTGGGATATTGCCATCCCTAAAACTGTGGATGAAAGCCGGCGGTGGGTGCTTTCTGCGATGCAAAGCCACGGGCAGGAGTTGGTTACTATGCTCTGGCGGATATTAGGGAATGAACAGGATGTTTGTGATGCCTACCAGAATACGTTTCTGCGTCTTGCTCATTACGAGGGCAGAGGCAAGCCGGAACACATTAAGGCGTATATTTTCCGTTCGGCAAGCAACACGGCTATCTCAATGTTAAGACGCAGGGCTGCTGAAAGGAGGAGATTGTCCTCCTTAGGAGTCCTCACGGACCAAAGACGGCGTGCCGCTCCTTACAGCCGGGATGCAAGCTCACCTGCAAATGAGATTGACTCCAAATACCTGCAGGATGCTTTAAGGTGCTGTATAGCCCAACTGCCCGAACATCTAAGGAATGTCGTAACGTTACGTGACCTGGCGGAACTGTCTTACGCCCAGATAGGCAGGATATTAGGTATATCATCGGCAACCGCGAGGGTTTACAGGTGCAAAGCAATACAATTATTGGCTGTATGGATGAATAAAGAAAAAGAAGAAAGAAAATGAAAACTATAAAAGCAAATAAAAAGTGCGGACATATTAGAACCTGGCTTTATGAAGCCATAAGCAGTCGAATTCGTTTTGATACAGATT
>SMTZ1_10005056_pt1 | contig 13249 bp, 12 predicted proteins | sample DeeMarSWOR136_30_FD_25667 | JGI IMG/M metagenome (IMG submission 25667) | reverse complement strand
TATTCAAATACCATCCAAAACCTGAAGAGAAAGTCGCAGTGATCATCAGCGGAGCAAACATATCAATAGACTATCTAGCCTCCTTGCTTAAACAGACGTAAATCTACACAGGTGCGCGTGCGCATGACATCACTTGTTAAAAAAACCTATGAAGAACTAGAACCATTAATCAAAACGTCTTTACCTGAGTTTGTAGGTCTTAAAGGGTCGAAAGGCCCTGACATCGACAAGTTTCTCATTAAACAGCAAGACGAAGAAGGGTTCCATCTGTATGGTCTTGAAGTTAATAAAGAAATGGCTGGGTATATTTCGTATTGGGAAATAGATGAAGATACAATCGCAATTGGCCCAATGTATATCTCTAAACAATTTAGAAAAAGAGGTTTGGGTAAGACACAAATAGAACTATTAATTGAATTGGCCAAAAACGAAGGATACAAGAAGATATTTACAAAAACTTGGGGACAGAATAAGGCATCAAGAAAAATACTTGAAGATCTTGGCTTTACATTAACAAAAGAAAAACCAAGCGACAGATTGAACGGGGATAGTACTGTTTCTTACTCTCTAAGCGTTAACTGATAAACGGTTTGGGTTTGGGGATTAAGCTTTAACCCTAACTTTCGAGAGCGCACGCATACATATGTTGCATGCATGAATGGACATGCAAAGCAACAAACAATAAATAAGAAGCAATAAAACTCATAGAAAACGGATTCAAATTCGTAAACGACATAGACGGATACAAACTATACCGCAAACGCAAATAACCCCTCTCTTTTTTTGGTATTAGCAATTCATTCAAACCGTTGCTCATGTCGCTCCGCTCCACTCGCCTTGAAAACCAAATAACAATGCATGCATGCAACCGATGATGCTGGGTAATCCTATGTTCTGCGGTTTGACCCTACACCTTGTCACCAGCGGATGAGCATCATATTAATAAGAACCCAGTTGGAAAGAGACCATTCTGGTTGATTGCTATGACTGAAGAGATGGTTTGGGATCTTTCGCAACTTGTTGAGAGCACTGATTCTGCTTGGATTCAAAAGCAATTGGAGTTGATGGTGACTGAAGCCGAAAAATTCAGACATAAATATCGTGGCAAAATCGCTCGCCTTGAAGTGAAAAGCTTAGTTGAGATGTTGGAAGCGAAGGATGGTCACATCCTTAGATTTGAGGGGGCTTTGATGTATTGCCTCTTGATGTATTATGCCGATTCTACTGATGCGGTGGCTAAACAACTTAACGAAACTACCCGTAAGACGATTACAAGGGTTAGGCAGGAGATGGCTTTCATAGATATTGAGTTAGGTAACCTGCTTTCCGAGAACCCGTCCTTGATCAATGAGCCAGCGTTGGCGGAGTACAAACACTATCTTGAGAGAATATTGAGAAGGGTACCTCACATGCTTTCTGAGACTGAGGAGCGTTTGATTATTCTCAAGGATAAGAATGGCATTAAGGCGTGGGAGATGCTCCAGAGCGATTGGCTTTCTACAAGGACTTTTGACATCGAAATTGAGGGGGAGATGAAAACTCTTCCTTATGGCAAGATGGTGGGGTTGTATCAGAGTCCGAATCGAGATTTGCGAATGAGAGCCAACCAGACAGTTTATGAAAACTTGGGAAAGGATGAAATTGTATGGGCAAGTGCGGTTCGCTCGGTTTGCGAAGATCACATTCAAATGTGCAAGCTACGTAAATATCCAGACCCTTTGACTCAAAGCGTGATTGCCAATGATGTTGACAAGCAGGCTATTGAAAGCCTCATGAAGGTTATTGAGAAAAATGCGGGTTTGTATCAAAGGTATCTCAGGATGAAGGCCAAGTTGATGGATCTGCCGAAGTTGGCAAACTATGATTTGGCAGCTCCTCTGCCAAAAATGCCAGAGAAAAAATACAGTTGGAGCGAAGCTCGAGAAGAAATAGTGGCGACGTACAAGGGATTCGACGAGGAAATAGGAGAATGGGTTGATGAGATGTTCGCTCGACGCCATATTGACGGCGAGATTAGAAAGGGCAAAACTGCAGGAGCTTTTTGTGCATCATGGATTGCAGGAAAGAGCGCTTACGTTCTGCAGAGCTTCAACAATAGAATAGGAGACCTCTTCACCCAAGCCCACGAACTGGGACACGCCATCCACGCCTATCTTTACTCAAGGACACAGAAGCCCAGCAACTGTGAAATAGGGAGCTGTATCGCTGAGACTGGAAGCATCTTCGGTGAACTTCTCTTAGCTGAACACTTGCTTTCTAAGACTAAGACAAAAGAGGAAAGACAGGCAATTCTTGCGTATATGTGGGACGAGTTTGGCCATGCAGCGTTCCATGTTTCTGCACGGTTCTTCCTCGAAAAAGAATTATACTCTTTTATTAAACAAGGCAAATTTCTGGACGGCGAAACTATCGCCAAGATGTGGGTGGAAGCAAGAGACAAAATCTGTGGGGACGCCATTGATTGGTTGGACGTTATGAAGTGGCAATGGACAAAGCTCTCCCACTACTATATGGCCAACTATCGCTTCTACAACTATCCTTACGTTTTTGCCCAACTTTACGTGTATGCTCTGTACAAACTCTACAAGGAGCAGGGCAAAGACTTTGTGCCAAAGCTCAAGAGAATTTTGGCTGCAGGATCCAGCAAATCACCAACGGAACTGAGTGCTGAATTGGGCTTTGACATCACTGCCGAAGCATTTTGGCAGAAGGGTATGAAGCAGGCAGGCCAATTCATTGACATGCTGGAAGAAACCGTTTAAGAATTGTCCAAGACTTTTGGAGTGCATGCATGCCGTAGCCTATGGATCTGAACCAGAAGGTCCCGATTGGAATCCTCATGTTGACATAGCTGAAAAATACAATATTATAGACCTCTTTGACTTCTTTACAGTAGCAACAAACTATTGAGAAGCATGGTTACCATAACACGATTTTGCATGCATGCAAAGGGTCTTCTTAATCTGAATCTGAATCCTAATCTGTAGTTCATAAAACAGATTAATCATTCTTTGAGAAATGCATAACAAGACTATAGAAATCGGTAGGAGGTGATTTCTTGGTTAAGGTGAACAAACGTGCACACAGGCATGCTGAGGATTTTGATTGGGCCAAACTGAAAGCTTCTTTGATAAGAGCTGGAGCTAAAGAGGAACATGCAACTAAGGTTGCCAAAAAAGTTGAATACGCAGCGTGGGATGGAATGACGACCGATGAGGTCAAGCGACTGGCAGCAGTAGAACTTGGGAGAATGGATGAAGAATCCGCAACAGTGTACGCGAATTACAGAAAATAGTTTTATTACTGGAATATGCATGCATGCCCACCAACAAGAAACACAAAAGACGTTCCTTCAATAAACGCTCCTCTAAGAGCTGTCCTCTTGAAAAGACGAAAAACAGCAAAATTGAGAAGTTTTGGAAGTACAAATCCCAAACTCCAGCGCAACAAATTTAAGGGAAAACATTCTGTTCCCCCCTACTTTCAATTCTCCAAGATACCCCCTTCTGAGACCAGCATGCATCACACAGAAAACGAACTAGAACAAGCACCCGTTAGCACCACAACAGTAGAAAACCACCTATTCTGAACCTACGCACGCATGCATAAGCTATTTAAGCAATTTACTGCAAACCCGTAAACCAAGGTGTCAAAGGAAATGAGCGAAACCAAAAAGGGAATAACTATGGGAACTTTCGTTGCTGGTATTGTGATTGCAGTTCTCGCATCAAGCCTAATTTCAACAGTGATTTCAATGCAGTATTCGTTCGGACCACAAGGTGAAGCTGGACCACAAGGATTACAGGGACCTGAAGGACCTATAGGATTACAAGGTGAACAAGGCCTCCAAGGACCCGCTGGAATCCTCAACCCTGAATATGACAGTGGTTGGGTAACAACCGACAGCCAGATTGTTGTCGAGTTTAATCACAACTTGGGAACAAGCGACATTTTCGTCTACATATTGGCAAAATGGTATAGAGACTGGCCAGGCAGCGGCGGACCTATGGTTCATCAATTCTACTATGGTGGTGACACTTACTTGGATACGGGAGACATGCAAGGATTTTATTGGAATTGCTACACCGAAGAACCGGACGCGATTCGGGTTAGTCAGTACGGAGGAAGAGCTGACGAACTCCGCGTGCTAATCTGGGAACTACCAGAACCATAGTACAAAACCTTCCCTATTTTTGTTTAAGACGATCTAATTGGTGCATGCAAGACACGAAGGAAACGCCATAGTATAAATAGACTTACTAGTCGAAACCCTCTAAGAAATACACCACCTATAACCCTCTAAAAGAGATGAGAACAGGACACAACACAAGAAATTACTAAGGAGAAAGGCGGGTTACGTCCAGCACACCAGCCTATCTTGCAACGAAAGGTTTTTGAATCTCGTTAAGGCTTATTGACGGAAGCTTCAATATTCCTTTGTGCCATAAGACCGGGAGAGCCTAGTGAATGAACAACCCACAAAGTGTCAAGCCTACGATAATCGAGTTTAAGAGAGAAGATGCTTCCAAACTCGCCGATCTCTTCAATTCGTTTGATAAGGAGGGACTGTGGCCTGGAGGATTCACAGGCGGCGTGCCTTACACAGCTGAAAGGGTGCTTGACTCCTTCCCTGTCTCTGTCAAAAACATCTCTATCTTAGTTTCGACTCATGAAGGTAAGTTTACTGGAATCTGTACCCTTCACCCGCACTATGAAGACCCGGAAGCTGCTTACATAGGGGTCTTTGGTGCTCACCCAGACTATCTTGGAAAGAAGCATGGTAAGGCTCTAATCCTTAGGGCGTTGCAAATAGCGACTCAAAACAACCTTAGACGGGTCGACCTTGACACTTGGGCTGGAAATCTTAGGGCTGTGCCGTTGTACAAGAAATCTGGAATGTTCTGGATACCTGAAACCAGTGTTAGAATGCAAGATTACATTCCAGGAATCAGAAACTTCCCTCTGGCAAAGCAGTTCTTAACTAAGTATGACTGGTACTCCGTTCAGAAGCGCAAGCTGGAACTTGCCCCAGACAAAATCAAACTCGAAGAGATGGACGTATTTCAGTACGAATTTTCCAAAGACAGTGACATCCTGAAGGTCTGGATCGACAGATACGGCAGATCTATCATGGGAATTGAACGCACCATGAACAACGAACGCTTATCTGTCGTCGCAAAGCTGAAAGATCACAAAGTGATTTCGGGCGTTGAAGAGGGCCTAGTCATAAGTATCGAGAATAGCACGAAGGACGGCATTCAAGGCTCGGTGTTTCTCTCTGGCTTCGAAGGTCTAAATTTCACAAAACATCCTAAACAGTCCTTCACCGTCAAGCCAGGAGAATCTCTTAAACTCAGAAGCCGATTTGTGGTTAGCCCAGAAGTCGAAATTCCAGACATTGAACGAAAACAAAAGACCATTAGAGCAAACCTTATCATCAATGGTGAACTGGTCCCTCTTGAAGTAGGAATGCGCGTTCTTGCGCCCCTCGAATTCACAACCCAACCCGACTCTATAGTCACTTGCCCAGGAACCGAAGGAACGATCCAGCTAAACATATACAACAATTCAAAAGACGCTTTTGTCGGAAAAGTCTGCATGATCGACGAACAAGAAAGACTTTCTCTAAAAGAACACGCAGTTCAAGTGGAAATACCATCAAAAAGCTATGCTGGCTTCAATGTCAAGGTAAAAATATCAAGCGATCAGGCAACGTCTGTGATTCCTCTAAAACTGTTCGCGAAAGGAAAGATCGGAGACTCAGAGATCGAGACCAAAATCAAGACAGTTCACGTCAAATGTTTGGCGCCAGGTGGCACGGTCTCCTACGTTGGAGAAACAAGACGAGGAAGAGCGATAATTATTGAAAACCAAAGCATAATGGCGTCAATGTACCTCCGAGGAGCACTCCTCGAAATCACCTATAAAGACTTTCCATCAGGACCACAAAAGATATGGACTCGTGGTGGATTCGGAGTCGGTCCTCCATTCGGCTTCATAAGACCGGTTTATCATGACTATGAGTTGGTTGAAAGGCCGGAAGGGCTTCAACTAGTTCTTTCTCGGTCACATCAAGACAAACCCGGCGTCAAAATGATACGAACGTTGACTTTCTACTTTGGAACTTCGCTGATAAAAGACCAGATTAAAGTTGTCAACACTAATCCCGAAGTAACATACGAACTGAACGCCAGAATCTTTGGAAGGGCCTTTATAGGAAGTGAGTACTCAAAATTAGTCGTTCCGCTAGACGCTGGAATCCTAGAACATGAAACAATAGCATTCCCCGTTTCAGAATCAGATTTGCCAACCGACCCAAACAAATATGCTGAATCGTGGGCATGCTTCGAAGACTCGGTTCAAAACTACTGCTTTGGGCAGATATGGTCCAAAGATAAACTTTTCAAAATCAGAGCCCGAGACGGCTCATACCTTCTGCCAGAATATAAGCTGGGGGAAATAAAGCCGGGAGAGTCAGTGTCAACTTCAGCCTTCTACTATGTGATCGAGAAGGGAAACTGGCAGACCATTAGAAGAAGATATGAATCGCTTGTAGGCAAGAGACTTTCTCCAAAAGAGACGCCCCAAATCCGAGTAAAACCACTCTTCGACGTGAAAGTAGCTGACACTGTGCTGTTCGACAGCCATGAATTGAAAACTCAACTCATCGTGGTTAATACAAGAAACAAACCAGCCACAGGAAAGCTAACAATCACCCCTCCTGAAGGATGGAAAATTCAACCCAGCGAAGTAGAAATTCAGAACGTAACAGCGAACAAAACGTTCGCTACAGATATAACCATTACTCCTCCATCTGACGCTGAGTTAGGGGTGTTCAGTGGAACACTAAGCTTCTCAGCCCCAAACCAAGAAATCTGTTTTCCGTTACACTTCTGTCTCTTATCCAAACAAAATCAAACATCAACAGAGGTTACCACCAAAGAAGAACAAGACAAAAACATCTTCAAAATTTCGAATGGTCTACTCCAATTCAAGGCCAGCGCTGATTTTGCAGGATGCCTATACTCTCTAGGAAAAGACTCTGCATTGAACCAGCTGGGAACAAGCTTCCCGAACATACAAACAAAAGTGTTTCTGGAAAACTATTCAGGCGGAATAAGGTCATTCTACATGGACGATGAATTCAACTTCCAAAAGTCAAAAACACATGAAGAGACTTTCAAGGCTCAACCCATTGAAGAAGGACTCTGGAAAGGCGTCCAATTCAACTACGAAACAAAGAAGCAGGAAGAAATGAAAGGAATACGGGGATCAGTTGCTTTCTTGACCCTACCCTTCAGCAACGTTGTCAAAGTCAAGCGTAAATTCGAAAACCCCACATCGGCAAGCTTCAAGTTTAACAATTGTCTCTGGTTTTCTCCAAACGTTGGTGGAGTCTTCCAAGAGAACGATGTGATCTTTCCGAGAGGAGACAAGATTTTCTATTTCAAGCGGGCTGAAGGTTTTGCAGTTTCCAGTGTTGAGCCAGAGAAGGGATGGGCGGTCGTGGTTAATAAGAATAAGAAGCAATCGCTGGGGTTGATAGCTGGGAACACTGACAGGTCGACAATACTTTCGTTGGACATAGGAAAGACTATGCTGGAATTATTCGTGATTTCCAGGGTTTTACTTCTGCCCAAAGAAACCTGTGAATTTGAAGATTTTATAGTTCTCAGCGACGAGAAATACGAATCCATAGACAAGATGGCGCCCCTACTACGTAACCAACGTACGCATACTTAGTTTGCTGTTAAGATGCCTGCATGCGACAGAGCCTTTTCAGTTGCTTTCTAGCGGCACACAAGCTTAAAATGTGTGAAAGACGATGAGAATTGCATGACAGATCCGTATTTGAAAAAGCTTGCAGACACTCTTGTGAACTATTCTTTAGGCGAAGTTGACTTTGCCAAGGCGTGGAAAAATGGTCAAAAGAGATTACTCATAACTTATGAACCGCCAGCTGATGACTTAGCAAAGCTCGTTACTGAAATAATCTTTGAGAAGGGAGGCAATGTCTTCCTCGATATGACTTCTTCTTGGCAGAGCCACACTTTTTATTCGAAAGCTTCTGACGCTGTATTGAATTCAAAGCCTCTGGCCGCGTTGAAGAGAGTGGATCACATTGCAGCCCGGCTTTTCATAAGGAGTGAGTCAAATACTAGGTCGATGGCAACCGTTGACCCATCAAGGATTTCAATGAGATCTGCCGCTGTGAAACCTTACAGAGATATACTTTCCGAGGTTGACAGTGGAGGGGACTTCGTGATTCCATGGTGTGTTACTCTGTTTCCAACGGAAGCGTACGCACAGGATATGGGCATGCCTTATGACGAATACAGAGATTATGTCTGGAAAACCATGTTATTTGATCATGATGAACCGGCAAAGGCTTGGCAATCTGTCTCAGAGAAGCAGGATGAACTGAAAAGAAAAGTGCTGGATGAATGCAAAACTTTCAGACTAGTTGACAGAGAAAATGAGACTGACCTCTTCATGTCTGTTAAAGGTCACAGATGGATCAAAAGTGATGGAAAACGAAACTTTCCTTCAGACGAGATTTTCAATGCCCCCCGAAAAGACTCTGTAGAAGGGGTTGTGACCTTTCCTAAGCTGCCTCAGTATTACAGAAGTGGTCCAGAAGTCAGTGGAATCAAGTTAAGATTCGAAAAGGGCAAGGTTGTGGAGTGGGAAGCAAGAGTGGGACAAGATTATTTGGATAACTTCTTCACGAAGAATGTAGGTGCAAAGCATCTAGGAGAGATTGCGTTTGGTCTTCATCCCAGAATACAACGTATTTCCAAGCAAATTCTCTTCGACGAGAAGATCGGCGGAACGGTTCACATGGCCTTCGGCTCCGCCTACAAGCTTCATGTTCTAGGTAAAGGGGACAAGTCGCAGTTGAATGATTCCCCTGTTCATTGGGACATGATTAGGGACATGAGAAAATCTTCATCTTACGTGTTAATTGACGACGAACGCAAACTGACATGGAATAGCAAAACTGCTCTTTGGACGATTTAGGAGTTCTCTTGACAGCTCGATTGGCTGAACGCTGTCTTTGAACAGAAGCGGTTACGACAGCACACTAACTCCGTTAGAGGAACGCCCCTTTTAACGGGTACACGCATGTGTGCATATAAGAATAAACATCGACCATAGACTGAGCAAGGTCAAATTCACGGAGCCTTACACAAGCCTCCAGAGCTTGACACCATCTTGTTGATGCACATACAAGTTTTTATATCAGTTTGCTATGCTGTTTAAGAACCAATTCAAACAGAAAGGAGTCTGCAAGAAGTGTATGCGGTCGAGACCCAGGGCCTGATAAAAAAATACGGTAAGACCCAAGCACTCAAGGGTCTCGACTTCACAGTAGACCCGAAAGAAATTATGGTCCTGTTAGGACCAAATGGCTCAGGAAAAACCACTCTCCTCCTCATCCTTGCAACTATCCTGAAACCTACATCAGGAGCAGCCCAAGTAATGGGTCTTGATGTAACAAAACAGCCAACCAAAATCCGCCAAATCTTGGGCATATCATTTCAAGAGGCAAGAGGATTCTGGAGACACAAACCAGCAGAAATACTGCACTTCCATGCAGCTATCTGTGGCGTACCCAAAAGTGAACGAGACGCCAAGATAGAGGAAATCATGAAAGACCTAGAGCTGTGGGAAGCACGCAACAAACTATTCATGCACCTTTCAGGAGGACAGACTAAACGATTGGAAGTATCAAAACTTCTGATACAACGCCCACAGTTTGCCATCTTCGACGAACCAAGTAGCCAAGTAGACCTAAGAGGGAAACGCAAAATCTGGGGGCAAATACGTAAACTGAGAGATGAAGGTTCTACGATTTTAGTTGCGACAAATGAGGTTCGTGAGGCGGAGTACCTAGCAGACAGAGTGACTGTTTTGGACCAAGGAAAAAGTGTTGTCTGCGACACTGTCAGAAACCTGAAAGACAAAATCGCGGGAGGCGACGTGGTTGAACTGCAATTAGAACAGGGACCAAACAACACAGAAGAATTACGAGAAGAACTGTACAAGATTGAAGGCACCGTCAATCTATTGGCAACCGGCGAAAACCAATACCGAGCCCATGTCTCAATAGCTGAAGCGTGGGTGCCTAAAATGACAAGCCTGTGCTACGAAAGAAAAGCCCGCCTCCTATCAGTGAGGGTAACAGAACCATCCTTAGACGATGTCTTCCTGCACTTCACAGGCAAAGTACTGGAGACCGCAACAGATGCATAACATCATTCGACTGGTCTGGTTCGACCTAAAACACGAACTAAGACCGCCAATATGGATAACTATGGAATGGCTGACTTTCACGATACAACTCGGTATCTACGGGGCCCTTATATCACAGCTCGTAACTGGAATAAGCGACTATCAGCAATTCTATGCAATAGGCTTCGTGGTTATGATGACCTTTGACATAGGCTCCCACACGGGACGCCACTTCGTCGAACATGCCCACGAAGGACGGCTGCCTTATCTCCTCAGCCTCCCAATCTCCCGCTCAAAACTGTTCTTATCAATAGCTCTGCAGGGTGGAATTGAGCTAGCTCTGATGATATCGGTTCCATTAGCCATAACCTTGGCACTCATAGGGAATTTCACGTTCATTTCAGTGGTAGGCGCAATAGTTACGCTGTTCGTTTTAGGTTTCGGTGTTGCGGGTCTAATGCTGGGGTTATCCTTCATAGCTTTCAAATCAACGGACATATACACCGCCATCACCGTCGGCCTGAGCAGCATTATAATCCGGTTCAGCACAGTGCTCTATCCACTTATATTCCTGCCGCCAAGTTATGTGCCGGTAGCCATTCTTAGTCCCTTAACTTACGGCGCTGACTTGGTGCGTCTTTTCCTAGGATTTGACCCTACCTTGCTCTTAGATCCGATTTATGCGGTTGCAGTTCTCACCGCTTTGGCAGTCAGTACGCTCGGTTTAGGCATGCTACTCTTACAACGTTTGGTGGAAGGTGTGAAAAGCGCATGACAGAGCTGCTGCGAATATTGCAATTGGCTGGCAATGATTTCTCCTACTTTTTCAGAACAAAGTGGCTTATGGCAGTTCTCCTGAGCTTAAACCTCTCAGATATGCTTGTTGTCGCCTTAGTCTATCGTAGATTAATGGATTTTAACTACTTCCAATTCTTCGTTCCCGGGGTTGTCGTTATGGGTCTCTTTGTGGCTGCCTTGGATACGGGGAGACGAATATGGTTAGCCATCCGCGAAGGGGTGATCCATTATTACCTATCCTTACCTATCAGCACCAAGGGAGTCGTTATTGCCTACCTGCTTGCTGGAGGACTTGCTGCTCTAGTGTATTCAAGTTCTCTCCTGTTGATTGCGCTTCTCGTTCTTCCAGCACACGCCATTTGGAGTACTCTCATTCTTCTGCCATTTCTCTTTGTCCTCGCCATGGGATTGGCAGGCATCGCAGCTACCCTTGCAGCGTTAGCGTCAACCCACGCGGAGTTTTACTTCGCCTTCCAACAAATTGTACAAGTCGCATTACTGACTTTGAGCACAGTGTTCTATCCGATTGATGTAGTTAGGCAACACCTCCCGTCTTTTCTAGTCAGCGTTGTGTCAGCTAATCCTCTTAGTCTTGCTGCTGAAGCCATGCGCCAGTACACTTTTGTGGGAGCCCCAATCCAACCATGGTTTCTGGTAAACATTCTGCTGGCAAGTATTCCCTTCACAATTGTAGGAGGTCTAACCTATCTCTGGGCTCTTCATGCCATACAAGTGAAGGGAAAGCTATGATCGCTATCCATGTGCATGTCGTTGAGACATGATCTGTTTCTGCAACTTCACTATTTCTTTGCTATCCTTTGCTTTAGCATAACTCTCCAAAAGCGCCTGATTCAACGTTATGAAGCCTGGGCCCCATTTAAAAATAGAAAGCAACCGCTTGGCCTTCCATTTATGACCAGTGATGTATAAGGCTGCGGATAAAGCCTCTACCGTGCTCAGCTTGGTGGGTGCACCATAGTTCACCGGATTCGCTGCAATCAAATATGGCAGGCAACGTGAAGCCCCATGTGTAAAGAGATTAAGCACATCATTTGCATAGACCCAACTGCAGTCTATACCAGCCAAACCCTTCCTTTCCATTCTCTCGCAATCAGCTGGAGAAAAAGCCCTCTCAGAGAATGGATTTAAGATAACAGCCCCACGGGGCAGTCGGCCCACATGACGCACAACCTTAACCAGATTGTGACGCTTCAGCTTCAATGTCGAGCATTTCTTTGGGTCACACTGCCCTGCATGATACACGCATATCTTAACGTCCTTTTGGGACACTTTTTCGCACCTTTATGTGAGACATAGGATTCACCATAACTCGTGGAATCCAGTCTATTATATCCGTTGGAACCATGTGATCACCCTTCTCACTCTGCACAAAGTCTCCAGCGGCTCCATTGATGAACGCTCCCGCCACCGCAGCCTCAAACGGGTCAACTTTCTGCGCCAAGAACGCTCCAACGATTCCAGACAGAACATCACCGGTTCCACCCACCGTCATTCCCGGGTTTCCCGTAAAGTTTAGCTTAACTCGTTTTCCGTCTGAAATCACGTCTACAGGGCCTTTCAGCAAGATCACAGCGCCCAGCTTCCGTGCGGTCTTCTGCGCCTCCTCAGCTCGTTTCTCCAAGTCCCTTGACGGCTGTTTACCTGTCAACAACTGATATTCTCCAGTGTGAGGTGTCAAAACGAGAGGCAGGTCTGCCTTTCGCTTATACTCGGCAAACGCCTTAAGCCCATCAGCATCTAGCAACAGCGGAGTTTTCTCTTCCTCTGTGATTTCCAAAATTTTTATCACAGTGTCTCTGGTTTCATTGTGGAGCCCCAAACCTGGTCCCATGACCACTGCAGTCGACATCTCCACATACCGTTTGATGACCGACGCATTACGGGGGTTAAGATGTTCACCTTCCAACTTCACCGTGATTAAGTCAGGAGACATCGACGAAATCGCGTGGGCTGTTTTCTGCGGAGCTGCGACGTAAGTTAAGTCCACTCCAGTACGAAGAGCTGCCAGAGCCACGAGGGCTGGTGCACCTGAAAATACCTCGCTTCCACCCACTACTAGGAGTCTGCCAAAATCTCCTTTGTGAGCCTCGGCGAGACGGGTCTTAGTCAGTATCGAAACGTCGCCAGGACCTGCGAACCGTTCAAACTCATGAGGTAAACCTGTGCCTCTGATGTGTAACTCTCCTGCGTATTT
>SMTZ1_10015282_pt1 | contig 13252 bp, 15 predicted proteins | sample DeeMarSWOR136_30_FD_25667 | JGI IMG/M metagenome (IMG submission 25667) | reverse complement strand
GTGAAACAAATTTTAGCTGGTGCTCTTTTGCATGTTTGAAAAAATTGTATTCAACATCAAGTTTTGATATGATCAGTGGGTGCGCGTCGCTTAATAAGCATTCTTTGTATATCTCGTTAATTAATGGGAAAGCGGATTCGTTTCCTTGTATAAGCACCTTTTCCTTAGGTTTTACGTCAACACTATAATGAACGCAAAGTTCTGCAAGTTTCTCAATTCTCTGGTCAACCATTCAGTACACCACTTGAAAGAATTTCAGAGAAAGGAGGATGCATATTAAAAGTTTGTGATTGAACAGTATCTTTGACGCGCGCGGTATATGTGCAACTCTGCAAGTTTACTCTGATATTCGGGCATTCTTTCTACTCATCCATCTCGATGACTCCCATGCGAACATTGCTATTACCGAAACTATTGCAATCCAGATCAAGCAATCAATAAACAACTCAAGATACAGATACTCTTCACCAAAAAACATCCTGACAATTCGCCAAACAAGCGGATGACCATAATACTTATGTCCAATAATGCTCGCTTCAGGCGGATTCTCAACAAATCCGCTAACCAGACCTATGCAAATGCCAAGAACTGCAACTAAAATCAAACCACGCCAATCCATTTTGACTACTAACACCTTACGGTAGGTCCGCACTCTAACAACTTAAAACCTTTACCGTAGCAAGATCTCTAACATGATAACGTAAATGCTAGATTATGCATTTTCTGTGGGGGAACCGTAATCTTAGTTTATAAGAAATCCAAAATTCGTAAAGTGTCAGCGGTTGCTTGCCCTTATAATCTTGTATCCAGAAGCTTTGCGAAGTCTGTTCATAACAGCTAAACCAAGCCCTTCAGCCGGTACGGTCTCAGCAATTATGACATCAACACCTTCCAAATCAAATTCCCTCAGCAGATTAAAAAGATTCTTAGCAATAATCGCTAGATCGCTTCTGCTCCCAAGGGACTTCGTGACATCAGCCATATAATGCCCCACAGTTTCATCCGTAGCAAGAACACCAACCCTGCTGCCTTTGCACATGTAAAACTCTGCCAACTCCTTCACCTTATTCACAACAGCTGACAATTCACCTTCAACAACAACTACGTCCGCATCCGGAGCATAATGCTTATGTTTCACTCCAGGAGAACGCGCCTTCCTAACCGTCAACTCTTTCTCAGCAACCGCAATGGGATGAAGCTTTACTCCGCCAAGAATTTTCTTCAGCACCTCATACGGTGTTCCTCCTGGACGGAGAATCTGAGGCGGGTCAACAGTCATATCCAAAACCGTGGATTCCACCCCAATACGGGTAGGTCCAGCATCCAAAACAGCGTCTATCCTTCCATCAAGGTCATGCAAGACATGCTTTGCTGTTGTTGGGCTAGGCTTTCCAGCGAGATTTGCACTCGGCGCAGCAATGGAACAGCCGCTTTCCCTGATCAAAGCCAAAGCAACATTATGCCTAGGCATTCTAATCGCTATGGTATCCAAGCCACAAACGGTGACATCCGGCACAATTTCTGAACGTTTAAAGATCAACGTTAAGGGACCAGGCCAGAAAGTATTCATGAGCCTTTTAGCTTTTGGCGAAACTTCCCCAGTCAGTCTATGGACCTGTTTTGCATATCCTACATGTACTATCGGCGGGTTGTCAAGAGGACGCCTTTTTGCCTCAAATAGAGTCATAACCGCCTCGGGGTCCAGAGCGTCAGCACCTAAACCGTAGACCGTTTCTGTTGGAAAGGCAACTAAACCGCCTTTTTTGATAATGTCCGCTGCAAGGCGAACTTTATCAATTTCCGGCTCTTGCAAATCAACTTTCAACACTAGGGTTTTCTTCATCGGCTACCGAATCTCTTTATCACCTGATTAGAGTAAGATCTAGTCATTTAAACTTCTTCAAAAACAATAACATGAGAGAAAGCAGCGAGACTTGTCAGACAACGTAATAATCAATTACTTTCTTCATGCTTTTCGGTGCGGTCTGCCTTTTGGCAAGCTGCTTCAGCAGCTTTATCATCTGAGGCTGAAAGCGAGCTATATCAGTCAGCGTTATTAATCCGACTAAACGCTTTCCGTCAACCACAGGCAGCTTCTTAATCTTCATCTGAAACATCAACTTAATAGCTTCTTCTAACTCCACGCTAGGCTCGATAACAACCAAAGGGCTACTCATAACATCCTTCACCTTAGTTTCAGTCGCATCTCTTGCTTCTGCAACAATTCTCTTCAACAAGTCTCTTTCAGTTATCATACCCATGGCCTTCCCTTTCCTAACAGCAATCAAGCAACCTATCTCAAACTTGTTCATTACTTCTGCTGCTTCTTTAACAGTTGAATTCTGATCTATCGTTATCACTTCCTTTACCATTACATCCTCAACCTTCAAAGACATGCAGTTTTCCTCCTTTTCTTCGCACGCTATAAACACCGACTTCTGTATTCTTTAAGCCTTATATATAAATAAGTGTGCAGAAAAACTGATGTTTATTCACGAAGTAGCTTACGAGCCAACTGCTCAGCACGCTTGCTAGCGGGAATTTTCGCTCGCTCAAATTTCTCCTTAGGCTTCGTTAACGGTCGAGTGGCGTCAACACCCATTTTTGTTGTTAACCCAGTCTCCTGATCTGCAGAAGAATCCAATGTTGAACCTCGTGCATTCTCTATAATAATCAAATCTTCGCTTGCCTGAAATCTTGTTGCAACAGCCCACTCCACATCAGAAACATTGTAAATGTCAATGTCGCAATCCACAACCACCGCATGCTTTAAGCTCGGGTGTGCCGCGAAAGCAGCCAACAAGGCGTTTTTTCCATCTCCATCAAGCTGTTTTTCGATAGAGATGATGGTGTGAAGCCATCCACTTCCGCCTATCGAAAGGTTAACACCATGAACTTTCGGCACAACCTTTGAAACAGATTGCCATATTAAGACCTCATGCGGCAACCCCATAAGAAGCCTATGTTCCGCTCCAGAAGGCAAAAGAGCTTGGTAGACATAGTCTTCGCGGTGCATAACGCCTATAACCTCCACAACAGGCTGCTTCCTCTCAATGTCATACGTTCCACTTATGTCCACAAAGGGGCCTTCAATAACCTCCTTAGCTACAGAAATTCTACCTTCCAAAACCAGTTCAGCCTCTGCCGGAGCGTAAGCATCAACATGCTCGCATCTGACTAAACAGAAGGCGCCATCCATCAAAGCATTTGCAACATCAAACTCGCAAAGACCAAAAGGAACGGGAGAAGAAGCGGCCAACATGACCGCAGGATGGACCCCTATAGAAATTGATATGTCCAAATCCTTCCCAGCCTCTTTTGCCATCTGCCACAACCTAAAAAGATGTCGTGGAACCAAACGTATGGCCAAATGCCTGTCGTCTAAAACTTGGAGGCGATGTACAGACACATTTTGAACACTTCCGTCAATACTTTTTGCATAGACAACGGCTGAAGTAACATAGGGACTAGTATCTTTCTCAAAATGTGTCAAGATTGGAATTTTGGACAAGTTGGGTTTTTCAATGACTTCCTTAGCAACGCCATTTTCAACAATTTTCGGTTTCTGCGGAGAATGCCAAGCTTCTCTCAGTTTTTCGTAAAATCCGTTCTGGTTGATGTTAAGCGCCTCGCAAATTCTCTTCCGAGTACCGCAAACGTTGGCAACAACTTTTGCTTCAAAATCCTTTACTCTTTCAAACAAGAGAATTGAGCCTTTGCTGTCGAAGTTCTTCATGATAAATGGAATATCAAAGTGTGTAGATACTTCATCTTCTATATGTAAAACTTCTTTTGTTTCCACTTGTTCAAGAAAACTTCTCAGGCTCATGCCGTTGCTCCCTCTTTCTGAGGCTCTGCACGGACAACTTTCTCAATCAGCTTCATAAAAACTGATTGAGCTTGCATTTCGTTAACCGTCTTTAGGTATATGGATACCAACGATATCTTTTTCTTTCTGGAAGCCAAATACTCGGCGAACATACGGGCTGAGATCATGCTTCTGTCGCCTAAAAGGACAGATGAAGAAGGTGGTCCAAGCAAATCCTGTGGCTTTGGCACAGAAATCGCCAGTGTTCCAAGTTTGTCTTCATCTTCACTTAAAAGAACTAAACATGAATTTTTTGTTTCTAAGTATACTGCCAAAAAATGTACATTCTGCTCAATTATCTCATCTTTAACAACTGTGGCACGTTCCATACAAATCACGCTTATTTATAGCTTCGCGCACTCACTATTTATTGTTTTCAAAGGCGATGCGGTAAATGACTGAGAATCGAGCAGAGAAAATTTTGCGAATACTCCGAAGAGCTTTCACATTGCCTAAATGGACAACCTCAAACAGAAAGCCTTTCCAAACGTTAGTCAAAACAATAATTTCACAAAACACCGCCGATAGAAACACAGTTAGAGCCTTCGAAAATCTTTCGAAGCGATTTGAGATAACGCCCGAAGCCTTGGCGAAAGCTGAAACAAGCAAAATTGAAGAAGGCTTGAAAGTAGCTGGTTTATACAGAAACAAAGCCAATACAATAAAACAAGTTTCAGAGATAATTCTTAAAGAATTCGGCGGCAACTTAGAGTCAATCTTGTCGATGCCGTTCAGGGAAGCGAGGAAAATACTTCTGCGGCTTCCAGGAGTCGGGCCTAAAACAGCGGACGTTGTCCTGCTGTTTTGCGCTGAAAAACCCACGATCCCTGTTGACACTCATGTCAATCGCGTATCAAAACGGTTGGCCCTAGCTCCCGTGAACGGAGACTATGAGGCTGTTCGTGAATCCCTTCAGACACTTTACAATCCAAAAGACTATCTGAAAGTTCATGTTTTGGTGATCTTGTTAGGTAGAAAATATTGCAAAGCCAGAAACCCACTGTGCAAACAGTGTCCGTTGAATACGCTTTGTCCATCGAAATACGTACATGATAAAAACGGCTGAATCCTTTAGAAAAGCTGTAAAATTGCTTTCCATACGGAAAGGAAATGCTCTTCAAAGTGAATTCACTAAGAGCGTTTTTCAAACTTTCTGAAAACTCGTTGTTTTTCTTCTACAAAAATCGGAATTTCCCTCAGATCTTTGTCGAGCTTAATTCTCCCTGTAGCAACTATTGAAACTTCCTTAGAGGTGGGTGTGTAAACTTTCATAACCTTTCTTCTGTAGTCGATTTCACGTAAAACACCAATTCCGAGGAACTTCCTCTCAGCGTCATACAAAGCTGCGAGCAAGCCTTGCTCTTCACCTTTCCGAACTACTACGACTTTCTTCTTTGTGAATTCATGAACTCTTTTAATGGTGTCCATGTCAATCCAACGTCTTTTACTGATGACTATGCAAACCTTGTCCTGTAGCTCCGCAAAATGTAGTGGTTTCATCCCCAAAAGATCATAGATTTTCCTTGCCTGCCTGAAATTTTCACGAGTCATACTTAACCCAGCTAACTCGTCTGCCTCGATTTTCACTCGGTTTAACGGAATAGACTGCACTTTGGCGTTTATCAAATACTTTACGTACCCAAGCTCCCGCAAGCTTCTGCGCTTCTCTCTGGTTCTCTTTCTTATTACTGGTGGAGAATCAACATGCACCCTTCTGAATTTTTCAAGAGTTTTTAGAAGCGGTCCCAACTCGTCTTTCTGTTGGATGCAAAAAATGATGTCTGGATCAAGCTGTTCAATCAGTTGAACTTTGTAGTTAATGGCATCAGTTAAAACTTCCTTTCTTAATGAAGCTAAGCCTTCCATCACCTTATCGATGGCTTTGCTTGGTGAGGTAACGCCCACAAAGAAAGCATTTCTTGCTTCTAGGTCAAACAAGTCCATTACCGGTTTCGTTGCAAAAGCATAGGCAATTGTACACGGCGGTCCCACATCAGATTGACCCAAATCTCCATCTAGAATCGCTACTCTCTTTTTTTCTTTCAGCAGCTTGTTCATCAAGTACGTGCAGAAACTTGTTTTTCCGGAGTCAACTGTCCCTAGCACGACTACGGTGAAAGGTCTTATTTGAAAATTCAGCAATTCTTCGCATGCTTTGGTCCATGATGATGGAATGGTGCTTCCATGAATTTCCTCAACCGTTGCGTTTTCTCCTAGTGAGACGTCAAATACTGCTGTTTCTTTGACAGTAAAGGGTAACCTTTTTCCTTCTCGTATCACAACCTTGCGTGTATTTCTCAGCACAGAACCGAACACTTCTACCTTGCCTGAAACTGTTTTGACAGAGGCTGGCCCGTCAACCAACAATGTTTTGCCGCTTTTAACTGTTTGATTCATCCGTTTTCCTCCGTGGAAATGTGTACCCATTTCTCCCAGCGATTCTTATAGCTGAAACGATGTCTCTTAATCCTCTTCTATGCTTAGCTTCGTTCATGTGACGATTTGTTCCCGTCTCACTTACACTCTCTAACACTATATTTGAAGGCAACGCCTTATCCAAGGCTTGCAGAAGTTTCTTCTTGTAATGAGGGACACCGTCACCAATTTTCACCAAAACTGAAGTTGTAGGTGTACGCTTCAAGTTCTCCAGAACGTTCTTTATCTTGTCCAATGTTTCTTCAACGCTGAAACAATTCCCTGTTTCAGCAACCTTACCATCAGCCAAAACCGCTAATCCAGAGACTTCACCAGGGTCTACACCTATTACAATTTTTTCATAGAATTCTTTTCCTTGAACAATCTGGAATGCTTGGTTTATCAGCGCCTCAAGTTCCATTCCATCTTTGAACGCCAAAACTTTTTCATGATTTATTAGATGCTTCTCCTTTTCCGTGGTTATAACAACTCTAGTTTCCATTGGAATGTGGTCATTTGGGGTTAAGCTTAGAAAAGGCACTTTCTTCTTTTTTAGCTCCTTAACGATTAGGTAATAGGCTTTTCCTGAAACTGTTGCCACAGCAATTTTTGCTCTCATACCGCTTTCCTATTGGGAAGTGTATCTAAACACAAAACAAATTATTAGTTTCGCGGTTAATAACAATTGATGTGTAAAACTGTGCTATATAAGATTCCGACAGACTGCGAAGCAATTGATAAAACCCTAGAAGGAGGAATCCCGGTTGAGAGTGTCAGCGTGATTTATGGAGAAGCGGAAACTGGAAAAACAACCCTAGCCATACAATGTGCTGTAAACTGTGCAAGACAAGGTTACAAAACACTATTTGCGGATTGTGACGGCACCTTTTCTGCCCGAAGGCTTCCTCAAATCGCCATTAAAGGCTTTAGAGATGTTGCAGAGCGGATAGTCTTAATGAAACCAGACAATTTTAATGAACAAGCTATAGTTATAAACCGACTAACAGACTACGTAACCAAAAGCTTCGGACTTGTAGTCATCGACACTATGACATCTCTTTATCGTGCCGAAATTGCAGAGCGCCCTGAAAAAACATTCGAACTAAACCGTGAACTGAACAGACAAATGGCATGTCTAGCACAAATTTCCAGAACCCAAAAAATCGCAGTTTTAATAACAAGTCAGGTGCAAAGTGTTTTGACCGAAACCTACGTAAGCATAGAACCCGTAGCTACAAGGGTTCTAAAATTCTGGGCAGACACGATTATCGCTATGAAACCCACCGAGAATTCCCAAATAATCAAAGCAATTTTGGAAAAAGGTTCAAAAAAGGTGCCGCCGTTAACTTGTCACCTGAAAATAGAAGAGACAGGAATACATGAATATTTAATTCGTTAATGGTTATGGAAAATGGGAACGGTACAACTGATTGTTGAAGCACTACTATTGATGTTTCCGGCGTACTGTGCAAACGCCATACCAGTAATAACAGGCGGAGGCCGTCCAATAGACTTTGGAAAAAGGTTTTCTGACGGAAAACCGATTTTTGGGAAAAACAAAACTTTTCGTGGCCTTTTTTCAGGACTAGCTGTTGGAACGGCTGTTGGTTTCATAGAAAGCTTAGTCTTTGAGTACCATATGCTTTTTGGCTTATTTCTCTCCCTTGGAGCTTTGTTTGGTGATTTAGTTGGAGCCTTTGTAAAGAGGAGACTTGGGCTTGCTCCTGGAGAACTGCTGCCTATAGTTGATCAAGTTGACTTTATAATAGGAGCGATTTTATTTTCCGTTCCTATCTGCTTACCAACATTGTCTTGGCAGCTCGTCATCGCTGTTTTGATTATAACCCCTCCTGTACACTTGTTAACGAATTTCGCAGCGTACAAACTGGGACTGAAAAGTAATCCCTGGTGATTATGTTATCCGCCAAGCTTGATGTTTATTGTTGCTTCAAGTAATATATACGCGATAAACAAAAGGACAGTGCTTATCACAAACATCATGTAGGCTTGTCTAGGCTTATAGGCGTATTTTGTGCTCTGGTACATGAGTATCAATCCGACGATGCCAAGCGAGTAAAGGACCATGGCGATCACGCTGTCGGCCAAAAATTGTTCGGAGAGCTGGGGATAAAGAAATAGAATTCGTCCCGCGTAATAAACGGATGGAAGAGGCTTCATTATAATAGTGTACAAACCACCTCCAAACAAAAATACAGCAATAGCAATAGCAGTTGCCGAAAGGATGAGGGTAGATGGTTTTGCTGTTGAAATTTTTCTGTAAAATCTGTTTATTGAATAAGGCAATGATGAGACCTTTTTCTTAACCTTACGTGACACTTATTTCTCACCACTTTTAATTAGATGCTCAGCCACTTCTTTAGCCCATTCGCCTGTTAATGGATTCTTGGCAATCTCACTTAAATACTCTTTCCAAGAAATTCCTGATGCTTTCTTCCATTCCTGAAACTTTTCAGCAACACTTTCATAAGCCTTGATATGCAGTTCACAATAATTGTTTTCGACAGCGTCTCTATTGCATATTACGCATTGCAATTCGCTTCCTCCTTTCCTCTTTTAATGGGCATTCTGGATTGAAACAAAGATTCCATGGACGTTTTCCTTTTATTCGAACTTGAACTGTTGGCCAACCGCATCTGCGACAGTCTCTTCCAAGCGGTCTAACAGACCCTCTTTGTGGAAGTGGAAACGACGTTCTGCACAGTCCTTTGAAATAGTTTGTGCAGCCAATGAAGCGTTTGCGCGTTTTTCTTGAGTACAGTATCATTAGTTTACCTGTGCCACAAACTGGACATGTACCGATTATCCTCTCTTCCAGCCTAGCTTTTTTTACGGCTTTGCTTAGTTGTTCACCAATTGTTTTCTCTCTTTCTTTCAATTTCTCTATAACTGGCTTAAGTATTTCAATGGCGTCCACTAAGACATTTTCCCTTTTCTCGCTGTTTGCTTGAATTCTATCCATTCTTTGTTCAAGTTCCCTTGTCAACCCTATTGAGAGAACTGCTGGACAATATTTTTCAAGAACGTCAAGAACCTCAAAGCCTAAATTCGTCACAACAATTCTTTCGTCTCGAACATACTTCCTGTCATAGAGCGTCTGTATAATATTCGCCCTCGTCGCCTTTGTTCCAATTCCTGCTTCTTCCATTTTTTTTAGAACACTACCTGGGTTATATCGTGATAGCGGTTTAGTGAACTTGTCCTCTGAAATCACTTTTCTGACTTTGATTGCTTGGCCTTCTTCTATTGGAGGTAAGAGAACTTCCTCTGATCTCACGTAGGGTCCGTAGAAACGTAGCCAACCTCTCTTCAAGATTCGTCTGCCTCTCAAATAGAATCTGTTTCCGTTAACATTAATGTAAACTTTCATGCTCTGCCTTATTGCCGGTTCACCGAAAACAGCCATAAACCTTCTCGCAATAAGGTCGAAAACTTTTCTTTCGGAAGAATCTAAGACTCTTTCCGGCAAGTTTCCAGTTGGGTAGATAGCTGGATGCGCTGGATCTTCCTTCTTTCCTTCTCTAGGCTTCAATTTTGGTTTTGCGAGAAGTTTTGCTGTGAGTTTTTTGTATTCAGGAGCTTTGCTTAAATTTTTCAGTATTGCCTTATAGTTTATTGCTCTTGGAAGTTTTTGGCTGCTGGTTCTTGGGTAGGAGATCAAAGCTTCTAGATAGAGGCGTTGAGCTATGTTTGAAGTACGTCTCGGCGTGTATCCGAACAAGCCATAGGCTTCGCTTTGTAGAGCGCCTAAGTCAAAGGGTACGGGTGGCTTTTGCTTGAATTTTCTAACGTCAATTTTTTCAACTTGTCCGTCTTTTGCTTTGCATGCATTTAGAACAGCGTCAGCTTCACTCTTGGTTTCGATTATCTTTTTTTCATATTCAACTTGCAAAACTGATCCATCTATTTCGGCTTCTGCTAGTATTTCCCAATAGGGTGTCGGTACAAAGCTTCTGATCTCTTTCTCCCTTGCAACAATAAACTTTAGGGTTGGACCTTGCACCCTTCCAGTGCTGAGTGTTGCATACTTTCCACTCCAATCCCTCGCCGCTATGGTCAAGGCACGTGAAAGATTTACACCGTAAAGCCAGTCGATCTCATGTCTTGTACGTCCAGCCTCTATAAGTACAAAATCTATATGCGGCAGCAGTTCAGCATAGGATTTTTCCAGCTCTTTCTTGGTTAGGGTGGAGTATTTCATGCGTTTTGAAGTTTTTTCTTTGTTGTCACATGCGTATTTCAGTATACAGTATCCAATAATGCTTCCTTCGATGTCATAGTCGCATGCGTCAATAAACGTGTCGGCTTTATTCGCCAGTTTTGAAATGGTTTCCAGCCATGTGCGAATTTTTTTCGCACCTCTCTCGGCGACATGTCTTGGTACCCACCTGAAACTGAAAACAGGATAATAGTTCCTTCCACCTCTTTCTTGAGCAACCGTGTACAAATGTCCTAAAGCTGGAACAACAACTATTTCTCTATCTCGTTTAGCCACATAATACGGCACTCCATTATCTTCCATTTTTTTCGCTTTTCCCTTCACGTCAAGGGCTGAGGCTATTCTCTGTGCGGCATCCGGTTTCTCTGTAATTATCAATTCATATTTTTCCATTCTGGCACAGACCATATAGGCATATTAGCAAAGTTTCCGACCAATTAAGCTCTACGGGGTAGAATTAAAAGTTTCTATGTAAAAGGCTCCAGAGGGCATCTTCCGGTTAGCAACCAATAAATATGCCACAACATAAATAGTCACTGTTAAAGGAGTGTAATGATATGCCTCAACGTGTTGTATGTCAACAATGTGGCTATGTATTATATGACGGTGCTGAGCTTAAGCCTCCAGATGAGATCAAACAGCAATACTATGGGAAATGCCCAAAATGCGGCAAAAAACTTGCACTCGTACCTTTAGATGTTGAGGTAAAACCTGCAAAATAATGCTGATGAGGAAAGGAGCTTGACGGAAAGAGTACGTCGAACCCAGCTTTATGATGTACATCGGCAAACAGCGAAATTGACAATGTTTGCTCGTTTTGAAATGCCCATATGGTATAGAGGAATAATGCCTGAGCACTTGGCAGTGCGGAACAGCGTTGGCATTTTTGACATTTCTCATATGGGACGAGTGATAATCACAGGCGTTGACTCTGAACGTTTTCTAAATTATGTAATAACAAACGATGTTTCCGGGTTATCATCTAACAGTGCCCAATATTCAGTTATGTGCAATGAAAACGGGTGCATAATAGATGATTTCGTTGTGTACCGGTTAGAGACGGAGAAGTTTCTGGTAGTCTTTAACGCTAGTAACAGAGGAAAAGATTATAACTGGTTGATCAAAAACACCGAAGGTTTCAATGTAAAAATAGAAGAGGTTTCAGATAATGTGGCAATGTTCGCAGTTCAAGGTCCCAAAGCCGAAGAAACCTTGCAGAAAATTTCAACAGAAGACTTGACTGAAATTGGAAGATTCAAAGGAGGGCGTTCAAGTTTAGCAGGTGTAGAGGTTTTTCTGTCTAGGACTGGTTACACTGGCGAAGACGGTTTCGAAGTCTTTGTGTGGAATGCCGCATTATCAAAACCGGACAACGCGGTAAAACTCTGGAACGCCATCCTTGACGCTGGCAAAACCTTTGAGATAGAACCTTGTGGCTTGGGAGCTAGAGACACATTAAGACTTGAAGCTGGAATGTGCCTTTACGGAAACGACATAGATGAAAATACTACTCCTTTAGAAGCGAGATTAAGCTTTGTAGTAAAATTTCAGAAAAGTCATTTTATAGGGAAAGATGCTTTATTAGAACAGAAGAACGAAGGAATCAAACGTAAACGTGTCGGAATCCAAATGTTAGAATCAGGTATACCGCGACCAAGATTCGAAATATACGATGATGAGGGTGAAAGAACTGGGTGCATGACGAGTGGAACATTTTCTCCACTGCTTAAATGCGGCATAGGAATGGCCTATGTTAAGGTATCTGAAGCCCAAAAAGGAAGCACAGTCCACGTTAAAATACGCAACAAATTGGCAAAAGGAAAAATAGTATCATTTCCATTCTATGATATCGAAAAATACGGTTATAAGAGAAAGGTAGCGACATAAAAATCATTAATAACCGCAAGGGAAATAAAACACCTAATAATCCGAGTTAAAGAGATGAACTCAAATGAGGAGCAGAAATTTACTATCGAAAGAGTCTTTCGTCAATGGCCTTAAAAGTTTAGGAAAATTCCGTGTTAAAATAAACCACAGTTCAATGATAACTATGTCAGCTCTTGTGCTCATACTATTCATAGCCTTTACTGTGCGACTGCTTCCAATACGCTGGGAAATACAAACAGGCTCCATGCATCTATCAGAATTCGACCCCTACTTTCAATATCGCTTCACAGAGTACATGCTAAAAAACGGTTTTATCTCATGGATTTGGCCTGAACAATGGGTGGATACACAAAGGTGGTATCCTAATGGATACAATGTTGCAAGGCTCGGATATCCAGGGTTACCCTTTACAGCGGCGTTTTTCTATAGTATAGTTTCAGCATTAGGCATCAACATCGGACTAATGGACTTCTGCGCAATCTTTCCTCCCATATTGGGCATGCTGGCTTGTCTGGTAATTTATTTTCTAGGAAAGGACATTGGAGGAAAGCCTGTAGGGTTGTTCGCAGCCATCTTTCTTGCTTTGAACCCGTCATACATTCAGCGAACTTCGCTTGGATTTTTTGACGACGAAGCAACAGGAATTCTTTCTCTTCTTTTATTCATATTCCTGTTTTTCCGGGCGATTGAAGAAGATAGGCCTATAGGTTCAACTGTGAAATATGCTGTTGCCTCCGGATTGACATTGGGATATTTCTGTTCTGGCTGGGGCGCTGCGTATTATCCAATCGCTATTGCAACGCTTTTTGTATTTTCGCTAATTCTGTTTAAAAGATACAGTCAAC